>ERZ777305.2080-NODE-2080-length-18858-cov-15.020795_pt1 | contig 18858 bp, 16 predicted proteins | sample MGYA00374965_ERZ777305 | MGnify/ENA primary metagenome ERZ777305 (study PRJEB29328, sample SAMD00013331) | mouse gut metagenome | study: EMG produced TPA metagenomics assembly of the Metagenome analysis of fecal microbiota from mouse which was promoted... | reverse complement strand
GCATATCCAAAGCTGCTAAAGATTTATAAGGAACTAAACCGCCAAAACGGGATTATCTTTGACGCAGAGAGGGAACGCAACAATTTGGAACTTGAGCGTGACAGCCTGAAAGGACTTGCGAAACTGACGAAGAAAGGGCAACTGCAAAGCAGGATTGACCGTAAGAACGGGGAAATAGACCTTCTAAAAATCGGTCTGTCGGGAACTGCAAAACGGTATGGATTCCAAACAATGCATGATTTCTATAAAGCATATGCTGCGGCTAAGAATGCCTATGACGGTTATCGGGACAAATCCTGCGAATGGGAAGAAAAATATGGAGAAAATGCGGGGAGGCAGGATAGGGAAAGCGTATATAAACGGTTACGGAATTACCAAAGGGAAAATACAGACCAGCAATTAAATCAAACTTCCAAAAGCAGAAACAGAGGGGAACGATGATAGTTTTTCCAAGACTATGTAGCGCCGTTATGAATTACACCATAACGGCGGTGCAAAACTTCATTAACAGGTTTATCTTTTTACAATGAAGGGGTTATAAAATAACTATATTTATTGTCCGATTTTATATGTTGTTTAATTTACAGGCATATAGGTATTAAGATATTCCAGTATTTTCCGCATATACTCTACATATACCTTATTGTCATTCTGTAAGCCATGTCCTGAATGTTCACACAGATAATAGTCATGGGGAATATTGTTATCCTCAAGTGCCGCCAAAAGCCTGAGCGAACCTTCATAAGGCTGGAATTTATCATATTTTCCATAAGCCATAAGGGTAGGCGGCGTATTTTCATTTATCCAGAGCAAAGCGGAAATATTTTTCATTTCCTCGTCATATTCCGGCGTGCCAAATTCCGAGTTGATTTCCTTTCCTGCCATTGTACCAAACAATTCCCTCGCAGCATCGGCGCTCTTATCTAGACCGTAGCTTTTCCAATCCTCAGGATAAAAAGAGGAAGGTCCGACGGCTTCAAAGACCATCTTTACGGGAATCGGTAAAGTTTCTGCATCACGATAGGCGTAAAGCAGAGCAAGGCAGCCGCCCGCAGAACCTCCCCCAATCGCCATTTCATCAATAGGATACCCCAGCTTTTCAGCTTCTGCTATGACTGATGCCATACTCTCCCTGATTTCTACTGACTGAGAATAAACGCTTGCATCAGGGTGCGTTTCGCTAAACAGGGTATAGTTAATGCCCGCTGTTACATAGCCTTTCGAGCAGAGCCATTGAAGTATCTGTGCATCGTCTGATTTATCCCCGCCTGTAAATCCGCCGGCGTGAAGATAAACGATAAGACCATAGCTGTCTTTCGAGTTGTCAGAGGGAACATAAAGGTCAAATTTGTTGGCATCACCACTGCCATAGGAAATGTCAGTATAGGCTGTGCCAACGGAATCGTTCCAATGAACCGAAAACTCGCTGCCATAAGGATTATAGGTCATTTTAAAAATAACAGACCCAATAAAAGCAGCAAAAAACGCAAAAACATAGATAAATCCCCACATAATTCTGCCCTTCTTTTTTTCTTTGCTCATAATATATTTCCTCCAAACATAGTGCCGCCGAGCATAAAGTTCATAACTGCCCTGACAGCAAGCCGCCCTAAAACTGCTGCTATGACAATGATTACCAGTAAAATAATGATACGTTTTTGTGTAAGCGTCATTTTGTCCACCGAATCCTTTCTTATTATTTTCTTGACATTAAAAGTAACATTAATTAAAATTTTGATAATACACTTGTATCGCCAATACAAATATATCTGCACATTCTTTTGCTGTCAAGGGGAGGAACGAAAATGAGACAAACAGGCGGATCTGTATCACCAATGAGCAACGAGGGACGAAACGCATATGTAATAGAACATTTGACGGACGCATGTTTATTGCTGCTTCGGAATAAAACGCTTGATGATATTTCAATTAGCGAACTGTGCAATACCGCATGTGTGGGCAGGGCATCCTTTTACCGTAATTTTAAAAATAAAGAGGATATTATAAAAACATATGTTAACAGGCTGTTTTCTGAATGGATAAGCGAATATGGGCAAAGTGATGATAAACCGATAGACGAACTGATCCTACTGCTGTTTTCCCATTTTGAAAAACACAGAGAATTTTACAGCCTGATGAATGAACGTGGACTGATTTATCTGCTGAAAAATGTTATTGTTAAAATCTTCGGTCTGAAACAAGGGCTTCCTAAAATTGAAGCATACTCGAAAGCGTTTTTTGCTTACTCCCTGTATGGTTGGACTGAAACATGGTTTCAAAGGGGAATGGAAGAATCTGCGGAAGAAATGGCAGGTCTTTTCAAAATGCAGGGAATATAGTGGACACGAATACGCTTTCATATCCATGCGAATCAACAGAAGGCATAACGGACAAGGCAGCCAAATTATAATGATTTGACTGCCTTGCCCGTTACCATAATTCCAAAGAATCTTCTACATCCGCCCACATCTGCATATCTCCCTCAAGATACAATCTTGCGTATTCAAGAGGTTCGTCTATTGCCAGAGCATTTAAGGCACATTCGGAGCAGGGAGTAGTTTTCAATTTTTCTTCCGCCTTGTTGCAGTCTATCCGTAAAAAGTAACCTAAATAGGTATATACGTCAATGCTGTTATGGTGGATATTGTATGTTGCATAGATAATATTCATTTTTTATCATTCCTCTTTTCATTGAATTACTGAAAGCATTTCAATCAGTTCACAATTCCCATATATTTTGTGTTATAATGTTTTATGTGATTTTGTTTCCCTCATTTTTTCCCTTATCAGGGTTCGTAATGCCTTGTGGGAAGATATAACACAAGGGAAACGATAAGGGAAAGCTCACCTGCGATAAACTTAGTGTTTTCAAGGGTTAGCGGAGATTTTAATAACAAAATATAACAGCTAATATTTCCTTTGAAAATCATCAAATCACAAATCGGGATTTTCCGACACAATAATAAGAAAAAAGGATATGGATATGAAAAAGACGAAACTGAAATTTAAGAAGAAAAAGATTTTCTTTATTGTATTATCTATCGTAGTTGCGCTAATAATCGCTGGCGATTGGGCGTTGACTGTGATGGTGTATAATGAGAATTTTAACCGGCGATTTGAGAGCTATGAGCCACTTATGCTATACGTTGATGATTTTGACGGATTGCAGTGCGTGAAATATGAGTTTAGTTCCAATGAAGGGCAGAAACTGGCGGGATATATGTATAGTTCGGGAGAAAACCAGCGTGGTATCATTGTAATGGCACATGGCTTTGGCGGAGGCGGGCATAATTCTTACATGGATTGTGCGAATTATTTTGCCCGTCATGGATACTATGTTTTTGCCTATGACGCTACGGGAAATGATGAAAGCGAGGGAGAAGGAGTCGGAGGACTTCCACAGGGAGTAATAGACCTTGACTATGCAATCACATTTGTGGAAGAAAGTGGGAATTTCCCAAGTCTGCCAATTGTTTTATTTGGGCATAGCTGGGGCGGGTACAGTGTTTGCAACGTACTTACATACCACCCCGAAGTAAAAGCTGTTATAGCATGTTCGGGCTTTAATGCCTCACTGAATTTGTTTGAAGCAGAGGGAAAAAGACAGGTAGGGAATGGCATTTATTTGATGTTACCGTTTGTGAAGTTGCATGAGAGGATTCATTATGGTGAGTATGCCTCAAATACTGCGTTGGACGGCTTTTCAAAGAGCAATGCCGCTGTAATGATTGTGCACAGTTTCGATGATGAAGTTGTTCCAGTCGAATATGGTTACGAAACTTTTTATGAAAAGTACAAGGACGATTCCCGCTTTAGTTTTATTCCCCTTGAGAATAAAGGGCATAACTATTTCAATAACGACACATATCGCAATGAGTTTAATGCGGAATTTGATGAATGGCTCAAAACGCTTGACTATGATACTGCGGAAAATAAAGAACGGTTTTCGGACGATAAAGCCGATTATATATACCATAACCTTGACAGGGAGAAATGGTGTAGTTCATTGGATCTGGAGTTGTTTGAGGATTTTGTTGGTTTTTATGATGAACATATATATTAATAAAATTCCAGTTTGTGGGAAACAACATTAAGATAGAAAAATGAAAAGAAAATTGAAATTAGTGTGATTATGGTATTTTGATTTAAACGTAAAAAATATCATTTGCGGAGGTATAAAATAAAAGCGTTTTCAAATGTTGTCGGCAAGGTATGACAGCGAACAGGAAGAACTGACAGCCAAGATAAAGGAACTTGAAAAAAGTGCCATGGCGGACAAGGAGCAGTTATCTTTCATAGAGCAGTTTGCGGAGCAGATAAGCGGTTATTGTCTTTATCCCCGATATATCGGCGTGCCGCAGTTTCGTGGCCATATAGATATAACTATGATTCCCTGACCCGTGGTCATGAGGGAGAAGGACTGAAAGGGCGCCGGTAGCCCGTACGCTTAGAAAGCCCGGCACTTTAAACAAATCTTAAAAGGTTCGCTATTCCAAATCTTTTGTTTCTCCTGTATAATGGATACAATAGGTTGTACCTCCGGTCTGTGGGATATGTAGTACCGCAGACCGGAAAAAATTAGCCGGGGGAATCCTATGTATCATATATTGCTTTGTGATGACGAGATTGATATTGTAAATGCTCTGGAGATTTATTTGACTCAGCCGGATTATTGTTTTTACCGTGCCTACGATGGACAGGAGGCGCTGCAGATCGCCAGGGAGAAGGAGCTGCAGCTGATCCTGATGGATGTGATGATGCCCCGTATGGACGGCTTGGAGGCCATGAACAGGATACGTCAGTTTTCAAATGTACCGATCATACTGCTGACAGCCAAGGGGGAGGATATCGACAAGATCCTGGGGCTGAATGCGGGGGCGGACGATTATATCACCAAGCCCTTTAATCCAATGGAGGTCAGCGCCAGAGTCCGCTCCCAGCTGCGGCGCTATATGCAACTGGGCAGCAGCGATCAGAAAAAGGGAGCTTTCCGTATCGGAGGAATCCAGCTGGATGATGTCTGCAAGGAGGTATTACTTGACGGGGAGAAGATCAGCCTGACCCCTACAGAATATGAGATCCTAAAATTGCTGATGGAACACCCGGGGCAGGTTTTTTCCCCGGCGGAGATCTACCAGAAAGTGTGGAAGGACCAACCTATCGGAAGCGAGGGCACGGTGGCGGTGCATATACGGCATCTTCGTGAAAAGGTGGAGATCGATCCCGCAGATCCCAGATATCTGAAAGTGGTGTGGGGACAGGGATATAAGATCGAGGGGAGCGTCAGAGCATGAAAAGAAAGAGCATTGTGAAAATCCTTCTTTGTCTGTGGGTTGCATGGTTTACGGCAGTGGCGGCTTTCGGGATATTGTCGGGAATCTGCTGCCAATGTCTGGATCGTTTCCAACATCGGGATGACAACCGGAAAATCGCGCTGGATTATGCGGCCGAACAGCAGGCTCGGGAGGTAATGCGTCTTTACCTGTCCAGGGGAATGGAGCAGGTGCAGGCTTATGCGGATCAGGAAAATGTGAACTATGTGATTATCGAGACTTCGGGCAGGCGTTTGGGGGGAAATTATAGGAGCGAGGACGCGGAGCAGATTCAGATGCCGGACGGTCAGACGTTGCAGTACGACTTTTGGTTTTCGGGAACCATGCGGGAGGAACCGCTGCAGGTCCCGGAGGCCGTGGCGAAATACCATGTGGAGATTGCTTTTCTGAGTATGGAACAGCTAATGTCTGTGGAGGTTCATCTGAACGGGCTGCCGATTGACCTGCAATTTTGGAGAGAGCGATTCTATATCATGGCGGGGATAGCTCTGGCGCTTACGCTGGCAGGTCTGTGCTGTCTGCTTGTGGTGAGTCGCAAGGCGATGTCTTCACAAAAGCAGCAGGCCTATGCCAGAAGATTGTTCAAGATGCCGTTGGAAAAGCTGTTGCTCTGGTGGCTGGCTGCCGTGCCTGTATGGATATGGGGATGGAGACAGCCCCCTGTTTGGGAAATTCCCATCACCTGGGAGAATGGACCGGAGCCGATGCTGAGGACGCTTAGACAAAGCGTGTGGACTATGACGCTGTGGTGGTGGCTGCTTGGGATACTGTTGCTTGGGTTTATACTGCATTTGTCGATATATATCAGATGGCGTCCGAAGAAAAACAGTCTGTCGGCCCGAATCATTGAAGCGCCGATAAAAATATGGAAACGAATGTCCTGGTTTAATAAGGTATTGTGGGTACTGATATTGTCCTGTGCTCTGGAGGCAGCGGGTATGGCCGTGGTACGGCATGGGATCATGAGCGCACGGGAACCGGAAGCGGTGCTGGGATGGGTATCCGGCCCTGCCTGCTGGATCATTTGGGTACTTTGGGGAGTTGAAAAAATAATTCTGGCAATTCTGGTGCTGCGTACGGCCGACAGTATTATGCGCCTTAGAACCTCCGGAGAGGAGTTGGCAGGGGGAAATCTGGGCTATCAGATTCCTTTGGAGGGAATGAACGGAGATATGTTGCGTTTTGCCCAAGATATGAACGCCATATCCCATGTAGTGGCGGATGCGGTAGAGGATCAGATGAAAAGCGAGCATCTGAAGACGGAGCTTATCACCAATGTGTCCCACGATATTAAGACTCCGCTGACCTCCATCATCAACTATGCCGATCTGATCGGCCGCAGTCCTCTGGACAGTGAAAAGACTCAGGAATATGCCCAGGTGCTGTACCGGCAGTCCACCCGTCTGAAAAAGCTCATTGAAGATCTGATGGAGGTATCCAAGGCTGCAACAGGCAATCTGGAAGTACATCTGGAGCGCTGCCAGGCGGGAGTACTGCTTAGCCAGGCCATGGGAGAGTACGAACAGAGGCTGCAGGAGAAAGAGATCGATCTGATCATCAAACAAGGACAGGAGCCGGTCTGGATCATGGCGGACACACGGATGCTGTGGCGGATATTGGACAATCTTATGACCAATATCTGCAAATACGCCCAGGGTGGGACCAGGGTGTATCTGCTCCTGGAAACCCAGGAGGATCAGGCGGTGCTGACGTTTAAAAATATCTCCAGCCTTCCTCTGGACATTGACGCGGCGGAGCTGATGGAGCGTTTTGTGAGAGGGGACAGATCCAGACATACGGAGGGCAATGGGTTGGGACTGGCGATAGCCAGAAGTCTGACCGAGCTGCAGGGAGGAACCATGCAGCTGGTAACGGACGGGGATCTGTTCAAAGTGATACTGTCTTTTGCCATAGCGGAAAATGAACTTCCCGTCCTGTTTTAAATAAACTAAACAGTGTTTTACCTGCTTTACAGGGATATTTTTGGAAAAAACTGCATATACTAGGCTAAAATATTATCTGTGGTGTATTCACCAAAAGGAGGACTTATGCAGGCAGAAACCTATCCCTTTGTAGTGCAGCCACTGCCCTACGACTATGACGCTTTAACACCGATCCTGGATGAAAGGACCTTGCATTTTCACCATGACAAGCATTATAAGACATATGTGGACAATCTGAATGCGGCGTTGGCGGATTATCCGGAGCTGCAGAAGATGAGCCTAAAGGAATTGCTGATGAATCTGGACAGACTTCCTGCGGCGGCGCAGACTCCCATACGCAACAATGGCGGCGGCGTGTTCAACCATGAACTGTATTTTGGGACCATGCGCCAGCCCATGGGACAGATGCCGGACGGCCCGCTGGCAGATGCCATCAACAGAGACTTTGGCAGTTACAATCAATGGAAGGAGCAGATGAAACAGGCGGCCGTATCCCAGTTTGGCTCGGGATGGGCCTGGCTGGTCACGGATAAAGAGGGGAAACTTTCCATCGTGCAGACTCCCAACCAGAATGTGCCGGATCTGTCCCAGGTGACGCCGATCCTGTTGGTGGATGTATGGGAACACGCCTATTATCTGCAATACCAGAATCTTCGTGCGGCTTATCTGGACGGATGGTTTAACCTGATCCACTGGAAAAAAGTGGAACGTCTGTATGAGGAGGCAACAAGATCCTGAGAAACCCAAGCCGGATATCAGTATTGCCGGGAAAAGGAGAGTTATAGATGAACCAAAGAAATTATCAGCGGGAGCTGGACAGTATACTGGAAAAGATACCCAGGGGGGAAAAGCGGCTGTTTCTGCACAGTTGCTGCGCCCCCTGCAGCAGTTATGTTCTGGAGTATCTCAGCGAATATTTTTCAATCACGGTATTCTATTTTAATCCCAATATTGCACCTCAAGAGGAGTACCGGCACCGGCTGGCTGAACAAAAACATCTGATAGAATGCTTTAACCGGGAGGGAAACCGGTATCCCATTCTGGTGCAGGAAGGCGAATATGAGCCGCAGCTTTTTTTTGATATGGCCAGAGGACTGGAGAGCAGCCCGGAAGGCGGCGAGCGCTGCGGGAAGTGTTTCAGGCTGCGCCTGGAGGAGACTGCACGGCAGGCGCTGGCGGCGGGAGCGGACTATTTTACCACTACTTTGTCCATAAGCCCTCTGAAGAACGCGCAGCTGCTGGGCCGCATCGGGGAGGAGCTGGCGTCTACATACGGTGTCCCTTGGCTGCCCTCGGATTTTAAGAAGAAAAACGGGTATAAGAGGTCTGTGGAGCTGTCCGCGGAGTATGGGCTGTACCGTCAGGATTACTGCGGCTGTGTATTCTCAAAAGCGGAAAGAGCAGGCCGGACGGAAAATTCCTGTGATTTTTCAAATTAATTGTTGCCAGATACAGGGAAAAGGGCTATAATGAGCGCATACTTTTTGCGAGGAGCGTGCTTATGAAAAAGTTTTTGGACATGATATCTGAGGAGATGCAGGCGGCCTTTGAGGCGGCGGGATACGGGGAGGAGCAGGCCGGAGCCGCGCTGGGGCGCGTGACGGTGTCCAACCGTCCCGACCTGTGCGAATATCAGTGTAATGGGGCCATGGCGGGAGCCAAGAAGTTTAAAAAAGCGCCCGTTGTCATCGCGGGTGAAGTTGCGGAAAAACTGCGGGACAGCCGGGTCTTTTCCCGGGCGGAGGCAGTGCCTCCCGGTTTTCTGAATTTGGTGCTCTCGGAGGAGTTTTTAAGCGATTACGTGCGGGAGATGTGTAAGGCAGACAAGTTCGGGCTGGAGATGCCCGAAAAACCGCAAAAGATCGTTATTGACTACGGCGGAGCCAATGTGGCGAAGCCTCTGCATGTAGGGCATCTGCGCTCCGCAGTCATCGGCGAGAGTATCAAGCGGATCTGCCGTTACGCCGGGCATGAAGTCATCGGAGACGCGCATCTGGGAGACTGGGGCCTGCAAATGGGCTTAGTGATCGTGGGTATACAGGAACGCCGGCCGGAGCTGGTGTATTTTGACGACGGCTATGAGGGGGAGTATCCCAGCGAGCCTCCTTTTACGATAAATGAGCTGGAAGAGATTTATCCGGCGTCCAGCGCAAAGTCCAAGGAGGACCCGGAGTACAAAGCCCGGGCCATGGAGGCCACCTACAAGCTGCAGACCGGTGTGCGGGGCTACCGCGCTCTGTGGCAGCATATGATGAATGTATCGGTGACGGACTTAAAGAAGGTCTATTCCAGCTTAAATGTGGACTTTGATCTGTGGAAGGGCGAGAGCGATGTGCGCGATCTGATCCCGGAGATGGTGCAGGACATGAAAGACGGCGGCTATGCTTATATCAGTGAGGGCGCGTTGGTGGTGGACGTAAAAGAGGAGACGGATACCAAGGAGGTGCCGCCCTGCATGATCTTAAAGTCTGACGGTGCCGCTCTGTACAATACCTCGGATTTGGCTACGATTCTGGAGCGCACCCGCCTGTACCATCCCGACCGGATCATATATCTGACGGATAAGCGGCAGGATCTGTATTTTGACCAGGTATTCCGCTGTGCTCGCAAGACAGGGCTTGTGGAGCCTCAGACTCAGCTTAAATGGATTGGTTTCGGCACTGTCAACGGCAGTGACGGCAAGCCATTTAAGACCAGAGACGGCGGTGTTATGCGGCTGGAAAATCTGATTCAGGACACCAAGGAAGAGATGCTGCGCAAGATCAGGGAAGGCAGAGAGATGAGCGAGGACGAGGCGAGAGCCGTGGCGGATATCGTCGCAGTCTCGGCGCTGCTTTATGGAGATCTGTCCAATCAGGCGTCCAAGGACTATATTTTTGATATGGACCGCTTTACCTCCTTTGAGGGTGACACGGGTCCTTATATCCTGTATACCATTGTGAGGATTAAATCTATCCTGACCAAGTATGTACAGCAGGGGGGCAGTCTGGAGGGACTTGAGATCCTGGCATCCACAGGGCAGGCACAGAAACAGATGATGATGCAGCTGGCAGGTTTCAATGCCATGATGGAGAGTGCCAGCGAGGAGGATGCTCCCCACAGGGTATGTGCGTTTATCTACGACCTGGCCAACGCGTTCAACCACTTTTATCATGAGACGCAGATCCTGTCGGAGAAGGATGAGGCTCAGAAAAAGAGCCTGATCGCCCTGCTGATCCTCACCAGGGACGTGCTGGAGACCTGCATTCATGTGCTGGGCTTTGAGGCTCCCGAAAAAATGTAAAAAATGTGGTTGACAAACCTGTCCACCCATAGTATACTAATCAAGTCGGTTGCAGAGTCAGCCGACTTCAAGGAATCTTAGCTCAGCTGGGAGAGCATCTGCCTTACAAGCAGAGGGTCATAGGTTCGAGCCCTATAGGTTCCATTTTGGCGAGATAGCTCAGTTGGCTAGAGCACACGGTTCATACCCGTGGTGTCGAGGGTTCGAATCCCCCTCTCGCTATTTTAAAAATCCGGAACACCTTGGTAAAGCCAGAGGTTTCGGATTTTTTTATTTTATAAAGTCTGAATATATATGGATTGAGGATATCAATTTCATAAAAGCGGATAATATGTTATATGAGCTTTTAAAAGTGTATTTGATAACTCTTCATTTCTCCCGGGTTCCGGGCATTGAAAAAGCGAGAGTGTATCGTTGATGTACGGCGGGTTATTTGGTTTTTAAATTTTAGTACTATATTTAATAATAAAGCAGAGCAGTAATTAAGCATTTGAGAGAAATCTTGAATGCTTTTTTCGTAGGGAATTTACAGGAACTAAAGAATCAAAGACCAAGCATTGTGGAAACGTGCATAACAGGCTATTGAATCCCTCTCATTTCTTGCATTTTGATTTATATAGCTGATTTATAATTCGCCAAAATAGTTGATAATAAATTGTAATTGATGATACCATATTTGCAGGTCGTGTTTGCAAATCTTTTGTTTCATGCTTTTTATGCTAAGATACCACATGGAGGGAAGATAATGGAGATAAAGACAAGGCAAATTAAGGATAAACCGTTAACTATAATTATTGAATATCCCATATTAGATACCAAGACAAAAAGGCTGATTAAAAAAATTGAGGCTCTTGATTTTGTGGTCAGTGGTAACAGCAACGGAAAGGTTTTTCAAGTTCATATATCGGATATATACTACATGGAAACGGTGGAAAGAAAAACTTTTTTATACACGAAGGATGAAGTCTATATGACGGATAAAAAATTATATGAATTTGAAGAAATGTTTAGAGAAACGGGGATCATACGAATCAGTAAATCCTGTTTGATGAATATGGATATGCTTTATAGTATAAAACAACTGATGAACAGCCAGCTTGAAGCAACATTGCTCAATGGTGAAAAGCTGATCGTAGCGAGAACTTATTTGAAAAGTATTAAGAACATTTTAAAGGAGGACGTAAGGTGCTAAAAGAAATTCTGAAAAAAACACTTATATTCGCAGCAATTATAATTTTAGTGGTATTTTCCTTTTCGCTTTTGGCGGTCGGGATGAAACCGGAGATAATGCTTGTGTTTGAGATTTTTATCTTGTCCTTTTTTGTTACTGTTATTCAATATTTTGTAAAGCAAGTCATAAGCAATTATTTTTTTATAAATATTATGATTGAATATGTTTCTGTTTCCGTTTTTGTTTTTTTATTCGGATATTTTGTAGGATGGTTTATTAAGTCAAATTGGTGGATGGCGTTTGTTTATGTGGCAATCATATATGCTACGGCCTACTTTCTGGATATGGCAGTTGTTAAAAGGGATATCAACTATATAAATGCACAACTGGAAAGGAGACGGAACAATGAAAAAATCGAATGACAGAAAGCAGTTAATTTTATTTTTTACCATTACCCTTGCGTGGACATGGGGATTTGGCTTTGCCCCTGTATTTATGGGGATAGAGGGAACGCCGTTAGGAACCTTCTTATTCTATTTTGGCGGTGGCGCCCCATCTGTTACAGCATTGTTTATCGTGTTTTTGACATACTCAAAAGAACAGCGAAAAGATTATTTTACGCGTTGCTTTAGTTTTCGGTATATGGGGATAAAATGGCTTGCGTTAACAGTTATATTCTTTACATTGATTTCAGTTGTGGGAATTTGGATAGGTGTGTGTATATTAGCTTATGAAATGCCTGGAATGAATTATGCTCATGCGATTGTACAAAATCCGTTTAACCTGTTTGGGGTATTGCTTATCTCTGTTATTTCCGGCCCGCTAAATGAAGAATTTGGTTGGAGAGGTTATGCTTTGGATAGATTGTTTGTCAGATACGGATTTACAAAGGCCACATTAATTTTAGGTTTTATTTGGGGGATTTGGCATTTGGCGTGGTATTTTACGCCGGGGCAGGCTCAATATAATTTACTTCAAGACTCTATGTTTGATGCCATTGTCTACATACCGAGTGTTATGATTTTCAACTTTGCAGTTTCATATGTGTACATTAAGACAAAGAGAAGTATATTGTCGGGAGCAATGGTACATATGTTTTCAAATTTATTGGGAAGTCAGCTTCTTTCCCCGTATTCGGCGGAAATAGGCATGACTATTCGATATACCAAAATATTTTTTTGCGGCTGTCTTGCGTTATATTGTTTTTCTTCAAAGAGATTTCAAGAAGAATTCCGTCATACGCTATGCAGCAATCGCCCCACGGCATGATAGGAGCAGACAGCGGCAAAAAGAGGTGCCGGTCGCTCTTTTTCACGGTCCGGCACGTGATCGGCGGAATTGTAATCAATTCCCGTAAATCAACACCCAACTCTTCATCCACCGCAGGAACGTATCCACATACTTGATAGATACGGTTTGTCCCGACAATACCGGGTAGAACAGTACGAACAGGGCAACGGCGGCGGCGGCGTACAGTCCCAGCGCCATATAGTATTTTTTCTCAGGTATCATTTCCTTCAGCGTTACGGCGGCGTACATGATCATCAGCACCACGAAAGGTACGCTGGGGAAATAGTGGTATATGAAAGTACATCTGTCCACAAGCGTCCAGGGAAGATACTGCGCCAGATATGCAATGCATAAAAACAGGGCAATGCGGTCTTTTTTTCTAAAGACCAGATACAGCATGTAAGCAAAGGCCGGGATGCCCACCCACCATACCAAAGGGTTTCCAAAGGCGCTGATCCCCTCTCTGGCGGTGTCGCTGATAATGCCGGAATAGTAGAAGATCGGGCGTATCATGGTGGGCCACTCATACCAATGGGAAGAGTAGTAATGGGTGTCGTTCAGATTGGCGTGATAACTCAGCATGTATTTCTGATTGGCAAACATTTTTGCCCACAGTCCCGTCTCTCCTCCCACGAAAGGAATGTAGGACAGCAGATAGATCGCGCCGGGAATCAGCACGAAAAAGACCACACAGAAAAGGAGGGTCTTTACGGTGTTGCCCCGGAAAGTGGCGATGATCCGCGAATAGAAAAGCCCGTCCGGACCGCCGGAAGGCTTTTTGAGGGCAAGGCGGTATTCCCGGTATCTGCGGTACAACGTGAGGAAAAATATCACGGCCAGTCCAACCCCGGCGTATATGCCAGTCCATTTGCTGGCAACGCCCAGTCCCATGGAAATACCGCAGGCTCCCAGAGGGAGCAGAGTCTTACTCAGCGGCGTGTCATAGAAACTCAGCCTGCTGTACCGGTACATAAAATAGTACATCAGCAGGATAAAAAAGGTTACGAACACATCTATCGTGGCAAGCCTGGTCTGGGAAAAGTGCATAAAGTCAAAAGCAAACAGCACACAGGCAAATCCTGCCGCCATACGGTCTCTGCTGATATTCCGGGCCAGCAGATAGATTACCGGCAGCATCAACACGCCCAGCAGGGTTCCCATGAACCTCCAGCCGAAGGGATTCATGCCGAAGAGGACGATCCCTACAGACATAAGGATCTTGCCCAGAGGCGGGTGGGTGGTCTCATAGGTGTTAAAGCCATGCAGAAACTCATAGGCAGTTCTGGCGTGATAGATCTCATCAAAATAAGTACTGTTGCGGAAACTGATGCCCTCCGTGGGGAAAGTGTCATTTTCGTCAAACAGTTTCTGATAATCCGGGGCATTTACCGGCATAAAGGATATTTCCCGGGCGTCAGCCAGAGCCAGTTCCATCACGGAGGCCTGGTCGGAGTTACAGGTTAGCTGCAGATAACGGCAGTTCTCCGGCAGAGCCATACGCCCCCAGGCAAAAACGTTGGACATCATAAGCTGCCCTGTCTCTCCCACAGGCTGCCAGTAGTCTGCCTCTTCCGTTTTGTACTCCAGAGTAAAGCTGCGGTTTTCATAATTGCCCAGATACCAGTACAGATAGGAGGCGGTCTTTTCCTCTCCGGTGTAAAGTACGACCTTGTCGCCCTGCCTCAGCACAGTGTCCGACTGGGGGGCTTTCAGGCTGCCGAGATCCCAAAATGCCACAAGACAATACACCGCCATGATCGAAAAGAGGATGATGGCATCCTGGGCCAGAAAAGGCATTTTCTTCTCACTGGCCGTGGGTTCATAGGTGAAATGTATGGGGGCGGTCTTTTTTCTGCGCCGTTTAAGCCGGAAAGGCAGGAGGAATGTGAAAGAGGATTCGCGGTCGGATACCTGCCGGATATCATAGCGCGCCAACGTATAATAATAGGAAAGGCCGCATATGACCATACAGGCGGAAACCGTCAGGATCAGCGGTGCTTTTCCGTTGTAGTTGGCCGGGTCGTAAAAATATAAAATGTATGCGGTATTGTACAGATGGATAATTGTAAAACCAAAGAAACCCTCCAGGAATTCCTTGAGAGGCCTTACCGCGTAGGCAAACAGTATCAGTGCCAGTGCCGGGTACAGGTAGCGTTCATGCATCCGGACCGAGAACAGGAACATGGAAATGATCAGAAAGCTGGAAGTGGTAAAATACCGGCTTTCTTTGTTCTGAGCCCGGAAAAAGAGAAAGGCGGAAAGCAGTACGATCAGCAGGATAATGATAGTTCCCCAGGTGCGATAGCTGAAAAACAAAAGTCTTGTCTCCTGAGAGACCCAGTTCAGACCGAAAAAGCCCCACAGATTAAAGGCATTAACCGCCACATAGGGATAGGAACCCAGAGTTGACGCATACTGTAAAAATACCAGGTCCAGGCCGAAGGGCATACAGACCAGTATCATACAGCAAATAACTGTCAGACCGGAAAACAGGTTGTGGAAAAAGTTTCTCCAGCTGAAATCATACAGAATGACCCTGTCGATAATGCCGTATACCAGCACGGGAGCAAACACCAGGGTTTGGGGTTTTAGCAGTACGCCGATGCCGAACACCACGTAGGCCTGGGTCATCTTGTTTTCCGTTAAATACCAGCACATCAAGAGTACTGCCAGCGTAAACACCGAATCCACCTGTCCCCATATGGAAGAATTCAGAATGATCGCCGGGTTCAGCAAGTACAGCCCCGCCAGCATGACCGTCTGCTGATGGGGCAGCTTTTTTGAGGCAATCTTGTAAAAGAGCAGAGCGGTGGCCATGTCACAGATAATAGCCGGCAGCTTGAGCAGCAACAGGCAGGGGGCCGACAGATACGGAATCTTAAACAGGGAAAAGACAGCGCCTATTATATAGAGTACATAGACAAATCCCGGCGGATAATCAGCAAAAACCCCGGAGGCGTAGAAGTTTTTGATCCCGCCCTCAAACGCCAGATTTGCCCAGCTGGCAAAACAGGCCGTATCCGAGGGAAAGCCTTCGGAACTTCCCGCAAAGATGCAGCGGAGAAGGAAAGCCGCCGCCAGCAGGACCAGAAAAACCTTTTTGGGGTCATAAGAAGGTTTCTTGTCCATTCGGTATATAAAAAAATACATCATGCCCAGAAACAGGATCGATATTAGATGAATAGGCAACATACGGAAATCTCCCCTCTTTGCATAAATCCGCCGCGCCGAAAGCCAACTTGCAGACACGGAGATCAAGTTAAATTATATTGTCAATTATAACAAAAAATTTTTCCAATATCAAATATAAAGATGACATATTTGTAAAATTGTGCTATACTTTATCTGGATTATTGGCGAAATTATAGTCGTTTGGAGGGGCAGTGTTGAAAAAGGAAACCTTGCTAAAACTGCAATATGCGGCAGGCATTTTGGTGTTTACGGCTGCCGTTGTATTTACAGGCTATAAGCTGGTGATGTCTGTTATCTCCGACAGGAGGGCTGAGGAGGAGCATCAGCGTCTGCTGGACACCGTGATCGTGGAGGACAGCCAGATCCCCGCCGTTCCGGTTACCTTGACAGATGAGGAGGGGGAGACCGTAGAGATCCTGCCGCCCCAATATCCGCCGCTGAATATTGACATGGAGACGCTGAAGGAGATGAACGGCGATTTCCGGGGGTGGATCTATTTTCCTGCGGTGGAAGTCAGCTATCCGGTGGTGCAGGGCGAAGATAACAACTATTATTTAAAGCATTCATTTGAGGAAGAAAAGAGTAATTCGGGCAGTATCTTTATGGACTGCGGCGCATCTCCCGACTGGAGTGACCGCAATACCTTTGTATTCGGCCATAATATGAGGGACGGCAGCATGTTTGGAACATTTAAGGAATTGGTGGATGATCCGTCGCTGCTGGATGCCAATCCCCGTTTTTATATCTATACAGAAAATACGGTGTACACCTATGAGATTTTTTCATACTACATGACCAAATCGGACAGCAACCGGTATATGGTGTTTTCATCGGATGAAAATTATGACCGTTATACGGCGTGGGCAGTGGAGAATTCCACTTATCCGTTTGACGTAGATCTGTCGGAGCGTTCCAACATAGTATCCCTGTCTACCTGCTACGGTTCGGCAGGAACTTCCAGAAGAGTTCTGATCCACGGCGTGTTGACATTGACCGAGCCATATGGTATAAATTAATTAACTTAATTATTATGTAATATTTTTGAGCCTTTTATTCAAAAAAAGGAGTCTTTATTAGTAGGAGTCAGAATATCTTTCTGTGTTTTTGAACTCGTCAATGTGCAATGGGTATCAGAAGAGGGTAAAACCATGAAAATAATGAATCTAAAGGAGAAAGTAAGCAAGTTCATTGTCGTGACCATGGCCTCGGCGCTGGTGGTCAGCAGTTTGTTTACGGACTATGGATTTGCGACTCACGCGAATGAGACGGCGGGCGGTAACGTGCCCGAGCTTGAAAGCGTGACCGGCAACGACAACCTTATGCTTGCCGCCGAACCGGTGCCGCTTTACGATTATGCGCAGCCTTCGGATAATTTTGTGAAACCGGATCTGTCCAACCCTTTCCTTTTCTCTGTTTATACAAATAAGATGACAAGAACCGACCATGTGGAGGGCAATGTAGCTATTGGCGTACTCCCCAGCGGGCTGAATATATACGGCGGTAACGCGGCTATCGGCGAGGGTGGCGTGAGCTATATCGGAGATTTGTCCACCGGTAGTTTTGGCTGCACGGCAAATGGCGTTTCCTATGTTGTGATTCCTTCCGTCAATCCGCTTGACGGCACGCAGAACAAGCTGTCTTATGACCAGAATAACGGATACACTGTGTACAGAGTCAGCGCAGATGAAGTGAGACTGAGCAATTTCTTTGCAGGCAATCTTTTAAAGGGATTTTCTTATCAGGACAATATCAAAGATGTCATAGCGGGCACCATTTCCTCTAAGGCGGCATGGTCTGCCGAACTCTATGCCCTGCCGGATATGGATACGGATTCCGCTTATGTTATAAATGTAACATACCCGGAGCTGGACGCGGGTTTTGGCGGCGAACAGAAATATGAGGATAAGATTATTGCGGCCGCGGAGGCCGGTAAGACCGTGATCGTCAATATTGTAAGCGGCGGCGAGGTAAAGATTCCTCATATGAATATAAACAATGCCGCTGAAAAGGGCGAGTATGTATCCTGGGCAGGGAGAGTACTCTGGAATTGCGGGAACGCGAGCAAGGTAAGCACCGGAAGAGCGTATGGATTCATCCTGGCTCCCAGCGCGACGATTGTTAATCAAAACAATATTATTGGCGGCATAATAGCCGGCGAATTTGAGCAATATGGTGAAGTTCATCAGGTACACTGGAACGGAGTTATTCCGTCTCCGCCAGTGGAGCCTACACCAGGTCCTATCGTGACACCGGAACCTACGATTGCGCCTATCGTGCCGCCAGTGGAACCTACACCAGGTCCTATCGTGACACCGGAACCTACGATTGCGCCTATCGTACCGCCAGTGGAGCCTACACCAGGTCCTATTGTGACACCGGAACCTACGACAACACCGGACCCCGGCCCTACAACACCGCCGGGAGAGACACCAGGTCCTACGGTAACGCCCGGTCCTACAACACCGCCGGGAGAGACACCAGGTCCTACGGTAACGCCCGGTCCTACAACACCGCCGGGAGAGACACCAGGTCCTACGGTAACCCCTGGCCCTACAACACCGCCAGGAGAGACACCAGGTCCTACGGTAACGCCCGGCCCTACAACACCGCCGGGAGAGACACCAGGTCCTACGGTAACGCCCGGTC
>ERZ777305.2075-NODE-2075-length-18900-cov-3.049668_pt1 | contig 18900 bp, 14 predicted proteins | sample MGYA00374965_ERZ777305 | MGnify/ENA primary metagenome ERZ777305 (study PRJEB29328, sample SAMD00013331) | mouse gut metagenome | study: EMG produced TPA metagenomics assembly of the Metagenome analysis of fecal microbiota from mouse which was promoted... | reverse complement strand
ACCGCCAGCACCACACTATTCCGAACCAAAGAAACCAAAGACCAAAAGACAAGCAATAGTGGAAAAACCAAAAGTTTTAATTTTCCGACAATACCGACGGCTACGGAATCCCACACATCACATATATCTTTCTTGATTGATAAATAGTTTTTTCAATTTTGTTTGAGGTTGAAAGCCACACACTACCGACCTGTTATCTTTGTCAAAAAACGGAAAATCAGTTTCCTTTCCTTTTTCGCTCATTATACACAATGGGAAATCGGGGAATATCGACAGGGATACTGAGTACAGTATAAAGCAACATCTTGTCGCTGCCCTGTTCAAGTTTCTTGACACAAATAAATATTATATATTAAATCCTGTGATAGCCGGAAGTCAAAGGAAAAAAACAGTGACTACTTTTTATCTGGTTCGGCATAAAGAAACTTTATTGAATAGTTTAGGCAGAACACAAGGTTGGAGTGATTCATCACTTACTGATAATAGGAAAAGGACAGCAGCCGGATTAGGAGTTCAACTAAACGGAATTACTTTCAATGCAGCGTATGCAAGTGGTAGGAGCAATCGTAACAGGATATAAGGCGGAGACTTCATCTATGTGTCTAAGTAAGAAAATAGAGGAAATTATTGTGTATTTTGATTAGATATTAAACGAAAAAGAGCGCTTGTCACATAGCAGTATAGGACAAACATCGGAGAAATTATAATGATACTGAATAATTTTGATTACATAATAATTGAGACCTCCAGCGGAGACGTTCGGACGGATGTAAAAAAACTGCTTTCAAACAACGGCAAGTACAAATCTTACGTTCATGTGTCGAATGTGGCGGCCAGAAACGCGCTCATTGCTGAAGCATATGATTTAGATAGGGATAAATGTGTTATCGCAGGGCTTTTACATGATATCAGTGCAGTGATTAGGCCGGAGGATATGTTGAAATACGCCTGTGAGAATAGTTTCGACCTCTGCGAGGCCGAGAGGAAATACCCCTTTTTGCTTCATCAGCGTTTATCTAAAATAATTGCTGCTCAATATTTTAATATCTCCGACGAAGATATCTTGTCAGCGATAGAATGTCATACCACATTAAAAAAGGACGCTTCAAAATATGAAAAATCGCTGTTTATTGCAGACAAGCTTGCTTGGGACAGAGAGGGCATACCGCCTTTTTATGAGGAGGTCAATGCTGCCCTTGCCATATCACTGGAGGCGGCATGTTGGAAATATATGAAGCATATGGTTGGGAATGGTATGATTTTATATCCCCATGACTGGTTTACGGAAGCGTATGAACAGTTAAAAGGCATTTCATGCAATTGGTATTGAAACAGATTATGGCGTGTTCCGGTTTCCGTAGCGGACAAAGGAGCACACGATGCAGGAGCAGTTGAATTGGTGGCAAAGCTGCACTATTGTTGCCAACATTTATGGCATTTTTTAACAGCGCAATTGGAGTATTACAGACACTCGTAGTAGCACTTGGGGCCGACCTTGGCATCTGGGGTGTGATCAACCTTCTGGAAGGCTGCGGCAACGACAACCCTGGTGCAAATTGCACGGGGACGATAAAGAAGCAGTAACTATAAACAGAAAACAGACAGATGACCAGTGCCGCACGATACCGTACAAAAAGAAAAATCAGGGAAATAATATAAACCGTTGAAAATCGGTTCCAAACGGTTTATATTATTTTTTATAAGGCAATACATTTATAGATCAGCTCTACGCCTTTGTGCAAGGCGTGCCGGCTGAAGCAGAAAAACACGCTGTACAAAGGGCACCGGGCCTTCCGGTGCCGTTTTGGCAGAAAACAGGGCGGAACCGTACAGAGCGGCTGCTTCCAGGAGGAAGCAGCCGTTTTTTAAATCTGAAATATTTCGAAAATTGTGCCGCGGGTATTGAAAAAATGCGGGCCGTTATTGTAAAATGTCGGTAAATCAGGTATGGGCGGGGGGGCCTCCCGAACATCCGCATTGGCAAGGAGGAAACGCATGAATCGTATTGTTATGCTGGCTCTGTTTTTGCTGGTCGCCGCAGCTGCGGGGACCTATTCCTTTTTCTGTATCCGCAGGCTGCTGAAATTTTATTTCCCGCGCATGGGGAGACTGCGGCACTGGCTCAGCGGGCTTTGTGCGGCGCTGCTGCTTTTGTCCTGTGTCAATCTGTGGAGTCTGAAGGCGGTAGTGACGCTTCATATCCTGGCGTTTTTCTTTGTTTTTGACCTGCTCGCTTTTTTTGTGCGCCGGCTCCGGAGACGGTTCGGCGATACGGCGCGCCCGGCATACCGGCGCTTAAGGATTCTGTACCGGAGCGGAGCGCTGGCGCTGCTCTGTGCGGCGCTTCTGCTCGGATACGGTTTATACAATATGAAGCAGGTCATTCGGACGGAATATGAGATTTTTACTCAGAAACCGATAGGAAATTATCGGATTGTACTGATCACCGATACACATTATGATACCATACAGGATACAGCCCTGCTGAAGGAAAAGGCGGAGGAGATCAGCGGACTGTGCCCGGATGCGGTAATACTCGGCGGGGATATTGCCGATGAAGGAACGGCGAAGGAGGCGATGCAGGAGGTGTTCCGCGTGCTGGGCGGGATCAAAAGCACTTACGGGACCTGGTATGTGTATGGAAATCATGATCTTCAGCCGTACAGCAGAGAAAAGCAGTATACCGCGGAGGAGTTTGAAGCTGCGGCCCGGGCGGGCGGAGTCCGGATACTCTGTGATTCGGCGGCGGAGCTGGGCGGCGAGCTGATCCTTGCAGGGCGGGATGACGCTGCCTGGGGAGGGAATTCCGGGCGCGCTGCGGCAGAGGAAATACTGAGCGGCGCGGATCGCGGAAAATATATTATCATGGCGGATCATCAGCCGGCCGGCCTGGAGGAGAATGCCGCGGCCGGAGTGGATCTTATGCTTTCGGGACACACGCATGCCGGGCAGATCTGGCCTGCCGGAACATTACTGGAGCTGTTGGGAAACTATAATTACGGGCTTTATAAGCACGGGGACAGCAGGCTGATTGTTTCTTCGGGCTTTACCGGATGGGGCTATCCGCTGCGCACGCAGGCACACTGCGAATATGTTTTGATTACGATCCGGGGGACGGGGGCCGGAAACAGTGCGGAAGCAGGCATGTAACTGATCTTTATCCGGGTTCTGCAGGAATTTTTCTTTACAAATGGCGGTGCTTCGATTATCATAAAATCAGGCCGGTTCTCTCCGCTGTTTAAAAAAGCGGCCGGACGGAAAGTGTTGATACATAGAAATCAGGAGGGCAGAGGATGAAAATGAAAAAATTGACAAAACTGGCGGCCGCGCTGATGAGCTCGGTGCTGCTTCTGACCGCAGCAGGTGAGCTGCCGGCCAGGGCGGAGGAAGTGCAGGATACTGAGAAAGTACAGGAGCCGGAGAAGGAAACTGTGGAATATGCGGAGCTTTCCTACAATACGGCAAAGCCCGTAAAGCTTGTTCCGGGCGGGCCTGCCTCTTTCCGGGTGGAGAAAGTAAAGAATAAGACCTGTTATTTTACTTTTACCTTAAAGGAGACGAGCCGGGTTGAGATTACAAGCAATGTCGAGGGCAGCGGCGAGACAAGTCTGAGCTGGAAGCTGCAGGGCGTGTATGCCGATCCGCTCTGCACCAAGGGCATAGCGGAGCTTGACGCGGTGGATGCAGGAACCTACTATGTCGCATTTAACTGCACACCGGCACGTCTGAGCGACGATCAGGTGCTTACCATTTCCTTCAAAACGGAATCCTGGGGCTGGGGCGCCGGCGTGGACGGCAAAACCATCGAGAATCCTATTTCGCTGACTGTCGGAAAGGACTGCAGGCTGAACATCAACGAAAGATATGCGGCCCGCTACACGAAATTCAAGCTGGAGAACGATACCGTTCTGACGGTGCAGGGCAATATGGCAGAGAACTATTCCGAGGGTTCCATGCGGATTTATAACGAGAAGGGGACGAACATTACCTCCACCGCGGCCAAGGTTTCCGATCTGAAGCTCGGCAAGCCGGGCGAGTGGTCCGAGGTGTACAAGGTTACGTTAAAGGCGGGTACCTACTATCTGGGTGTAAACTGGAGAGGGCAGATGGGTTCCTCGGATTTCACGTTCCGCACCGAAATTCTGAAGGAGACCGACAATACTCCGCCGGCAAAGCCGACGAAGCTTGTCTACAAGGCTGGCACGACGAAAGTCACCGGAAACGGCGAAAAGAACGCGACCGTATTTGTGCGCGTCGGCGATAAGATCTACACCGGAAAGATCGACAGCAAGGGTGCATTTTCTGTCAAGACCGCTAAGCTCGTCAAGGGCAATGTGGTCTATGTATGGGTGATGGACAAGGCGCTCAATCAGGGAAAATATGTTAAAGTAACGGTGAAATAGCCGGCGGAATTAAAAAAAGAATTACAGAACCGAAGGAGCTGACAGATAAAGTCCTTCCGGGAAATCAGGCTGCTTTAAGGCGGCCGGAATCTGCGGAAGGGCTGTCTGCCAGCTTTTTTCCGTGAGAAAGGCGAACAATTCCTGCCGCGCAGAATTTGGTGTTTCTGATTGTGCGCGGCAGCCGCCTCAGAAAGAAGGAGATGCCCGGACAGTTCGCAATATTTGCACGGAAGAAAGCACGAAATCGTTTGCCCGCGCGGGAAAAGTGGGCTAAGCTTATAGCAGGAAAACAGGCGGGCGGCAAAATCCGCGTCACAGGCGGAAATCCGCAGTACAAGAGGAGGGTTGCAGCCCGGCGGAAAACGGAGGCTATGGAGGATATTATGGGGAATACAACAGCGGGCGGCCCAAAGGCGCCGAAGGACCCGACTAAGAAAAGACCGGCGGTCTATCTGATGCTGGACGATGTGATTGAGGGAATGCGGCGGGAGGACGGAAGCTACGCGGAGATCTGCTTTCTGGAAGGCAGGGTGAAGGCGAAGATTACGGCGCTGGAGCCGCGGATGCCGGAGGAGATTGCGGGGGCGCTGCAGACCTGTCCGGGGCTGCGCCGATATGTGCACAGCATCGGCGTTACGGCAACAGCGCAGGAAAAGGAGCTTTTATCAGAAAAGCTTCAGTTTTCGCTGAACTGCCGCAGAGAAAAGGACTACGGCGGAACCGTATACCGCACGGAGGTGCCGTTAAACGGGCAGGAGGCCGTGATCGAGCTGGCAGATTACCCGGAATCGGAGCTGGACACTGCGCTTGCGTCGTTCCGGATGCAGTTTGACCGCTATATGACGGCGAAGATGACGATTGTATTTTATCTCAACGACGGCTATGAGGTGCCGGAGCTGACGCCGGATCCGCCGGTGGATTTTGAATCGGCAGAGTACCGCACAATGATCGGGGCGTCCCTGATGCAGGAAGGGAATCTGTTCCGGCTCAAGCGTGCGATCGCCAAAGCGAGGAGCGGAGAGGATGTCACGATCGCCTACATCGGAGGCTCTATCACCCAGGGAGCCGGCGCAAAGCCGATCGGTACAAACAGCTATGCACATCAGTCCTTCCTGGCATTCCGGAACCGGTTCGGCGCGGGGGACGGCTCGAACGTGCATTTTGTAAAGGCGGGCGTCGGAGGAACGCCGTCCGAGCTCGGGCTCTGCCGCTATGAAAATGAAATACTGCGCGGGGGCGAGGTACAGCCGGATATTGTTGTGATTGAGTTTGCGGTCAATGACGCGGGGGACGAGACGAACGGCGTCTGCTACGAGAGCCTTGCGCTGATGGCGGCAAAGGGGCCGGGCGCCCCGGCGGTCGTCCTTCTGTTCGCCGTATTTATGGACGACTTCAACCTGCAGGATCGGCTTGCCTGCGTGGGGGAGAATTACGGCTTTCCGATGGTCAGCCTGAAAAATGCAGTTACGCCGCAGTTTTATCAGGAGAAGCCGGTGCTGACAAAGCGCCAGTATTTTTATGATCTGTACCATCCGAGCAATACCGGCCACCGGATTATGGCGGACTGTCTGGATTATCTGTGGGAGCGGGCGGATGCTTCGAAAGAGGAATTTTCTGAGGCGGATTACGGGAAAACTCCTGCAATTGGAAATATTTACCAATCTCTTAGAGTGTTTACCCGTGCGGATGTGCGGGCGGCCGGCGGCGACGGGACAGAGTATGTGCCGGAAACCGGAAACTCCGGTGCAAAAGAGGCCGGAAAGGTGCTGCGGGCGGTGAAATGCCTGAATGCGGGCTCCTTTGCCGGGACGGACAGGGAAGTGCAGTATGTGGAGCGCGACGCGGATTCCTTTGCTACCCCGGAATTTCCGGATAACTGGATGCATGCCGGAGGCGAAGGGAGCGAGAGCTTCAGCATGACAATATGCTGCCGGGATCTTCTGCTGATCTACAAGGATTCCGGGGACCGCAGATTCGGGGCGGCAGAGGCCTGGGTGGACGGCATCAGAACCCGCGTCATCGACCCGCTGGAGGTTGGCTGGAACCACTGCAACGCATACATAATCCACACGGGCGAGAGCGCTGCGGAGCATCAGGTTGAGCTGCGGCTTGCCGATGCAGAACGGAATTTTACGATTCTGGGCTTCGGGTATACGGAGTAGAAAGAAAGCGGCGGCAGGTTCGGCCGCCGTCGGAAGAATTCTGCCGTTTGCGGTTTGGGATGATGTTTCCCGGATTTCGGATAGCGGCGTCCGCGGCGGAAAAAAGGGGCAGCGATTATTCAATCGCTGCCTTTTTTAATGTGGCGTTAATAACCTCCATCAGAAGGGACTGAGTATATTTTTTATTGTCGTCCAGCCGGACATCCGCAGGCTCCACGCCTCCGACAAGCTGCTCTGCAAGCGCGTCGAGCGATGGCTCGATCAGAGGATACATCGTGGCGACAGATTCCTCAAGATTGATGAGACGGACGGAATTGATATGGTTGGAGTCCAGCACCAGCTCTAGGTTGAGCAGGGAGTCTCCGAGCGCGACGGTGGAGGTGTAGACCCCCGCGCGGTATGTAGCCGGCGGCTGCTGGGAAAGCGGCGGATTCGGCGCGGCAGGAGCGGGATCGCCGGAAGAGCTGCGGAACACGAAAAAGAAAAGCAGCAGCAGTACGGCGCACAGTGCGAGCAGTCCGATGACCAGCCGGTTTTTGCGGAGCACCAGAATTTTAGTTTGCAAAATAGGACCTCACAATCTGCCGTGCAAAACGGCGTTTATTCCCATTAAAGTTGGGTTGCCTTTGCTTTAATATATGAGAACCCGAACCGAAATATAACCTTGAGAAAACGGACGGGACGGCCGATATATCTTCTATCAGATATGACAGGACAGGAGGGAGCACTATGCTGAATGAAATCGGAAAAGAGCCGCGTGCAGAGACGGCGGCCGGACGGGAAAAGGAATTCAGGGCCCGGTTTCAGAGCGGCCGGAAAAAAAACAAAAGACGGAAGAATCTGAATTACAATGCCAGGGATATCGCATCGCAGCTGATGCGGGCCAGGGAAGTGAAGGCAGCCTCGGATGTGCTCTGCCGTGCCCAGAGCAAGGTGAATATGCTCCGGCGCTGTCTCGGAAGCGGAATGTACGAAAACAGCGAGGTGTGGAAGGCGATCGCGCACGCGAACAGAATGGTGGACTGTGCCAGCATGAAGCTCCGCAACCTGGAAGAAGAGGAGGCGGAGAGGAGAAGCAACGAGAGAGCCAATCGAAAGGGGAGCGGCAGGCTGCACAGCGAGGCGAAGCGCCGGGCACTCCGGAGGAGCCAGGAAATACAGCTGAAGCAGAAGAAGGAGGCTCTGGAGCGGAAAATGAGAATGCAGGAGCTTCAGCTGGAGCAGAAAAAGCGCATGCACAGGAACCGGGAAAACGGAGAGATCAGCAAGGCAAATATGAGCTACTGGCGGGATCGGCCGAGACAGGCGCAGAGGGTCTCCTGCGGCGGGGTGACTCTGGAACTCAGCACTTCGGCAGCCCAGCTTAGCGAGCTGGCGCGCGTCAGACAGTCGATCAGCCATATCGAGCGGCAGCTTGCGCAGGAGATGGCCGTGCAGACGGCGGCCATGCAGGAGTCCGCCATGCTGGCATCCGTTCTTTCGGGTGAGCCGGCAGCGGCGCCGGCTGCGGCACAGGGAGCACCGGAGGGCGGCGGGGCAGCAGCGGGAACATCGGCAGCGGTACCGGTCAGCACCGTGGACATACAGCTTTGACAGCCTGTACCGCTCCGGCATTCTACCGGCAAAAACTTTTCGCTGCCGGCCTGACATTCAGAATAAAGAATATAAAGCACAATCTTTCTTTTGTCCGGATGCCCGAAAAAACAGAAAAAACTGCCGCGCCGGGTTCGCCTGACTGGCGGCCGGTGCGGCAGCTGGTTCGTCTAAGTACAGATGAATTATTCCGCGTCTGCTTCCGCAGCTTCTGCGGCAACGGTTTCCGCAGCCGGAGCATCGTTGTCGTCGAAATCCAGATCGCCGTCGAGATCATCATCGAAATCGTCGTCGAACTCTTCCATATAATCCGGAGTTACATAGCGGTATACCGCATAAGCAATGGCCGCGATCGCAGCAACGGCGCCGATGATGGCAAGGAAGAATACGAGCGAATGCTTCTTTTCTTCGATCGGATCCTCCTTCTTTTTGATAAGCTCGCTCAGCTTGGATTCTGCAAGCATCTCGCCGATCTTGGTATTGGTCAGCAGGCTCTCTAATTTGTTTGAATTACTGCACATAAAAACACATCCTTTCTTTCTGCTTTCATAATCAATATGGGAGCAGCATGCCCTCCGGGAGCACGATTCGCGGAATAAACTGTCCTCCCTGCGGTCGGACGCGAATCGGTGCAGGTATAATATCTGTCGATATTATATCACATTGCAATTCGATTTACTATAAAATTTTTCAAATTTTCAATTTTTTTCGGATGTCCGGCGCGTTCGTTTCGGAGCGCCGGGCTGGTTTCGGCGGTGTTCAGTCCTGCTTTTTCAGCCGGGCAAAGCCTGCGAGCATTTTTTTTGTCCCTGCATTCGGGAAATCGACCGTTACCTCATAATCGCGGCCGCCCTTTACGATGGCTGTCACAAGCCCGGTTCCGAATTTTGCGTGAAGAACGGTGTCTCCGACTTCGTAATCGAGCGGGGCAAGGCTGCCGCCGTCAAACTGCCGGACAGGCCGGGAAGCTGCCGAAGGATAGCGCGGGGACGGCTCCCCTGCGGTTCCTGAACCGCTCCTGAGCCGGGAACTGCCGTAAGATTCGCCCATCCACGCAGCGGATGCATTCCTTCCGCCGGCTGTTTTGGAGCTGCCGCAGGAGTTTTCGGTACCGTGCGCTGCACCGGTTCGGCCGGACGGTCCAAAGGTCAGCCGTGTCCCGCGCTGCAGGCCTGTCCCATAGGAGTACCCCGGGGCAAGTGAAGCTGCCCTTCCGCTTCCGCGGTAATTCAGGAGATAGCGCGGGATTTCCTCGATAAAGCGGGAAGAACGGTTGTACTGGGTTTCCCCCCGTACCATGCGGGCGCGTGCAGCCGAGAGCTGCAGCTCCTTCATGGCGCGGGTAATGCCGACATAGCAGAGCCTGCGTTCCTCCTCGATCTCCGGCTCGGGGTCGTCCGCGTTGATTGCCATATAGCCGGGAAAAATCCCCTCCTCCATGCCGCAGAGATATACATAAGGAAATTCGAGCCCTTTGGCGGAGTGCAGCGTCATAAGCACAACAAAATTGCTGTCCTCGGTGAGATTGTCCACGTCCGCTACGAGCGCGACCTCCTCCAGAAAGCCGCTCAGGGTCGGTTCCTCATCCGCATTTTCCATATATGCGGCCAGCTTGCTGATCAGTTCGTTCACATTGCCGATGCGATCCTGTGCGGTTTCCTCGTCCTCGTTTTCCTCAATCTCCTTAAGATATCCGGTCGCCTCGAGAATCTCGTTCACAAGGTCGGTCAGGGTGTAAGCCGCCCCGGAAAGATTGCTTTTCAGGCTCTCGATCAGGCTGACAAAGGAATTGATTTTTGCGGCGGCCCTGCCGAGTCCGGGAATGCTCTCCACGCTGCGCAGCGCCGCGTAGAAGCTGACGGTATTTTCCTGTGCCCAGGCGTCCACGCGGTCGAGTGTCGCCTGACCGATGCCGCGCTTCGGCACATTGATAATGCGCTTTACTGCAACGGAATCCAGCCCGTTGTCAATCGTCTTCAGATATGCCAGAATATCCTTGACCTCCCTGCGCTGATAGAAATTGATGCTGCCGATGATTTTATACGGGATGCCGCGCATAATCAGTTTTTCCTCGAAAATGCGGGACTGGGCGTTCGTCCGGTACAGAACGGCGAAATCCCGGTAGGACAGCGCGCCGTCCGAGATATCCTGTCCGCGTTTTCCAAAGCCTGCTGCGCCGGTTTTTGCGGCGATATCGGAAGCGATGGCATCCGCCTCCTCGTAATCCGTCTCGTAATGCGTGAAGGAGACAGGAACTCCCTTATCGTTGGACGTCCACAGCCGCTTGTCCTTCCTGCCGCGATTATGGCAGATTACCTCGTTCGCGGCGTTGAGAATGCTCTGTGTCGAGCGGTAATTCTGTTCGAGCTTGACGACTTCGGCATCCGGATACTGCTTCTCGAAATCGAGAATATTGCGGATATTTGCTCCGCGGAATTTATATATGGACTGGTCGTCATCGCCGACAACGCAGAGATTGTGCTCGATTTCGCCGTTCTCGTTCTCGGAGGAGGCGAGCAGGCTCAGAAGCCGGAACTGGGCCGTATTTGTGTCCTGGTACTCGTCCACCAGAATATAGCGGAAACGGTTTCGGTAATAGAGCAGCGCCTCCGGGCAGGTCTCGAGCAGCTCCACGGTTTTGAAAATAATGTCGTCAAAATCGAGCGCGTTGTTCGCTTTCAGCCTGCGCTGGTATTCCGCGTAGACGGCGGCATATTTTCCCTTAAGAAAATCGCCGGCAGCCGAGCGCGTGTATTTCTCCGGTGTAATCAGCTCGTCCTTGGCGGAGGAAATCGCATTCATCAGCGTGCGCTCCTTGATATTTTTTGTGTCGATCTCAAGAGCCCTGCAGACATCGCGGATCAGGGCCTTCTGATCGTCCGTATCGTAGATGGAAAAGCTGCGTTCGTAGCCGAGCAGATGGATAAAGCGCCGGAGAATGCGCACGCAGGTTGAGTGGAACGTGGAGACCCATATATTTTCCGCTCCGTAGCTTACAAGCCGGTCGACGCGGCTTCGCATCTCCTTTGCGGCCTTGTTTGTGAAGGTCAGGGCGAGGATGCGGTACGGGCTTACCTGCCGTTCCTCGATCAGATAGGCGATGCGGTGCGTGAGCACGCGTGTTTTGCCGGAACCGGCGCCGGCGAGAATCAGCAGGGGTCCGCGGTCGTGCAGGACGGCGCGCTGCTGCTCCGGATTTAGTGTATCGTAAATGCTCATGATTTTCCTCATTTCCGCGCATTTTCTGCGCCTGCCAGGTTTGCGGCGGACTTCTGCCGCCCCGACGGCGCCGCCTTCCCAGATTATAGCAGAGCAGGCCGGAAACTGCAAGCGCGGGAAGAGGGCGGGGGAAAATCCCCGGAAACAGGAGGCGGAAGGGAAAAATTTCAGAAAAATTTCACGGGACTTTGGAGGAGTTTAGGCTTGCTATTTTCCGGTTTTGCGTGCATAATGAAGAGGACTTGCGAGCCGGCAGACAAAGCGAACCGCGTGTTTTTTGTTTCCTGCCGCCGCAGAAAAGGGCATGGTACAGGTGAGAAAGAATGTTTTCCAATAATCAGCTGAAGAAACTTATCCTGCCGCTGATGATCGAGCAGCTGCTTGTCGTTATGGTCGGTATGGTGGATACTGTTATGATCAGCCCGTACGGGGAGGCCTCGGTATCGGGAATTTCCCTGGTGGATTCCATTAACTCGCTGCTGACAGGGCTGTTTTCCGCACTGGCAACCGGGGGCGCGGTGGTCGCCGCGCAGTATATCGGGCAGAGAGCGCCGGAGAAGGCGTGCCGGGCCTCCAACCAGCTGATCCTGGCTGTGCTGGCCGTCTCCGGGGTGCTGACCGCGCTGTCGCTCGCGGGAAACGAATGGCTCCTGCGGCTGATTTACCGAAGGATCGAGACCGATGTCATGGCGGCCGCTAAAACTTATTTTTATCTCTCGGCGCTGTCCTATCCGTTTCTTGCCGTGTATTCCGCGGGAGGGGCGCTGTTCCGGGCAATGGGGGACTCAAAGATTTCTCTGAAGACATCGGTTGCCATGAATGCGATCAACATCGCCGGAAATGCGCTGCTTCTGTACTGCCTGCATCTCGGCGTTCTGGGGGCGGCACTGGCCACGCTTGTCTCCCGGATCGCGGCCGCCGTCATTGTGACGGGACTGCTGCTGAACCCGCGGAGGCAGCTGCATCTGAACCCGGGCCTGCGCCTGGGCTTTGCGCCCGAAATGATAAAGCGGATTCTGCGCATCGGCATTCCAAACGGCCTGGAGAACAGCATTTTTCAGGTGGGGAAGCTGATCGTGGCGGGTCTGGTGTCCGGTTTCGGAACGGCAGCCATCACGGCCAACGCCGTGGCGAATACGGTGTGCTCGTTTGAGGTGATCCCTGGGAATGCCATCGGGCTGGCCATGATTACGATTGTCGGCCAGTGCGTTGGAGCGCACGACGCGGACGGGGTGAGGAAATATACCGGGAAGCTGATGAAATATGCCTATCTGGCGGTGTTTGCCGTCAGTGTGCTTGTGGCCGCACTTGTGGGGCCGATCTGTTCGGCCTTCCGGCTGCAGCCGGAGACGGAGGAGCTCGCAAGGAAGATTATATTATATCACAGTCTGTGCTGCCTGCTGATCTGGCCGGCCTCGTTTACGCTGCCGAACGCCCTGCGCGCGGCAAACGATGTAAAATTTACGATGCTGACCTCCATTTTTACCATGTGGAGCTGCCGCATCGGTCTGAGCTATGTGCTGGCGCTGCACTGCGGGTTCGGAGTGCTTGGCGTCTGGATGGCAATGACGATGGACTGGGCCGTGCGCGCGGCGTTTTTTATAACCCGGTTTGTGCGCGGGAGCTGGAAAAAGCATGCCGGGTTTCCCGATTGAAGGCAGTGCGGAAGGAGAGCGGATTATGATGAAGGAACTTTGGAAGAGTCTGGCGGACGGGAAAGAGGTGCGCCGGACGCTGATTCAGATAAAGGAGCAGCTCAGGGGAGAAAAAGCCGTCCTGCAGCGGGATACCCTGATCTCGCTGTGCGGAGGGGATTATTCCGTCCTGACGGATCTGCTGTGTGCGGAGGATGCGAAGGTAAGAAAAAATGCGGCGCTGGTGATTGGTGAGCTGCGCGTGCCGAAGCTGATGGAGGCTGTGTGGGAGGCGTATCGGAGGGAGGAGACCCGCTTTGTCCGCGGAGCGTATCTCACGGCACTGAAATCCTTTGATTATACGGGGCTTCTCCCTGAACTGAAGAGCTCGCTTGATGAGCTTGCAAAGCAGCCGGTGAACGATGAAAACCGCAGGCATCTCCAGGAGGAAAAGCTGCTTCTGCGCGAGCTGCTCGGGACGAAGGAAACAGCAAAGCCCCATGTTTACCGTGGGGAGGGCTTGCTTTCCGTGATCGCCCTGACGACGAACCGGAATCACAAGCATGCTGTGCTGGAGCGGCTTGGAAATCTGAAAAAGAAGGAATTCAACGCCGGTGTAATGGTGCAGACCCGGTTCCCGGCCGCCCTGTTTGAAATCCGCTGCTTTGAGGAAATGTTTTTTGTGCTGCCGAAGGTGCGGCAGGTCAGCGCGGAGCCGGCGGAGGCCGCAAAGATGCTGGCGGCCGGCGGAATTGCAGAATATCTTGCGGAGCGGCACGAGGAGAACGGAAGGCCGTTTTTCTTCCGCATCGAGGTGCGGGGGAGCATGCCGCTCGAGAAGCGCGGCTTGTTTTTGCAAAGGCTGGCGGCAGCTCTTGAGGAGAGGACGGGCGGCAGGCTCGCCAATGCGGTGAGCGGCTATGAGGCGGAGCTGAGGCTGGTCGAGAGCAGCGGAGGCGGCTACAATGTCCTGCTGAAACTGTTTACGCTCGGAGATTTCCGGTTTGCGTACCGGCAGCAGGCCGTTTCATCCGGAATGCGGCCTTCAAACGCGGCGCTGTGCATGGCTCTGGCAGGCGGGGAGGGCTTTTTTACCCCGGAGGCCAGCGTGCTTGACCCGTTCTGTGGTGCGGGTACGATGCTGATCGAGCGTGCAAAATACGGAAAGGTGAAGGAAATGTTCGGACTCGACATTCTCGGCGAAGCGGTCGAAGCGGCGAGGAGCAATACCATGCTTGCGGGCTGCCGCGCGAATTATGTCCGCCGCGATTTCTTTACCTTCACGCGGGAGCAGGGCTTTGACGAGGTAGTGACGGATATGCCTTTTACGGTTTCCGGACAGCCGGATAAACAGAGGGAGCTCGATCTGCTTTACCGCAGATTTTTTGAGAGAATCCCCGGTCTTTTAAGGGACAATGGCCGGCTGCTGCTCTACACGCACGACAGGGCGTTCGTACGGGCCTGTGCGGCTCCTGCCTTCCGTATCCTGAGGGAATTCGAGATCTCCATGAAAGAAAAAAGTTATCTGATACTTTTGGTTAAAATATAGGGGAGCACAGAGTTTTACAGCGGCTTTGTGCGGATTTTCCGGAGAGCATTCCGGATGTCCGCGCGGAGCGGGAAGGAGAATTATGAGTCAGAATGCAGATCAGCGGCTGAAGATAGGTTCCCATGTGGGGATGAACGGCAGGGAAATGTTTGCGGGTTCCGTCAGGGAGGCGGTTTCCTACGGGGCAAATACATTTATGGTGTATACCGGAGCTCCGCAGAATACGAGACGGAAGCGGATCGATGAGATGAATCTGGAGGAGGGCTTCCGGCTGATGAAGGAGAACGGGATCGAGGAATTTGCGGTACATGCACCGTACATTATTAACCTGGCAAATTCCGTTAAGCCGGAAACCTGGGAGCTCGGCGTAAATTTTCTAAAGCAGGAGCTGGAGCGCGCCGAGGCAATGCACTCCGGGCTGCTCGTGCTGCACCCGGGCTCCCATGTTGACGCGGGTGCAAAGGCAGGCATTGCCCAGCTAATCCGGGGCCTGAATGAGGTGCTGAGGCCGGACACAGGATGCCTTGTCGCGCTTGAGACAATGGCGGGGAAGGGCAGCGAGATCGGAAAGAGTTTTGAGGAGCTTGCCGAGATCTACGACGGGGTTGTCTGCAGCGATAAGCTGCGGGTTTGCTTTGATACCTGCCATGTCCATGATGCGGGCTATGATATCATCAATGATTTCGACGGCGTGATCGGGCAGTTTGACCGTCTGCTCGGCAGGGATCAGATTGCCGTATTTCATATTAACGACAGCAAAAATGCAAGGGGAGCGGCGAAGGACAGGCACGAAAATATCGGGAAGGGGCAGATCGGCTTTCAGCCACTGTACGATATTGTTCATCACCCGGATTTCACGGATATCATTAAGATACTGGAGACGCCGTACGTGACCGCGGACGGAAATCCGGAAAACAAGCTTGCGCCGTACCGGGAGGAGATTGCCATGCTCCGCGGAGAGCGGAAATAACCAGGTTGGCGGCGGAGCGGAGAAGGGGGAGAGCTTATGGCGAAGGATCAGGAAGAAATGCGGGAAGCAATGCAGGAAACCGGACAGAAGGCCTTGCCGGAGGGACTTTCGGAACAAAAGCGGGAGCCGGAAAAAGCTGCGGAACCGCTGTGTGAGGATTCGGATGAGGAGCAGTCCGCTGCGGCTTGCGGGACGGAAGAAAAAAAGCAGACGCCTCGCAGACGGACAAATTCCGTCCGCAGGGCTGCCGGCATCGTGATTATGCTGGCCGGGCTGGGAGTGTGTGCCTATCCGGTTGTGCGCCAGGCGCAGAGCCGGGATTTTAACCAGGAAGCCATCGACATGATTCTGACGCCGCAGCCGGAAAAACCGGCGGCGGGCGGAGAGGGAAATAATCCCTCCTCGCCGGGGGACGGCGAAGCGGCAGGAAAGGACGGGACTTCCGGAAACAACGGGGGAAATGCAGAAGGAAGCGGGGAAGGCTCCGGCGGAAGCGGGGAAAATCCGGGCGGAAACGGGGAAATTTCCGGCGGGAACAGCGGTAATCCTGGCGGAAACGAAGAAGGCTCCGGCACAAGCAGCGGGAATCCGGACGGAAACGGGGAAAGCCTTGGCGGAAGCAATGGGAATCCGGACGGGAACAGCGGTAATCCGGGCGGAAACGGGGAAGGCTCCGGCGGAAGCGGGGAAAATCCGGGCGGAAACGGGGAAGGCTCCGGCGGAAGCAGCGAAAATCCGGGCGGAAACGGGGAAAGCCTTGGCGGAAGCAGCGGGAATCCGGACGGAAACAGCGATAATCCGGAGGAGGACTCCCAGGATGAGGATAAACCGAACCGGCTGAACAACCGCACCGTGATCGGGGTGATCCAGATTGAAGCAATTGATCTGATCTACGCAATTGTCGAGGGAACCGAGACGGAGGATATCGGTGTGGCGATCGGCCATATATCGGATACGGCGGGGCTTGGAGAGCTCGGAAACTGTGCGCTGGCAGGACACCGGGGCGGTTACTCGGGACCGTATTTCAAGAATGTTGATCAGCTGAAAAAGGGCGATTCCGTGGTAATCACAAAGGCCGGCGGTCAGAAATTTGAATACAGGGTAACGGAATCTTTTATTGTGGAGCCCACCGAGCTGTGGGTGATCGAGGATACCGGCGATGAGAAGGCTGTGCTGACGCTTGTAACCTGTGAGGACAGCGGAGATACGCGGCTGATTGTCCGCTGCGAGATGGAAGAATAAAATCAGTTGTGCGTTTGCGCCGGAATGTGCGCATCTGCGCAGGAACGGAAAGGATGCGGGGAATGATTACGGAGCGCACGGTTTATCTGGAAGAACCGGAATACGGGAGGCTGATTGATTTTGACGAAGCGGCGCGCTATCTTGGATACGGCGGCGCCAGTCCGACGGAGGAGATCCGAAAGGAGCTTCAGGAGTGCGCCGGCCGTCTGCGCGCCGTGCTTCGGCCTGCCTGGCGCTACGTCGCCGCGAGGCTTCCGGGGGAAGAAAACGTAAAACAGAAAGAAGCGGATGAGGGAACAACGGCTGCAGACTTCGGGCGGGAGCGCCTTATTCTGCCGGGCCGTTCCATAGAGAATCATCTGGCAGGTTGCGAGATGGTACTTTGTGCCTGCCTGACGCTCGGTGCAGAAGTGGATAAGTATCTGGAACGACTTCAAAGGGAGAGCATGCTCTCCGCCCTTTTGTTTGACGCCCTGGCAAACGCAGCGGTTGAACGGCTTCGCGGCCTGCTCGAGGAGAGGGCGGCGGCCGATTTTCCAAAGCTGAGGCCGAACTGGCTGTTCGGAATCGGGTATGGAGATCTTCCCCTGGCACTGCAGCGCGACGTTCTGAGGCTGACAAGAGCAGAGGAAGAGCTTGGACTAGGCTGCAGCGAATCCTTGATGCTGATCCCGACCAAATCCGTGACCGGTTTTCTCGGCATGCTTCCGAAAGAGGCGCGCCGTGCGCCGGACGCGGACAGAGCACAGAGTCCACTTGAGGAAGCAGCCGGATGGCAGGCCGCGGACGGCTCGCAGAATCCGCATGAGGAAGCAGCCGGAAGGCAGGCTGCAGACGGCGCACAGAATCCGCATGATGGAACGGCCCGGAGGCCGGACGGAGAGACGGCAGATAATCCGAATAAGAAAAGAATCTTTGTATCGGACAGCGGATGGACCGACGGCTGCGGTAAGGGCAGCTGTGCCGTCTGCGGACTTCGGGGGAACTGTGAAAAGCGCGTTTTTTATCGATAAATGTAAAAATATGGAAATATTTCAGAAGAAAAGTTCCGGGAATCGGTTGACAATCAAAAATAATACACTAAAATAGAAGAAAAACAATCTGCGCCGGACGCCCGGAGTACGGCGGCAGCGATGAGGTTTGTATGAGAGTGATAGCGGGCAGCGCAAGAAGAATAATGCTTGCTGCGCCGCCGGGCCTTGCCACAAGGCCGACGACGGACAGGACAAAGGAAACGCTTTTTAATATAATCAGCCGTGAGCTTACGGACTGCAGATTTCTGGATCTGTTTGCAGGAAGCGGAGCGATCGGGATCGAGGCATTGAGCCGGGGGGCCGGACAGGCTGTCTTTGTAGAGCAGGACAGGGCGGCGCTTTCGTGCATCGAGGAAAATCTGAAGCGGACGAGGCTGAAGGACGGGGCAAAGGTGCTTGCCATGGACGCAGCCGGAGCTCTTCAGTATCTGAAAGCGGATGGGAAGCCGTTTGACATAATTTTTATGGACCCTCCCTACCGGACAGGCTGGACAGAAAGAATTCTTCAGCTTCTCGCGGATTCGCCGGTATGCGGCGCACATTCGCTGGTGATAGCGGAGGAGGCCCTGGAGACTGATTTTACGTCTGCGGAGGAATTCGGCTTTGAAGTGAGCCGTGAAAAAGAATACAGGACAAGCAAGCATGTGTTTCTGATGCGGAAGGAAAATACGGGGAGCAGATAGAGAAAAGCCGTTTGTACGGCGGAATGAGAGGAAATATGATTACAGGAATTTATCCGGGGAGCTTCGATCCGGTGACCTTGGGGCATCTTGATGTGATAAAACGATCTGCAAAAATGGTCGATCATCTGATTATAGGGGTATTGAACAACAGCGCCAAAAGACCGCTTTTTTCTGCGCAGGAGAGGGTGGACATGCTGAGGGCGGTTTCGGGAGAGCTGGCCAACGTATCGGTGGAGACATTTGACGGGCTGACTGTGGAATTTGCCAGAAGCAGAAACGCTACCATAATGTTCCGGGGGCTCCGCGCTGTGACCGATTTTGAATATGAAATACAGATCGCCCAGACCAACCATGCGCTGATGCCGGAAATTGATACGGTATTTCTTACAACGAGCGTAAAATATTCCTACC
>ERZ777305.2073-NODE-2073-length-18904-cov-3.498382_pt1 | contig 18904 bp, 17 predicted proteins | sample MGYA00374965_ERZ777305 | MGnify/ENA primary metagenome ERZ777305 (study PRJEB29328, sample SAMD00013331) | mouse gut metagenome | study: EMG produced TPA metagenomics assembly of the Metagenome analysis of fecal microbiota from mouse which was promoted... | reverse complement strand
TTATAGCGGAATTGTTACAGTAGACGGGAGAAGATTCACAATTTCCGGGGGGATTGTCAAAAATGTTCAATAGGAGGAAACATGAAGCTATATTACCCAATAAATGTAGATTTATATAATGTGTATCCGTTGAAAAAAATGGATGCACAGCAGGGGAATATTGGGCGGGGAGTTCTGGTTACGCTGACGGCAGCAGGACAGGTGATTGAGTTGGAGGGGGAAATGGTTGCATTATGGGCGAAAAAACCAGATGGAACGGTTTCTTATCTTCCTTGCCAGGTAGTGGACGGAAAAATCAAGGCAGATTTTACGGATCAGATGCTTGCTGTTACAGGCTCTGTGAGTGTGGAGCTGCAGATGATTAACGGTGATGATAATATCACAACTCCAATTTTCAAAGTCGAGGTTCATAGGTCTAATATAGACAGTTCGGCGGTGGAAAGTCAAAATGAGTTTACGGCTTTGCAGGAAGCCATAAATAGCGTGAATACGGCGCTGGAAGATGTGGAGGAACTGAAAAAGACGGGGTTGAAAGGTGACAAGGGTGATCAGGGCGAAGCTGCTACGATTCAAGTGGGCTCTGTGAGTGCTGGAGAGCCGGGGGCGGCCCCGGAAGTGAACAATTCGGGAACGGCAAGTGCTGCAGTTTTTGATTTTGTTTTGCCAAGAGGTGGACAAGGTCCACCAGGAAAGGACGGAGAGGAGCAAGTATTTTTTGGTGCGTATGCGGATTTTCCGGAAGAAGGAAGTGCCGAGATATTATATGTTGATACATCTGATACTACTGTATTACGATTATACCGCTGGAATGGTTTTAGTTATGTTCCTACTGGTGGTGGGATAGCTGCTCTGGATGCGATAGCTGCGGAATTTGATGAAGCAAAAACATATATGAAAGGGGACTTTGTAATTCGATCAGGGGAATTATACTATTTTATGGCGGATAAAATGGAGGGGGCATGGGATGAAACAATAGTAAAAGTTACTACAGTAGGAGAAGAACTTAATGAATTAAATGCCCACTCTGTATTATACAATCCTACGGATGATTATTTGTACATAGGCACTATAAAATTTCAGTATGCCGGTCTAAAAGGAGGCATTCCGCTGGTTCCAATCTTAACAAGCGCTACAGGATATAATGGGACAGCCATATCTGGCGCCACAAGTCAGTTTGGAAGACCAGCATGGTACGCATTTGACGGAGATGATAATACGTATGCGTATGCTGGTGACAACTTACGAGAGGGATATATTGGGTATGCGTTTAACAAAGAAGTTTTTATTAATAAAATTAAGTGCATCATTTTTAATCCATCTTCTGCATCCAGAAGTTTCTCAACCCGCTTTGAAAAATTTAATGGGGTATCCTGGAGCGAAATCCCAGGAACAGCGGCAAACCATTCTTTAGAAGGAAGTGCAAAAAGAGATCTTGATTATATTTTTGAAAACACTATCACCACATGTTACGGAGTCCGTGCATATTTTACAGCTAGTACAGGTATGACTTTTTCGATCAAGACTATGCAGGTATATGGAGCCGAATCATAATCAGTCCATTGATGAAGGAAGCTTTCTCCTTTAGAGCTTATCATCTACTGCAATGCACTTGATATGTGGATTGTCAGAACAGAAACGGGAGAATAACGGGAGTATATCTTTTGTGGTGCTGACATCACGGAGGGGAGGTGAAAGAAAAGAGTGCAAAAGTGGTGTAAGAAGAAGCTGCTGTTTGAGAGTTTTTGGCAGGGTGCATTTTAACTTGTGGATGGGAGGGCGCATTATTGTTTATGGAGGCATAAGGAAAATGTATATTGAAACGAACACAATTATAACGGCTGCAAGTGTGATTTCGGCACTTGCGGTCATTTTTTCTGCCGTGTTTGCCGTATACCGCTGGTATCTGCGGCAGAACCGGCAGGACAAAGAAATTGAAAATATCAAAGCAGAACAGTGTTTGCTTACATATGGTATATTAGCCTGTTTGAAAGGGCTGCAGGAAAAGGGGTGCAACGGCCCTGTTACGGAAGCAGTCGGCAGGATCGAGAAACATATCAATAAGCAGGCACATGATCAGGAAGATTAAAGGGAGGAATTGAAAAATGAACATGGAACTTTTGATGCAGTATGTAACCTACACGCTTATGGCCATTGGCGTGCTGGCCTTTTTGACGGCGGTGATTGTCCAGGTGATTAAGGAAATGCCGGGTCTGCAGCGTATCCCCACAAGTGCCGTAGCGCTGGCGGTGTCGCTGATTCTGTGTCTGCTGGCCGTGGCAGCCGCCTGTCAGTATTTCAAAATCTCAGTGCTCTGGTATTACTGGATTGGCTCTGTCGTTGCAGCCTTTATTGTGTACCTGGTGGCAACCGGGGGCTGGGAGCGGGTGACAGAGCTGTGGCAGAGAACGAAATATAACAGAAAATAATTAAGTACAGGAGGGCGGAGAACCGCCTTCCTTTTTTACCGGCAGAAGGCCGGAGAAAGTGAGGAAAACATATGATCGGAATTAACGCAGGACACACAGCAGGAGGCCCCGGATACGGGGCGGTAGGAATTATCAAAGAATCAGAGCATACCCGGAAAGTAGCGGCGGCTCTGCGTAGATACCTGGAAGCGTGCGGCATCCGGGTCAAAGACTGTACCATTGAAGCAGCCGCGTCTCAGAACGCATATCTGGCCAGAGTGGTAGAGCTTGCCAATGGCCAGGAACTGGAGTGGTTTATCAGTATCCACTTTAACGCCGGCGGAGGCCGTGGCGTGGAGGTGTATACATATCTGGGACGCCAGTACGGAGATGCGGTGGCAGTCTGCCGGGCGATTGCCTCTTTGGGCTTTCAGAACCGGGGCGTAAAGGAAGGGACGGGCCTGTACGTTATCCGCAAAACCAAGGCCAAGGCTATGCTGATCGAAGTATGCTTTGTGGACACAGAGGATGCAAACCGCTATCTGGAGACTGGTGCGGATAAAATCGGACAGGCAATAGCCTCTGCCTTGGTGCCGTATGCGGCGCCGGAGCTGGAGCCGCCCAAGGCCCCGGCAGTACCGGAAAAACAGACTTTTGTACGGGTGCTTGTGCCGGAGCTGAATGTCAGGAATGCGCCGTCATGGGCGAATAAAGCGATTGCGGGGACGGTCCGGATCCGGGAAGTGTTTACAGTGCTGGAAACGTTGATAGTAGGCGTGACGCCCATGCACAGGCTGAAAAGCGGGTTGTATATCACGGCGCATCCGGCGTATGTGCAGACTTATAGAGGATAGATAGAAAAAGGCTCCGGGAGTGCTCTCGGGGCCTTTTTAAAATTTTATTTACGGTACAATTAGTAACAAATTAGTAACAAATACCGCAAAAACCGCATATTTACGATAGTCACTCTTAAGAAATGCTTAAATTTACTGTACTTGAAAAAAAACCCTTTTCTTTTTGGCAGGAATTGTATATAATATAATCTACGCTACTGCGGATTCCTGTACCGTTGGCGGGAGAAAACGCCGGAGATATACAGGAAAAGTGAATAACTGCTGATAATTATGAAAAGAATGAGACATAGAGAGAAAAGAGCGAAAGGGGATTGTGAAGATGGCAGGGACAGATATTGGAATCGACCTGGGTACTGCGAGTATCCTTGTTTTTATAAATGGAAAGGGCGTCGTGTTAAAGGAGCCGTCTGTAGTAGCCTTTGACCGGGATACCAACAAGATCCGGGCCATCGGTGAGGAAGCGCGCCTGATGCTGGGCAGAACGCCGGGGAATATTGTGGCGGTGCGGCCTCTGCGTCAGGGTGTGATTTCAGACTATACCGTAACGGAGAAGATGCTGAAATATTTTATCCAGAAAGCAATGGGCAAGAAAACCTTCCGAAAACCCCGGATTGCCGTCTGCGTACCCAGCGGTGTTACAGAGGTGGAGAAGAAAGCGGTGGAAGATGCTACTTACCAGGCGGGAGCGAGGGAGGTTCTCATTATTGAGGAACCTATTGCGGCAGCTATCGGAGCCGGAATCGATATTTCCAGGCCTTGCGGCAACATGATTGTAGATATCGGCGGGGGAACCAGCGATATCGCGGTGATCTCCCTGGGAGGAACGGTGGTGAGCACCTCCGTTAAAGTGGCAGGTGATGATTTTGACGAAGCCATCGTCCGCTATATGCGCAAGAAGCACAATCTTCTGATTGGAGAGCGCACGGCGGAGGACATCAAGATTAAAGTTGGTACATGCTATCCAAGCACGGAGCTGGAGAAGATGAATGTCCGCGGCCGGAATTTGGTGACGGGACTTCCCAAAACCGTGGAAGTAACTTCGGAAGATACAGAGGAGGCCCTGCGGGAGACCACCATGCAGATTGTAGAGGCCGTACACAGCGTGCTGGAGAAGACGCCGCCGGAGCTGGCGGCGGATATTGCAGACCGGGGAATCGTACTCACGGGAGGCGGCGCCCTCTTAAGAGGCCTGGAAGAGCTTCTGGAGGAAAAGACGGGCATTAATACCATGACGGCCGAGGATTCCATGAAGTGTGTGGCCATCGGAACCGGCAAATTTGTAGAGTTTATGGCAGGAAAGAGAGACGAATAGAAAATGAGGGGCATGGCGGATCGTCCGTCATGCCCGTTTTTACAAGGAGCGGCATGAAACTGGAAGGCTATGTGGAACACATTATCTACCGCAATACGGAAAATGGTTATTCGGTTTTAAATCTGGTATCCGGGGAACAGGAGATCACGGCCGTAGGCATTTTCCACTGTATCAGCGAGGGAGAGCTTCTGGAGCTGGAGGGAAGTTATACGGAACATCCGCTGTACGGAGAACAGTTTCAGGCGGAGCGCTTTGAAGTCAAAGCGCCCAGAGATGTGCTGGCCGTGGAACGGTATCTGGGAAGCGGGGCCGTTAAAGGGATTGGAGCAGCCCTGGCTGCCCGGATTGTAAGGCGCTTCGGAGCAGATACCTTTGAGATTATGGAGCGGGAACCGGAGCGCCTGGCAGAGATTAAAGGAATCAGCGAGCGGAAGGCCCGGGAGATTGCGGAACAGCTGGAGGAGAAGCGGGAGCTCCGGCAGGCTATGATGTTTCTTCAGGGATATGGGATTTCCATGAATCTCTCCGTGAAAATCTATCAGCAGTACGGTCAGGAGATTTACCGCATTATCAAAGAGAATCCCTACCGTCTGGCAGACGATATCAGCGGCATAGGTTTTCGGACAGCTGATGAGATAGCCAAACGCTCCGGGATACGTCCGGATTCGGATTTCCGGATCCGGAGCGGGATTCTCTATGTGCTTCTGCAGGCAGGCGTGGAGGGACATACCTGTCTGCCTGCAGAGATCCTTAAGAGAAGAACGGTAGAACTTTTGGAGGTTCCGGCGGAAGCGGCGGAAAAACATCTCATGGATCTGAGCATGGAACGGCGGCTGGTCCAGAAAATGATGCCGGGGCCGGAAGGAGAGAAGATACCTTTTGTCTACGCGGCTTCCTATTATTATGCGGAGCTTAGCATTGCCGTGATGCTGTGCCAGCTGAAAATCTCCATGGGTGTTTCGGAAACGGAGGTACGGACCGGCCTTGATAGAATTGAAGGGCAGATGTCCACACAGCTGGACGAGCATCAGAGGGAGGCTGTTGCCGCTGCGGTGCAGAACGGCCTTCTCATTCTGACAGGGGGACCCGGAACGGGAAAGACGACTACCATCAATGCCATGCTCCGCTATTTTGAGGCGGAGGGCCTGGAGATTTTTCTGGCAGCGCCTACGGGCCGGGCCGCTAAGCGCATGACGGAGGCAACCGGCTGTGAGGCCAGGACCATTCACCGGCTTCTGGAACTTTCCGGGGGTCCGGAGAATCTTTCCGGCCGTGCGGAGTTTGCCAGAAATGAGGATAATCCCTTGGAAGCTGATGTGATTATCATTGATGAAATGTCCATGGTGGATACCCATTTGATGCAGGCGCTTTTAAAAGCCATCATTCCCGGGACCCGGCTGGTCCTGGTGGGGGATGTGAACCAGCTACCCAGCGTAGGGCCGGGCAGCGTGCTGCAGGATCTCATTGCTTCGGAGGCTTTTCCGGTGGTGCGTCTTACGAGGATTTTCCGGCAGGCGGCCAAGAGCGATATTATTGTAAATGCCCATAAAATTAACCGGGGCGAGCATGTGACCCTGGATAATAAGAGCCGGGATTTCTTTTTTCTAAAGAGGCAGGATCCCAATGTCATTCTGCGGGTGGTGCTGGCTCTCGTCCAGGAAAAGCTTCCCAAATATGTAAATGCCGGCATCTCTGATATCCAGGTGCTGACGCCCATGCGCAAGGGCGTGCTGGGAGTCGAGAGCCTGAACCAGATGCTTCAGCGGTATCTGAATCCTGCCTCGGAGGACAAGGAGGAGCGGGAGCACGGCGGCGGCATCCTCCGGGTGGGGGATAAGGTTATGCAGATCCGGAATAACTACCAGCTGGAATGGGAAGTGCGCAACCGCTACGGCATTGCCGTGGACCGGGGGCTTGGAGTATTTAACGGAGATACAGGGACCGTCCGGTCTATGAATTCCTTTGCGGAGGAACTGACGGTGGAATTTGATGAGGGGCGGATGGTTTCCTATCCGTTTAAGCAGCTGGATGAGCTGGAGCTGGCGTACGCAGTTACGGTACATAAATCCCAGGGCAGCGAGTATCCGGCGGTGGTAATTCCCCTCCTTTCGGGACCGCGGCCTTTGATGAACCGGAACCTTCTCTACACGGCCGTGACCAGGGCCAGGTCCTGCGTGACTTTGGTGGGAAGCCCGGAAGTCTTTGAAATGATGGTGCAAAATGAGACAGAACAGAAACGGTATACAGGCCTTGCCCAGGCTGTTAAATCTTATCTATCCCCGCAGGTGTCCGGTATGTGACGAGATTGTGGGAAAATATGGAAAATTAATCTGCGAAGCCTGTGCTTCCCGCTTGCAGCCGGTGGAAGAGCCTCTCTGCAAGAAATGCGGGAAGCCTCTTGCCCGGGAGGAGGCAGAGTACTGTCCGGACTGCGGGAAGGGAAAGCATCTCTTTGCCAGGGGACGGGCGGCTTTTGTCTACGATCCCCTTATGCGGGAGTCCGTGGGCAGGTTTAAGTATAAAAACCGCAGGGAGTATGCGGATTTTTATGTAAAGGAACTTCTGGAACGCTGCGGGGAGACCGTCCGGGCCTGGGAGGCGGATGCCCTGATTCCCGTTCCCCTGCATCCGAAAAGGAAACGCAGGAGAGGCTTTAACCAGGCAGGCCTGATTGCAGAGGGACTTGGGAAAAAGCTGGGAATTCCGGTTTATGGCCGTCTTCTGGTGCGGGTGAAGAAAACCCGTCCACAGAAAGAACTAAGCCGGCAGGAGCGCAGGAGCAATTTGAAAAATGCTTTTCAAGCAGTGCAAAATGATGTAAGATTAAGAAAGGTGATTTTGGTGGACGATATCTATACCACCGGAAGTACCATAGATGCGGCGGCGGAAGTGCTTTTGGCCCTGGGGGTGGAAAAAGTTTATTTTTTAAGCATTTGTATTGGACGAGGATATTAATTGTGGTATAATGTACGGAAAGACAATGGGAAAGCCATAACTACAGAGGTGAATCATGTTAAACGAGGATAAGATCCGGCTAATGACAAAGGCAGCTTCCTTCGAGGCAGGAGAGGGAAAAGAGGCTTTGTCCATGAACAGATATTTTCGCAGCGATTATATCAGCCTTCAGCTGATCTTTGCGTGGATTTCGTATACGGTTTCGTTTGCGCTGTGCATGGGGCTGTGGGGATTTTATAATATGGAATATTTATTGACAAATCTCCATAAGATGGATTTGCCGGCGCTGGGGAAAAGATTTGCTTTTCTCTATTTGGGATTGTTAGGAGTTTTTCTCCTGATTCATTATGTCATATACCATTTGCGGTATCAAAAAAACAAAAGAAATCTTGCTGTATATCACCAGATTTTGAAAAGGATTGCCCATATTTATCAGATGGAATCCAAAAACGGAAGCAGTGATTTCACATCAGGAGGAACGAAAAAAGATGACAACGCTACTGGAATTTAGAGAGAAAGCAAAAATATTTATGGGGAAATATGACATTTATATCATCCCCCTGCTGAAATTCAGCCTGGCTATTATTACATTTTTAGCTATCAACGGGAATATCGGTTTTATGGAAAGGGCGAAGAGCCCGGCCATATCCATGATTCTGGCTTTGATGTGCTCTTTTCTCCCCATAAATGCCATTGCTGTATTCGGGGCATTCTTGATTATGGCGCATGCCTACGCCCTCTCCCTTGAGGTGTTTGCCATTGCTTTCGTGGTCATAATCCTGATGTTTCTGCTGTTTTTCAGGACTGCCTCCCAGTATGGCTATATTCTGGTTCTCACGCCGCTGGCTTTTGCCGTGAAGATGCCTTATCTGGTGCCCCTTTCTATGGGACTTGTGGGAAATCCTCTGGCTGCGGTTCCGGTGGGCTGCGGTACGGTTATTTTTTACCTGATGCAGTATATGAAGCTGAATACCACGATTTTAAGCGGCACGGGTAAGGAAAGCGAAGCCATGAAGCAGAAAATCACATATCTGATTGATAATGTGGTGCGGAACCGGGAAATGCTTCTAATGGTGATCGCCTTTGCCGTGACCATTATTGTAGTGTATGTGATACGGAGAATGTCCATTGATTATGCCTGGTCCATTGCGGTAGGTGTGGGGGCTGTGATCAATGTGATAGTCCTGCTGACGGGGAGTATGGTGCTGAACGTATCCCTGAAAATTGCGCCGGTACTTCTGGGCACCCTGGTATCTATGGCCTTGGTGATGGCCTTGCAGATCACGGTGTTTACCCTGGATTATTCCAGGACGGAGTACGTACAGTTTGAGGATGACGAATATTACTATTATGTGAAGGCGGTTCCCAAGGTGACGATTGCAGTTCCCGAAAAGCGGGTAAAGCGGATCAGTTCCCAGCGGAAGCCGGCTTCGGTGAGAAAGAAGAGCAGTACAGGGAAAAAGCCTGCGGCGAATCCCCAGCATAAGAATTCATAGACAGGATGGCATAGACAGAAGCAGGAAGGCAGGCGCCTGGAGGGGCGGATGCAGAATTCAGGATAGGAGGGAATGAAATGCGGAGTTCTTTTACGGAATTTGTACAGCAGTTCTTGAAGTGGGACTCCCTGCAGATCCGGCGCACGGATATTGTGGAAGTGATTATTTTATCCTTCCTGATTTACCAGGTAATGGCCTGGATTAAGAAGACGAGAGCCTGGTCTCTTCTAAAGGGCTTTGCCGTGCTTCTGATCTTTATCTTTCTGGCGTGGAGATTCCAGCTGAATACCATTCTCTGGCTGGCCAGGAACGTGTTCAGCCTTGGAATCACGGCTCTGGTGATTGTATTCCAGCCGGAGCTGCGCAGAGCCTTGGAACAGCTGGGGCAGAAGAATCTTATCAATTCCGTGTTTAGCTTTGACAGCTCTAAGGAGGACAGCGCCAGGTTCAGCGACAAGACGGTGAATGAATTGGTAAAGGCTGTGTTTGAGATGGCGAAGGTGAAGACCGGCGCCTTGATTGTGCTTGAGAGAAATACGCCGCTGAATGAGTATGAGCGGACAGGGATTACCCTGGACTCCATACTCAGCAGCCAGCTTTTGATTAATATTTTTGAACACAATACGCCCCTTCATGACGGGGCCGTGATTGTGCGGGAGAACCGGATTGTATCGGCTACGTGCTACCTGCCTCTTTCGGATAATCTCTTTCTGAGCAAGGAACTCGGCACCCGGCACAGAGCTGCGGTGGGAATCAGTGAAGTGACAGATTCTGTGACGATTGTGGTTTCGGAGGAGACGGGGAAAGTATCTGTGGCCGCGGGAGGAGAGCTGCAGCGGGATCTGACCCAGGAAGAGCTGCGGGGACAGCTGGTAATTGCCCAGAATAAAACCCGGGATACGGGCCGGTTCAAATTGTGGAAAGGGCGGGTGAAGAAGCGTGAAAAAGATGCTGACAAATAACCTGGGCCTGAAGCTTCTTTCCATAGTCTCTGCGGTTATGCTGTGGCTGATTGTCGTCAACATTGACGATCCGGTGACTTATCAGGACTTTTCCTCTATCCGGGTGGCCATGCTCAATGAGGATGCAGTTACGGACAAAGATCAGGTGTACCGGGTGGAGGACAACAGCGATCTCATCAATATCCGGGTATGGGCCAAGCGCTCGGTTCTGGATAAACTTTCCGCAGAAGATTTTACGGCTACGGCCGATATGGAGAAAAATATTAAGTTCGGCAATCTGGTAGGGATCGAGGTATCCTGCAGCAACCGGAATGTGCGGACTGCCGATATTACAAAGAGCCGGGAGAATGTGGTAATCAGCATTGAGGACGCAGCCAGCGAGCTGTTCAATGTGGTGGTAAAGCAGAGCGGCCAGGCGGACGACGCTTATGTGGTGGGAACGGCTCTTCCCGAGCAGAGCCTGATCGAGATCCGGGGACCTGCCTCTGTGGTGGCCAGGATTAACCGGGTACAGGCGGATTTGGATATTACAGGATTCAACTCCGACCGGAGCGAGATCTGTGCGCTGACGATTCTGGACAACAACGGGGCTATGGTGGATACCACCTATCTGGAATACGCCGGGAAGACGGAAGGCATGAACGTAAAAGTAACCATGCTGAGAAAGAAAGACGTAAGGCTGAAACCGGAATATACGGGCGTTCCGTCCGGGGATTACAGTTTCAAAAATATTTTTGCAAAACCGGAGACAGTGAAGATTGCAGGAACTACGGCAGATATTTCCAAAGTCAGCGAGATTGTGATCCCGGCTGAGGAGATCAACATCGAAGGAATTGAGGAAGATACGCAGATCGTGGTGGATATAGCCAAGTATCTTCCGGAAAACATCCGGCTGGTAAATGAGGCGGATGCCATGGTTACGGTTGTGGTAGAGCTGGAGCGCAAGCAGGGAAAGAGCGTGAAGATTCCGGTCTCGGAGATTGAAGTAAAAAATCTTTCCAGAGGTATGAAGATTGACTATGGGAATCTAAATGAGATTGAAGTTGTAGTCAAAGGAACGAGTGCAGAGCTGGAGCAGCTGGATGAGAATGAGGTCCGGGTGGCTCTGGATCTGGAGGAGTATACCAGAGCAGGGGATTACACCGGCATTGCGGAGGTGACGCTTCCTGAGATGTACGGACTGATGGAGGATGTGGAAATCGAATTTAAGCTCACAAGAGCAGCAGGCGGCTCTGCCGGGAACAGCAATTCAAATGGAGATTAAAGAACGGAGGTTCTGCATATGGTAAGCAAGAAAGTAGTAATTCAAAATCCAACGGGGCTGCATTTGAGACCTGCGGGTATTCTCTGCAAAACGGCCATGCAGTTTAAGTCCATGATTACGTTCACATTTGACAATACGACTGCAAATGCAAAGAGCGTGCTGAGTGTCCTGGGCGCTTGTGTAAAATCCGGGGATGAGATTGAAATTATCTGTGAAGGTTCAGACGAGCAGGCAGCACTGGCAGCTATGGTAGAAGCTGTGGAGAGCGGTCTTGGAGAATAAGAGAAAGTGGCTCATAGGGTATGCAGTACTCTGCATACTCTATTTCGTCGTGTCCGCAATGATTCCCCACGACAGGCTGGATCCCAGAGGACTGGAGGGCGTGGGAAAGCCTTCCCTGAGGCTGAAGACGGAGGAGATTACGGATGATACGGAACTGAGATTTGAGTATTATGCGGACGAGGATGCCCTTAGCCAGCTTTCTTTTTATTTCACAGATAACGGACATCTCTTTTCCGGGGGAGAGATTCAGATCGAAGCCCGCGACCTGGAGAGCGGAGCGCTTCTGGGCAGCCAGACTTACAGCCTGGCGGATCTGGAGGTGGAAGCTTTCTGGGGCGTTGTTTTTGAGGAGGAACCCAAAGGACGCAGCCTGGAGGTGGTGATCACGGGCAGAGGCATCGCCGGAAACGGCAGCCCGGGAAGCCCGGAAGGGCCCTCCGTCTGGCTGAACACGGTACAGCGTACCGCGGGCAATACGTATGCGGACGGACAAGCCCTGGAACACAACCTAATCTACAATGCTGTCTACCGGGTTCCGGTGCACGATGTCCGGAAACCTTTTCTCATGACCTGCATGTTCCTGCTTCTGGGGGGAATGTTTTTTCTGCTGTGGGGGAAGAAGAGCGGGAAAGAGAACAAAGACAGGACGGAAAAGAAGACAAGGCGGACCGCTGCATTTTTTGGCAGAATACAGGCATTCTGCGGAAAATACCGCCGGATTTTGGGACTGGGCCTTCTGCTCTTTCTGGTGGCGCTGATTTTCTTTTATGTGTATGATGGGGAAATACGCAAAGCCATGAACAGCACCCACCGGGTGGTGGTGATGCGGGACAACAGCGAGCTGCTTCCTGTGACGGCAAAGACGCAGGATCTGGTCCAGTATTATACCACCGAAGAGGAAGAGCTTGTGGGTTTGGGCGTGCGGATGGATCTGTCGGTGGATTTCGTTCCGGCAGGCAGCATTCAGGCCCAGGTGACGGATGTGACATCGGGAGAACGGCTCTGCGAAGCAGAGATTGATGCGGCCGGGCTGCTGGACGGTCAGTATATCGGGTTAATCTTTGACAATTCCCAAAGTCATGTGAAGGGGCATACTTATGAGGTTTCTCTGCATTTTACAGAGGAGCTGCTGGACAGCGGGCTTTCCGTGATTGTGACGCCTAAGGGATATTATAAAGAAAATAGATTTTATGTAAACGGGGAAGAGTCGGACAGCCGGCTCAGCATGAACGCCCACACCTATTTCAACCTCTTTTTGAAGAAGTACTTTTTCGCCATATTCCTGTTTTTCGAGGCTGCCGCAGCCGGATTTTATTATCTGGCGTTTATTCGCAGGTGCAGGATTGAGAAGGTGTTTTTGTTTACGGTTTTGTGTCTGGGGGTAATTTACAATTTCCTTCTGACACCTTATATGACGCCGGACGAAAAATATCATATTGATATGTCCTACCGGCACTCCAATACCCTTATGGGGATTGAACAGATTGGAGAAAATAAGTGTCTGAAGCGTGCCGACGATGAGGCTCTGGATTTCACTTCGGAACCCAGCCTGACCAACTACAAAAATATTTACGACGGGCTTTTTTCTGCGGTGAAGGATGACCGGCTGGTGGAGGCGGATGCCACGGCCAATACGGATGCACCTATGATTGTGTATCTGCCGGCGGTTCTGGGGATGACCCTGGCCAGGCTTTTGCATCTGGGGACGGTTCCTATGCTGCTCTTTGCCAGGTGGTGCAGCTTGCTGTTCTTTGCCTGTATGACTTACCTGGGGATGAAAAAGCTGCCTTTTGGGAAAATTACCCTGTTCCTGCTTGCGATTCTGCCTATGAACCTGCAGCAGTGCACTTCTTTTTCCTATGACGCAGTGATTACAGGTACGGTATTTTTATACAGCTGCTACTGCATTTCCCTGGCGTACAGCCAGGAGCCGGTGCGGGCTAAGGATATCCTGGTAATGGGAATCCTGGGAATTGTCTTTATCTACGGAAAGAGCGGAATTTATCTGCCCATGTGCCTGCTGGCCTTTCTCATTCCGGCCAGGAAATTTCCGGGGAAGAAGGAATGGAAAATCTGTATGGCCGGATTGTGCCTTCTGCCGCTTTTGAGTTTTCTCAACAAAAATACGGTGATGGTAGGCTATATCGCCACTACCACGGAGGCTACCAGCACCGTGGGATCCTCTACGACCTCCGGCTATACCCTGGGATACTTTCTGTCCCAGCCTTTGGAGCTGGTGCGGATTTTGGCCAATACCCTCAGCGATAAGACGTCTTTCTATCTGGAGTCCCTGGTAGGCCAGAAAATGGGCTGGGTGGAGATAGAAATCGCGCAGCTTATTCCCATGCTGTTTCTGCTGCTTTTGGTTCTTTCTGTCTTTAAGAACCGGGAGGAGCCCTTATATGTGAAGAGCTGGCAGAAATGGTGGATATCCTTTGTCTGCCTGGCCTGTACGGGAATCATCCTGGCCGGAATGCTGCTAACCTGGACACCGAAGGATCACATTTCGATTGAAGGCGTACAGGGACGCTATTTTATTCCCTTTATGCCCGCACTGCTGCTGATTGGGCGGAATGCCCGGCTGATGTATGAAAAGCCCGTGGAGCGGGGATTGATGTATGCAGGCTTTATAGGCCAGCTGCTGACGGTGATGTATCTTATTAAAGCAGTGCTGGTGCTGTAGGAGAACCATAGAATGAATAAGAAACGGATTGCGATCAATATGACGGCCCAGCTTCTGGCCTTTACCGTGAATATGCTGCTGGGCTTTGTCCTGCTTCCAGTGATTGACCGCATGATTCCCAATGCCTACGGGTTTACGGATATTGCAAATAAGTTTGTACAGGCGGCCCAGATTGTGGTATCGGCTTTGAATACCATGGCAAGCCGCTTTATCACTGTACACATTCACCGGGGAGACAAGAAGGAGGCAAACGAATATTTTTCCTCTGTCTTCTTTGCCAATGTGCTGATGGCCCTGGTGTTTCTGGTGCCCGCCTTGTTTGTGGTGGTGTATCTGGGGCATATATTCCAGGTTCCGGCCCAGGCAAGCCTGCCGGATGTGCAGATGCTCTTCTTTTTTACGTTTCTGAATTTTCTGATCAGCATTGTCACTTCCGTTTTCGGCATTGCGCCGTACAGCAAGGACCGCCTGGAGCTGACCTCCGTTGCCACCATCCTGGGGGAAGTGATACGTCTGGTTTTCCTTCTGACGGCTTACTGCTTCTTCCGTCCCTATCTCTGGTACGTGGGCTGCGCGTCCGTGGCTTCCACCGGGATTCAGGCGGCTGTGAATCTGCATTTTACCAGGAAGCTTCTGCCGGAAATGAAGGTGAAGCGGCGGAATTTCCGCTGGGGAAAGGTGAGAGAGCTGGTTTCCCTGGGGGCGTGGAATTCCGTTACCCGCTTAGGCCAGCTTCTTTTGGACGGGCTGAACACCTCCATCGCCAACATTATGATCAGCGCGGCGGCCATGACTACCATTTCCGTTTCCACTCAGGTGACGACGGTGATCAATACCCTGATGGGAACCATTGCAGGAGTCTTCAACCCCCAGATGATCATTGCTTACGCCAAAGAGGACAAAAAGCAGCTTTTGGATATTATCGCCAGTGCAGATCGGATTATGATTTTTATTATCAGTATTCCCATTTCCTTTGTCGCCGTCTTCGGAAAATCCTTTTTCCGCCTCTGGATTGGCGGGACGCAGGATCCGGAGGTTTTGTATATTCTGGCGATGCTGAGCATGGGGACACTCTTTGTCAGCGCCAGCATCCAGGTTTTGTACCATGTATTTTTGATTACGAAACGGGTAAAGCTCAATGCTGTGGTGATTCTTTTAAGCGGAATCCTTACTACAGCTACGGTGTTTCTTCTGCTGGAGTATACGGACCTGGGGGTTTACGCCATCGCGGGCTCCAGCGCCGTGTACGGAATCCTAAGAAATCTGGTTTTTACGCCTATCTATGCGGCCCGCTGCCTGCAGGTGAAATGGCATACGTTTTACGGAGATATTTTTCTGGGACTGCTTTCCATCGGCGCCGTATGCCTGGTTGCGTTTCCCTTTGAGGTTTTCTTTGAGATTGACAGCTGGGCAGCACTTCTGGGGGCAGGAGCAGGGGCAGGTGTCTTGGCCCTGCTGGTGAATTTTTTTGTGGTTCTGCGGAAAGAGGAACGGAAGCTGGTTTTGGAACAGGTTAAGAAGAGGCTTCACCGCTAGGAAGGGAGCCGGACAGGGAGGGCGCCGTGATCAGTGTGATTGTACCAGTGTATAAAAGTGAAAAGACCCTTGCCCGGTGTGTGAAGTCTCTGCAGGGGCAGACGGAGACGGATCTGGAAATTCTTCTGGTGGACGACGGCTCCCCGGACGATTGCCCCCGGATCTGCGATGATTTTGCCGGGAGAGATAAACGGATTCGGGTGATTCATAAGGAAAACGGAGGTGTCTCTTCAGCCCGGAATGCGGGAATCCGATCTGCCAGGGGAGAGTATCTGCTTTTTGCGGACAGCGACGACTTTGCGGACGCCCATTTGGCGGAGAGGCTTCTTAGAGAGATGGAGGCCGGGGATCTGGCAGTCTGCGGCTTTCACCATCACTATGTGGGAAGGGATGTGCTTAAGGTCCCGGAAGATGTTCCGGAGACCCAGGGGGAACGTTTTCTGCGGCTTTACGGGCAGGGGTATCTGAATATGCCCTGGAATAAGCTGTTCCGCAGGGAACTGGCGGGAACCTTTGATGAGAGCTTAAGCCTGGGAGAGGATCTCCTGTTTAATCTGGATTATCTGCGGCGCTCAGCCGGGATTTCCGTTGTGAGTGATGCACTGTACCATTATATCCAGGAGGATGGGGGCAATACCCTGTCCAGCCGGAAGAGGCAGGACAAGCTTTCTCTCGCTAAGCTGGTCTGGAGGGAAGCCGGGCGCTTTTACCGGGAACTGACGGGACACGGGGACGAGAGCGGGATTATCAATGCCCGACTGGTTCAGGAGGTTCTGGATTATGCAGAAAGCCTGCCCTTTGACCGGGAGCTGTCATACCGGGAGAAGCTGGCGCAGCTTAAAGAATACAGCAGGGACGAAGAGCTTAGACAGGCGGGCCGGAATGCAGCTCTTAGGCAGGCGGATTACCGGCTGATTCATTTCTTTATGTACCGGGGGCAGGTGCGGACGGCTTATTTGCTCTGCGTTCTCCGGGCGCAGGCGGTGAGGCTGCTGCGGGCAGTCCGGGGAAGGGAAAAGGTTTAAAGCATGAAGGATTTAATTTCAGTGATTATTCCTGTTTACCGGGTGGAGGCATATCTGGAGCGCTGTGTGGATTCCGTGCTGGCACAGACGTATGGAAATCTGGAAATTATTTTGGTAGATGACGGTTCCGATGATGGCTGTCCTGCTATCTGTGATACCTATGCCCGAAAGGACGGGCGGGTGCGGGTGATTCATCAGGAAAACAGAGGGCTTTCGGGAGCACGCAATGCGGGAATTGACTGTGCCGAAGGCTCTTATCTGGTATTTACGGATTCGGACGACTACCTGGTCCCGGAGTTTGTGGAGCGGCTGTATGAGGCCTGCGTGGGTACGGGAAGTGACTTGGCCCTGTGCCGGTTTGCATATGTGAGGGGAGAGGCGGTTCCCCGGGAGCAGGAAGGGGGACTCCGGGTCCTTACGGGCCGGCAGATGCAGGCCGGGCTGTACGGGCCGGAGGGCGTCTATTATGTGGTAGCCTGGAACAAGCTCTACCGGAGGGAACTGTTTGACGGCATCCGCTATCCGGAGGGCCGGATTCATGAGGATGAGGCCACTACTTACCGGATCTTTCACAGGGCAGAGCAGGCGGTTTATGTGGACGCCGCCCTGTACGGATATTTTATATCGCCCTCCAGCATTACCAGAGGCTTTCATCCCCGGCGCGGGGACTGGGTGACTGCTATGGAGGAACGGGTTGACTTTTATGAGCGGGAGGGCTATGGAGAACTGATGGTTCCTGCTTTAAAGTATCTGGCAGACAGCAGCATCCATATTTATCTGGAGCGGCAGGATTTTCTCGGAGAGGGCAAAAAGGAGCAGCAGCATATCCGGGAGCTGATCCGAAGGGGACTGGAGCGGGTAAAGCCCTACGGGAATTTTTCCCTGCGCACGCGGATAGGCTACCGGATGTTTCTGGCCTGTCCGGGCATATATCGAAAACTTCTGAATCGGGTGAAGAGTGAAAGTGGAAAACAATGAATGCAGAATCACAGTTGTGGTTCCCGTGTACAATGTAAAACCTTACCTGGAACGCTGCGTGGACAGCCTTCTGGCTCAGACTGCGGAGCACCTGGAGATTGTTTTGGTGGACGACGGCTCCACGGACGGTTCCGGGGCCGTCTGTGACCGGTATGAAAAGCAGGACGGCCGCATCCGGGTGCATCACAAGGAGAACGGTGGCCTGACCTCTGCCTGGAAAGCCGGCGTAGAGCTGGCCAGAGGCGCGTATGTAGGCTTCGTGGACAGCGACGACTGGGTGGAGGCGGATATGTATGCGCGCATGATCCGGGCGGCGGAGCAGGAGGATGCAGATCTGGTGGTGTGCGGCCTGGTGTTTGATTTTGAGGATCCTAAGATTCCCAAGCGGGAAGAGATTTCCAATTTTAGGAAGGAAGTGTACGATCGGAAAGCCTTGGAGCAGCTGTTTCCGGTTCTGATTAACGACGGCTGCTTCTTCGGCAGGACGCTCCAGCCGGCCCGCGTGACAAAGCTTTTCCGAAAGGAACTGCTTCAGGAGAATATGAAGTACTGCCGCGAGCAGGTAGCCCTGGGGGAAGATATGCAGATTACCTTTCCGGTGCTTCTGGATACCCGGAAGCTCTGTGTGATACCCGGTTATTATCCTTACCATTACTGGATCAACGAAAAGTCCATGACAGGCAGATACGACGGCGCCTATATGGAGAAGGTGCGGCTGCTCTCGGAGCGCTTGAACGCCATCAGCCGGGAGAAAGGCGTTTATGACTTCGGGCCTCAGATCCGCAATGATTTTCTGAGTATGACGGTTCTGGCAGTGAAAAACGAGATTTACCGGAACTACCGGGCCGGCCGGAGGGCTGTAACGGCAAACGTGGCAGCCGTCTGCGAGGCCCCGGATGTCCGGGAGGCTTTGGAGCATCACACCATGGACAAGCTGTCCCTTTCAATCCGGCTGTATCTGCGGCTGATGAGGAAGGGGCACTACAGCCTGTGCTACTGGCTGGTGCTGGTATTTTTTAAGGTAAATTACTATCTGGGGAGAGAGTATAAGAGGCAGTAGGATAGAGAAGAAGCTGTCGTGAGACTTTTGAACTTTATTCGCTGTAAAAAATGTAATTATTTCTCTGAAGTTCGTTGTATTTTTTGTGATTT
>ERZ777305.2070-NODE-2070-length-18925-cov-6.593959_pt1 | contig 18925 bp, 23 predicted proteins | sample MGYA00374965_ERZ777305 | MGnify/ENA primary metagenome ERZ777305 (study PRJEB29328, sample SAMD00013331) | mouse gut metagenome | study: EMG produced TPA metagenomics assembly of the Metagenome analysis of fecal microbiota from mouse which was promoted... | reverse complement strand
AGTGGGCCTCCACCTTCGGCGAGACCACCACGGCCATTGAGCTGGCCCCGGAGGGATATACTTTTTCCAGACGGTAAAACTAACTTCTCTAAACTGAAAATCTACATACAGAAACGGAGGTGTAAAAAATGTCAAAAAAGGCAGGAAAAGCGAGGATTACAGCCCTTTACGAGCGCCTTTCAAGAGATGATGACCTGGTTGGGGAGTCAAATTCAATCACCAATCAAAAGAAATATCTGGAGGATTACGCCCGTAAAAATGGCTTCACCGCCATTCGCCATTTTACGGATGACGGTTATTCTGGAGTTAATTTCAACCGTCCTGGCTTCATGGAAATGATAGCCGAAGCGGAGGCCGGGAACATCGGCACGATTATCGTAAAAGACATGAGCAGGTTTGGAAGAAATTACCTGCAAGTAGGATTTTATACGGAAATCCTGCTCCCTCAGAAAGATGTGCGCTTTATTGCCATAAACAACGGCATTGACAGTAATAGCACCTCTGAGAACGATTTTGCCCCGTTTTTGAATATAATGAACGAATATTATGCCAAAGACACGAGTAATAAGATTCGGGCGGTATTCGATTCACGCATGAAAGACGGGAAGCGTTGTTCGGGCAGTATTCCCTATGGCTATAACCGGGTGGAGGGCGATAAGCAGACGCTTGTCGTTGACCCGGTCGCCGCCGAGGTGGTGCGGCATATCTTCCAGCTTGCCAACGAGGGCAAAAGCTCACGGACAATCGCCGCCATACTGACCGAGGAAAAGGTCTTAATCCCTGCCGCCCACGCAAAGGAAAACCATCCAGAACAGTACCATGGGCAGAAATACACGGACAAATATCTCTGGTCGCTGTCAGCGGTTCAGAAGATTTTGAAGCGGCAGGAATACCTTGGACACACCGTCCTGCACAGGTCTGTTGTCACGAACTTCAAGCTGCACAAGCGCAGGGAAACCGATGAAGCGGAACAGTATGTGTTTCCCAATACGCATGAGGCCATCATTTCGCAAGAGCTGTGGGACAGCGTTCACCGCAGAATAAAGCGGGTAGAGCGGGCCTCCCCCTGGGGCAGTCAATATAACCGTCTGAGCGGCTACCTTTATTGCGCCGATTGCGGCAGACGTATGACCTTGCAGACCCATCACAGTAAGAAAGACGGCTCCATTCAGCACTCTTTCCGCTGCGGCGGGTACGCCAGCCAGATCAACACCTGTACGGCCCACTCCATCAGCGCCAACAATGTGGAAGCCCTGCTCCTGTCTGCGGTCAAACGGCTTTCCCGGTTTGTCCTGCAAGACGAGGAAGCGTTTGCGGCGGAACTTCAATCCCTGTGGGCCGACAAGCAGGAAGCGAAGCCCCAGCAAAGCAAGCAGGAATTGAAGCGATTGCAGACCCGATATGACGAGCTTTCCAGACTTGTGCGGGGGTTGTATGAAAATCTCATGTCCGGCCTGCTCCCCGAAAGGCAGTACAAGCAGCTTTCGGCGCAGTATGACAGCGAACAGGCAGACCTTGAAGCCAGGATGGACAAGCTGAAAGCCGCCGTTGCGGAAGAAAAGACAAAGCCCCTTGATATTGAGCATTTCATTTCCCTGATACGGAAATATAAAGACCCCGCCGAAGTGACCGATATGATGTTCTCCGAACTCGTTGACAAGATCGTTGTCTATGAAACGGCGGGGACGGGAAAGGCCCGGACGCAAAAGGTCGATATTTACTTCAACTATGTCGGGAAAGTCGATATTGCCTACACCGAACAGGAGTTAGAGGAAATCAGGGCGCAGGAGGAACAGGCTGAAAAGGAACGGTTAGCCCGCCAGCGGGCCAGGGAAAAGGCATATCGGGAGAAGCGCAAGGCGGCGAAGATTGCGGCGAACGGCGGCGTGTCTGTCCCCCCGAAGGTCTGCCCCCATTGCGGCAGGGAGTTTACCCCGGCAAGCAACCGGCAGATATTCTGCTCTGACGAGTGCTGTTATCAGGCAAGGCAGGATAAGAAAAAGGCAGAACGGGAAGCGGAGCGTGGAGAGCATTATTACCGCCAGCGCAAATGTGCTGTGTGCGGCAAGCTGTTCTGGCCTACGCACAGCCAGCAGACACTTTGCTCCGATAAGTGCCGCAAAGAGAAGCACAATCAAGTTACCTTGAAAGCCTATCACGACAAAAAAGCAAAGGAGAACGCACAATGGAACACTTCATCAAAGACGAAAGAACAGGTATCAGCTACGAGCTTATCGGAGACTATTATTTCCCCTGCCTTGCTCCCCCAGCCAGCCCGAACATCGGCAAGTACGGCAGAATGAGGTGGAGGTATCTGAAAGAGCACAGACGGGCAATTTATTCTCAGCTTGTATTGTCCGATAAGCTGGCAGGGCACCTTGAAGAAATCGACCAGTCCGCAAACGAGATGATGGAACGGCTCATAAAGGACATGGCAGAGCGTCAGGGCGTGACGGAGCGGCTGAAAGCCGAAAATCAACTGCGCTGGGTGGGAATGATGAATAATATCCGCTCTGCCGCCGAGGAAATGGTCTTGAACGATTTGATTTACGCATAAGGCAAAAGGAAGCTGTCATTGAGAGGTGGCAGCTTCCTTTTTCGGGAAGTAATCAAGAAGTCATTAAGTCCCTTGTGTAGTGGAAGGAATTAAAATCAATAACACCTCGACAAATGGGAAGTTTTCTCTTATTGAGTTCGGCACACTTCGTCCCGATAGAAACGGTCACCCTTGGACACCGTAATCAGCTCCCCCCGGTTTTCCATAGCCTGGATACGCTTGGCAATCCACCAGTCGCCGATACCCAGTTGGTGTCGCCCAATCACCTCACCAATAAGCTGAGCCACCCGAAAGGTTCCATCAGGGATATGAGCACGAATAAATGGGTCGTAGAAGTCCTCCCCAACACTGTGCAGACGCCCATTGACAACAGCACGCAAGGGCGCATTTTCCTCTCGAAGCTGTGACCACTCCATAGCGATAGCTCTGCGAACATTTTGGGGGATTTCCCGCTCCAAAGGCAGATACGCCGCCCAGTCTCCCGGAGAAAGTTCTCCCCAGTTCAAACAGGATTGCACTGTGCCATCTTCCCATGGCATCCACCGGGGCATTTCTAAAGCGGTCACAGGGCAGTTACAGTCCCGTAGTTGCCAAAGCACATCATAAAACCCACACAGGGAGTAAGGTGCGTTGCTGTACCAGATTCGCACAGCCTCGCCGTGTTTTCCACCCTCCAAAAGCCGCTCTCTGTCCCGCTGGCGTTGTTCCCAAAGCATATCTCGCTGGGCATAATCGTCCGGGTCGCAATCTGGGAGTGGGAAATCGCCCCCCAACCAAGCGGTAAGCAAATCAAACCGGGCCTTCTCCACATCAGGGCCGCTTATGGGGCCGATGTCCAATCCAACAGACGGGCATAACACATCCCCAGGGTCGCCGCCCACGGGCCGCGCCCGGCGGTTTTCTGCCTCCCATTGGGCCTTGAGCTGGGCCATAGCCTGATCCTTCTCCTCCTGAGTAGGTTCTCGCTCTCCGTCACCGAAAATAAATCCGATTGGCCCATCATCCCAACTGGACGGCCCCCAATGTGTGGCCAGCTTCAATGACCCACACTCACTGTCGGAAAAAACTATTTGTAGCATGGTAAATACTCCGTTTCAAATTGCCATTTAGTTTTTCTCAACCTTAAATTCTACAGTTCTAAACTCGAAGCCGCTTTCTTCTGGCTCTGTTCCGTCTGGCCGTTCAAGTCCTAAAGTATCATAATACTCATTTGTAAATGGAATTTGTTCATAGGGGAAATCGCTTTGCAAATCCTTGATATATTCAAACGGGGTATCTATCGGTGCTATACCTGTCCCTTTGCGAATTGTACTCAAGGCACCTTCCACTTCGGGCCGAACTCTCCATTCCTGTTCTTCTGGACTATTAACAAAATTCTCAAACCTTTTTTTATCCCACCAAATAATCTGTTGCAAAATATTTGTATTACCAGTGGCGAGTATCAGCCCCAAGAAATCGCAGAAATTACGGGCAATTGGATAGACATTGTAATCGCAGCAGGTTTCCGGGTTGACGCAGAACACCATATCTCCAAAGCTCTTAATAAAGCAGTAGTGTATGCCATTATCCCAGCCAATGATTTCCGCTCCAATAGGAGTGCAAAAATACGGTGTTTGCGTTCCCGCTTCTAAGCCAATCCAGCTACCATCTATCTTCAAGTTTTTATATTTTTCATAAAGCAGGTTCATTTAGGTACCCCCGTAAATTTAGCGTTTGTCGAATCACTATGGATATAGTATACCACCAACCCAAGCGACATTCAACCCCCATCAAAGCACACATCTGAGCCGGAGAAAAGCACCGTAGCGATACGGTGCTTTTCTGTTGCCCAGGGCAGCAAAATCAACTGAAAGGAGGTCGCACAATGACCCCAAACGGAAGCAACGACACGGTTACTTTGGAGATTATCAGGGCGAGCGAGGTCACGCCCAGGGAGGTGAAATGGCTGTGGTATCCCTATATCCCATTCGGGAAGATAACCCTGCTCCAAGGCGATCCGGGCGATGGCAAGAGCAAATTCATGCTTGCGCTGTCTGCCCTGCTGACCGATGGGAAGCCCCTGCCTTTCCAAGAGGTAGAGGAAGCAAGCGAACCCATGACGGTGATTTACCAGACCACGGAGGATGATGCAGACGATACGGTTGTGCCGAGGTTTATCGCTTCCGGCGGCAATCGTGATAATCTTATCTTCATCAAGGAGAATGAAAAGCACCTGACCTTTGGAGATGACCGGCTGCGACAGGCAATCGAACGGTACAATGTCAGGCTGCTCATTCTTGACCCGTTGAGTTCGTATATCGGGGAAGATTGCTCCATGAACGACGCCAACAAAACGAGGACGGAGCTGAACCACCTTATCAAAATCGGGCAGGAAACGGGCTGTGCAATCGTTGTTGTGGCGCACATGAACAAGAACAGGGATACCTCCCCGCTGTACCGAACCAACGGCTCAATCGACATTGCCGCCGCCGCAAGAAGTATTCTGGCGGTGGCGAGGACGCAGAACAAGGAGAACCTTTCGGAGCGGTATATGGTGCAGGTGAAGTCCAATCTCGCCCCGACCGGCAACGCCATTGTCTTTGAAGTGACCGACAAGGGCGTAAACTTCCAGGACGAAATTGAACTGACAGCGGACGAAGCCTTTTCCCTTTTTGCCCCAAAGCTGGGCAGGCCGAGCGAAAAGGTAGACGGCGCTGTTGCGTTTCTGAAAGAGCTTCTTTCAGACGGCAGGCCGCAGCTTGCTGCCGAGTGCGAAGTAAAACTTGAAGCCGCAGGCTTCAAGAAATCGACCATCAAAAAGGCCAAGAAGAAAGCCGGCGTTCACTCGGTGAAGGAGGGCTTTCTGTGGTACTGGGCTTTGACGGTGGGCGAAAAACCGAAAGAGGAACGGCAGGCAGTCATGGCAGATGACGGCCTGCCTTTTTGATTGAGGTTTTAAGGGAGGTCAAGGGGGGAAAGCCCTTGCCCACGACATCTTTGCGGCGAAGCCGAAAGTGTCATAGTGGGTTACACACATTCGCAGAATGTTGTGTAACGGCGCTCCCCCGCCACCTCTCGGAAAGGAGGAACCGATGGCAAAAGAACCAAGGCCCGATATGAGCTGCGCCCGTGTGAAGCAGTACAAGTCCTCCGACATTGGGGCGGCTGAACGGCACAATGAGAGGAAGAACGAAAGCTACGACAACATCAATGTCGTGCCGGAGCGGATACCCCTCAATGTCCATTTCTGTGACCCCGGCGGGAAGTCCTATATGGAAATTCTGCGGGAGATGGAAGCGGATGGGGCAATCAGCCTGCGGGGGCTTCGGCAGGACGCTACCCTTTTTGACGAGATTATCATTGATGTGAACACGATGTACTTTGAGCGGAAAGGCGGCTATGACTACGCCAGGGAGTTCTACGCCGAGGCGGTGCGCTTTCTGGAAGATAAGTTCGGAAGCGAGAATGTCATCTCCGCCGTCATGCACGCCGATGAAATCAACCGGGCGGCAAGTGACGAGTTGGGAAAGGATGTGTACCACTACCATCTTCACGCCGTTGTCCTGCCTGTGGTTGAGAAAGAAATCCTGTGGAGCAAGCGGTGTAAAGACCCCGCCCTGCGTGGGACGGTGAAAGAGGTTATCCATCAGATCAGCCACTCCAAGAAATGGGCTTCCGATATTCCCCTCACCGATGAACACGGCAGGGCAATCCTGCGGAAGAACGGCAAGCCGAAGTACCGGGCGTCATACAGCGTCCTGCAAGATGAATTGTTTGAGCATATGCGGGAGCATGGCTTTACCGACTTCCAGCGTGGCGAGCGTGGCAGCACTTCCGAAAATCTGAGTTCGCTCCAATATCAGATTAAACAGGATACCAAACGGCTCTCCAAGCTCCAAGAGAAGGTTGCAAGGGAGCAGACCAAATACCAGGCGGCCCACGAGGTCAGCATGACCCTCAGCGACATTGACAGCATGGGTCAAAAGACCATCACGGGAAAGGTCGCTATCACCAAAGAGGACTACTCCCAGCTTACCTCGCTGGCGAAGGAGGGCATTACCAGCCGAAATGAGATTCACAATCTGAGAGAAAACGCCCGCTATTACCGCCAGCAGTATTCCAGGGCTTCATCGGCGCTGCAGAAGGCGCAGGAACGCTATGACGCTCTGAAAGAGAAGTGCCAGCCGTTTCTGGACGCTATGGAGCACTTCCCCGACCTTGTGCGGGTGTTTGTCAGCAAGGTCAGGGAGTTGTTCAGCGTCAAGGAAGCGCAGGAGCGGAGAGAAAAGGAGGAAGCGGAGCGCAGGCGGCAGGCCGAGCGTGAAGCGAGAAAACAGAAGAACAGGAGCAAGGGTTGGGAGAGATAGCCGCTTCGACTACACTCCCGACTTTTTGACTTCTTCACCTGTTCTAAACTGAACGCCCAGGCGTCGAAACCGGGCTTTCGCTGTCGGAAGCCCACGATTTTTGGAAAGGAGCACTATGGAAAATCAATATTCTATCCGTATAGGAAACACCAATTTTATTGTCAGTGTGAAGCAGTCCGAAACGGCGAAAAAGCCCATGGATACAGCGTTTCGTGGCCTTTGTGTCCATGAAGTTTTAGGCGATTGCTTTGCTTCTGACAAGTTCAATTTAGAGGAAATCAAAAAATCCTCTTGACAAACCGTCCCCGGAGGGAACCGGATTCCGGTTAAAAACACGGTTTGCAAGATTCTACAACCTGCCGGAACTGATGAACCTCTGGAAAGAAGCCGCTGATATCCAGACTGCTGATATGCTAAAACTTCCGGTTCCGGAAGCGGAGTATATCACGATCCAGACGGAACCAAGTGAAGCACAGAAAAAAATGGTGCAGGGGCTGGCAGAGCGGGCGGAAAAAATACGGAGAGAAAAAATAGACCCCAGTATCGACAACATGTTGAAAATTACATCAGATGGACGAAAACTGGCCTTAGACCAGCGTATCATGAACCCGCTGCTTCTCGATGATCCCGGCAGTAAAGTCAACGCCTGTGTAGAGAATGTATTTAAAATCTGGCAGGAAAGCACCCCGGCAAAAGGCACACAGCTTATTTTTTCCGATCTCTCCACCCCAAAAGGGCGGGCAGATCAGAAAAAGGAAAACGGAAAAGAGGCAGAAGGCCCAGACGATGGAAAGGAGCCGGAAACCGGTGAAGAAACCATTATGGAGGCCAGTGTTTATGAAGATATCCGCAAGAAACTGATCGTAAAAGGAATTCCCGCGGAAGAAATCGCTTTTATTCATGACGCCAACACGGAAAACCAGAAAGCAGAACTGTTTGCCAAAGTCCGCAGCGGCCAGGTGCGCGTTCTCTTAGGCAGCACACAGAAAATGGGCGCAGGAACCAACGTACAGACAAAGCTTATCGCTTCCCATGACCTGGACTGTCCCTGGCGTCCTGCTGATCTGGAGCAGCGGGCAGGCCGTATTGTGCGTAGGGGTAATGAAAACGACCATGTAAAGATCTTCCGCTATGTGACGAAAGGAACCTTCGATGCCTACACCTGGGGGCTGGTGGAATCGAAACAAAAATTCATCGGCCAGATCATGACCAGCAAGTCGCCGGCTCGCTCCATTGAGGACGTGGATGCTACTGCACTTTCCTATGCAGAAGTGAAAATGCTGGCCACCGGAGACCAAAGAATTAAAGAGAAGATGGATCTGGACATCCAGGTGACAAAGCTGAAAATGCTCAAATCCAACCATACGGCACAGCAGTATGAAATGCAGGATAAAGTGCGGGGGTATTATCCTAATAAAATTAAGGAAACGGAGCTGCTCATTGATTGCCTGAAAGCCGACTTGCTGCTCCTGGAGGCACACCCTGCCAAAGAGGACGCCTTTACCATGGAAGTTATGGGGACTGTCTACACCGACCGGAAGGAAGCGGGTCAGGCCATCGTTGCTGCCTGTCGCCTGATGGATGATCCTGATAAGGACGTGGAACTGGGCAGCTACCGTGGATTCCCTATGAAGCTTTGCTTCGATGGTACAAAATTTAAAGTTACCATGAAGCAGCACCTGACCCATACGGCGGAATTATCCAGCGATGTGGTGGGGAACATCACTCGTATTAACAATGCGCTGGAGAAAATCCCCCTGAGCCTGAAAAACCATCAGGAGAACCTGGCGAGGCTGCATACGGAACTAGAGAGCGCAAAGGAGGAAGCGGAAAGACCCTTCCCCCAGGAGGAGGAACTGGCGGAGAAATCCGCCCGCCTTACGGAATTGAATACAGTCCTTGACAATGAGGAAAAAGGGCACGGTTCCGGGAAGGAAACACTGGAGGAAGAACCGGCACCGGAGGAGAATGGACGGCAGGAAGGAGCCGCCGCAAAACCCTCCATACTGAAATCCTTAAAGGAATACGAACGTCCTGCGCCGGTCATTTCCGACAGGGAGAAAAGCCAGGAACGGGAGGTGATCTAGTGCGGAAAAATGAAGGACGCACCATCGGACTTTTTTTTAAAGTTTCTCCGGAAGAAATGGAGCTGATCGAAAAAAAGATGGAACAGGCCGGCACACAGAACAAACGAGCTTATCTCAGGAAGATGGCGGTGGACGGCTACATCGTCCGCCTGGACATGGAAAGCGTAAAGGAGCTGTGTAAACTCCTGCGCTCCATATCTGCGAACACAAACCAGATCGCCCGCCGCTGCAACGAGACGCGAAATCTCTATGCAGAGGACGTGGACGACTTGAGAAAAGGCTATGCAACAGCGCAGGCGGGGCTTCTGGGACTGCTCCGGAAGTTTGCCAGCCTGTGAACGGATGGGTGCGGGAGGAATCTATCTTCCCGTGCCCGTCTTTTTTTATTACAAAAGTATCCGACAAAGCACGCCAATGACGCGGTTTGCCGGATCTCAGCAACAAGGAGGTGAATAAATATGCCAGGAGTGACAAAAGAACAGATTGGGCGGGCAAAAGAATGGGATCTGCTCTCCTATTTGCAGGCTTATGAACCGCAGGAGCTAAGGCGGTGCAGCGGCAGTGAATACCGCACTGTGACCCATGATAGTTTAAAAATATCTAACGGAAAATGGCATTGGCACAGCAGGGGGATTGGCGGACGGACGGCATTAGATTACCTACTCAAAGTAAGAGGGATGGGATTCGTTCCTGCGGTAGAGCTGCTCTGCGGAGAACGCGGAGCGGCGGTGTGGGAAAGGCCAAAGCCGGAGTCAGAGGAAAGACAGCAGAAGCCTTTTTCCCTGCCAGAAGAGAACCGGTGCGGGAGGGCGATGGTGTCCTATTTACAGAACCGCGGTATAGATGCAGATATCATCAGTCAGTGCATCGGAAAAAGGATCCTGTATGAAAGCCGTCGCTACCAGAACTGTGTCTTTGTAGGGCATGACCCGGCAGGAAACGCACGTTATGCCTGTTTGCGTGGAACACATGGAGATTTTAAGATGGATGTAGACGGGAGTGATAAGCGGTATGGATTCTTTTTGCCTGCATCAGATAAAGAAAGCACTTTTCTTGCTGTAGCGGAAAGCCCCATTGACGCGCTTTCCGTCGCTACTCTTCTACAGCTTCAGGGAGAAGATTCCGGAAAGAATCATTATCTGTCCCTGGGTGGCACCGCACCCCGCGCCCTGCTCCAGTTCCTCCGTGACCATGAGGCTGTCACCTGCATAAGCCTCTGCCTGGATAATGACCGGGCCGGATTGTTGGGAATGGAGAAAATCCGGGAAGCGATCCGGAAAGATATCAGCCTTTCCCGACGCATCCAGGTGATTGTAGACAATCCGCCGCCCGCCGGCTGTGGAAAAGATTATAACGAACTGCTCTGCCGGAGGACAGTTTTACGTTCTGTTCCCAGACGTGAAGAACGGGCATAGGATTATAAATCGTAAAATGTAAAATAGAGAAAGGGGGGATCCGTATGGCGGTTTCCGACCTGCTCCCGCGTAAAAGTATGGGGAGTAAATCCCGCAGGCAGACGCTCCATGACCGTCTGGATTATGACCAGAAAAAAGAAAAGACCAAAGACGGGGAGCTGGTATCTTCCTATATGTGCAGCCCGGAAACCGTTGCTGAAGAATTTGAAATGAGCAAGCTGCTCTATGAAGCCGCCACCGGGCGGAGCCAGCCAAAAGAACGCGACATCATCGCCTACCGTATCATCCAGTCCTTCAAGCCGGGCGAGATTACGCCGGAGGAAGCCAACAAACTGGGGTATGAATTGGCCATGAGATTCACAAAGGGGAAACACCAGTTTCTTGTCGCCACCCATGTAGACAAAGCCCATATCCATAATCATGTGGAGTTTAACAGTACCAATCTGGAATGTAACGGCAAGTTCAATAACTTTTATAATTCCGCCCTTGTCCTCCGCCGTCTCAATGATCAGATATGCAGGGAACACGGGTATTCGGTGATTGAAAAGCCAAAAGCCAGAGGACAGCGGTATCAAGAAAAAGCGGCGTCAAAGCGCGGACGCAGCTATAAGGAGCAACTGCGGCAGGCTATTGACCGGGTACTGCCAGACAGCAGAGACTTTGAAGACTTTTTAAAACGCATGAGGAAGGAAGGGTATGAAATTAAACATCGTGGAAAGTCTCTGGAATTTCTGGCCCCTGGACAGCAGCGTTTTACCCGCTCCCAGCGTCTGGGAGACGATTATACAAAAGAAGCTCTGCAGGTACGGCTTTCCGGATCGCGCACAAAATCCGCACTGGCAAAACAGAAACGCCAGGTATCAGGCAGAGATGTCAACCTCCTTGTGGATATTCAGGCAAAAATGCAGGCCGGCAAAGGGAAAGGCTATGAACGCTGGGCAAAAGTGTTCAATCTGAAGGAGGCGGCAAAGACCCTGAATTTCCTTGTGGAAAACGGCGTCACCGATTACAGCGAACTGGAGATGCGGGCAGAAACTGCCGGGGAAACTTTTGATACACTTTCCCTCCGCATCAAACAGCTGGAAGAACGCATGACGGAAGTGGCGCAGCTAAAAACGCACATCATAAACTATTCCAAAACAAGAGATATTTACAAGGAATACAAAAAATCCCGGCATAAAAAAGAATACCGGGCAGAACACGCGGATGAGATCAAAAAGCACGAAGCGGCAAAGGCGGCATTTGACGCCCTGGGCGGCAGGCCGATTCCAAAAGTGGCGCAGTTGTCAGAAGAATATGCCACACTGCTGGCGGAGAAAAAAGAACGTTATGAGGAATACAAGGCCGCCCGGAAGGATATGATCGACTATCAGACCGCAAAACAAAATGTTGACCGGATCCTGGGGCTGGAAGCGGAGGAGAACGGACAGCAGAAAAGGCAGGAAACAGAGCGGTAAACCGGCTGTTGGACGAATCAGAACGAAAGAAAGGGTACAGCTTGTCGATATGGCAGCTGTATCCTTTCTTTTTTTGCGTAAAATCTGTTCACTGATGAGATGTGTTATAGTATAATAGAGCTGTCGGAAAATTGGGAAACTAATGTAAGATTATGATAGTTGGAAACAGTTCATTTATAATAACGGTGATTATAGGGATTTTATTGCTTATTATTGGTATTTCTGTGATTGTGAAGAAAGAAATATCACAGTTTTCAGAAGGTTTCATAAAAAGAAGTGATTACAGATGATGGGATAAAATTATAGGAGGCACAGTATGGAAATGTATAGGGAAATTGATAAAGAGACGATGGAGATGCTGCTGGATTCTCTGGCAGACCGGACATTATCCGGGAAACAGAAATGGGAGGAATTGGATTATAAGCCAATCTCCTTTGTGCGGGAAGATGAAGATTCAGAAAATGAGGCTTTTATTTCACAGATGTTTGAAATGAAAATAGATTTCAACGGCAGGCAATATGTGCTGGAGGTCATGGAGCAGATTGCTTTTCCATCCGGCAAAGGCGATATTTCCGGAATGATTACTTTTAACGGCGATCAGTGGGGAAAGTATGATTTTGCCTTGTCTTTTGATGAACGGTATGATGAGAACGGTCTTGAACAGCTGAGGGAGATTTTTGCGGATTCCGTGATCGTGAAGCTGATGGAAACGGTTGTAACTGTATTTGAAGGAACGGAAGCGGAAAGCCAGGGATTTTCTTATGCGAGGTATTATTGCCAGAAGGGAATTGAGCCAAAGTGGAAACAAATGCCGCTGGTAAAGATTGGGGAGAAGCTGATGATCGAAAAGCGGATGAGGGATTTTCACCGGATTGTATTAGATGTGGACTACCGGGAAGAACTGCTGAAGGAAATATCTTAAAAAACGTGTGAAAATATGCAGTCTATTTTTATAAATACAGAGAATGTGTAAATACACAGATAAAGAGATTGACTTCTGATGGAATACAGAAATATATGTCAGAGCGGTAACTTTCCATTTTGCAGAGAAACTGAAAAATCAAAATTTGAGGTGATTGTATATGAATGAAAAGGATAATGTAACAGAGCAGTTAAAAGAACTTATCACCGTATATGGTTTTAACAAAAACACGCTTTCCCAATATTTAGATTTACCTCTGAACAGTATAGATGATCTATCGAATGGAAACATTAACTTTCTGCCAGACGATTGCACATATCGGTTTAAGCTGTTTAACAAAATCTCATTCTTGTATTTAAGCGCAATAGATGATAAAGACTTGAAATTGACCGCATTTTTACAAGTGCTTCTTTCACATCATGGTTTGTCTAAGAAAACAGTTGCTGCAATGGCAGGTGTGGAAACAAAAGATATTGAAAAACTTTTATCAAGTCCGCCCCAAAAAGTATCCGAAGAAATCAAATACAAAATTGCAGTCACCGTTATGTCATTGCGTTTTTTCTTGAAAGATTGTGAACCGAAGCTATAATTTCAAGTAGAAAGACAGGAAAATCGGAATTTGTGAGAAGAAGCAAAGATAGAAAGTTGGGAATAAGTATGTCAGAATTAACGTCCATGCTGAATATAGGCAAAGAAATGGAAAGAAAGCTCATTTCTGTTGGGATTAAATCTTCCGAGGAACTTATTGATATAGGTGCGAAAGATGCATTTCTTAGATTAAAGCAGAAATACCCGAATGTGTGTCTTGTGCATTTATATACATTAGAGGGTGCAATTCATGAGACAGAGTTTAACTGTCTTTCAGAAGAGACAAAAAAGGAATTGAAAGAATTTAGCGATTTTCTAAAAAGGTAACAGTAATGAAAATTCCAGTTTATAAGGCTAATAATAGAAATACTTTCAGTAAAAATCAGAGGTGATATGAATGGGAAATTTTAATTCTGGTGACAAAGCTTTTATAGTGGAATCAAACCGTACTGTCCGGGAGGTAACTGTAATAAGACATTCTGGTGGAATGTATCTTATCAGATTTGCTGAAGGAGGTGGTATTCAGGTTCGGAAGCATAGGCTGTTTTCCACTCAGGAAGAAGCGGCGGCAAGCATACAGATTGATAAGGAAAAGCCGAAAAGACACCGTACCCCATATGAGTATGAGCATTAGCCCCCCAATTTGCTATAATGGAAAATATAATTGTTGACAGACTTTATTGTGGTCAGCGTTTGAGCTTGGAAAAAGAGGTTTTTTATGGATAAGAAAAAGAAGATTGGAGTAATCACAGGTTTGTGCGCAGCTGCTTTTGTTGGAACGAAACTATTTAAGTTTTTAAATGGGGAAGAAAAATATAACGATAGCTGGATGGAATCCTTGTCTGATGATGAACTTGAAACTGAACGCGAAAAAGTCAGGCAGGACTGGTGTTCAGCGGAAAAAGATTTTTCATTGGCCGTAAAATTAGAAAGTATATTAAGGCAGTTTGATAAAGAAATGAGCAAAAGAGCCTGGAAGGGTAAAAAAGAATATGGTTATCCAGAACACAGTGAGCATGGCTGGTATTTGTCCGAAAATGATTAGCCGCAAGCTTAGATTTATATGTAAGCCGCGCTAATTTCAGTATGTAACTGGTTCCATTTAAAATCTACGGAGGAACAATCATGTACAAATTACTTGGAGCAGATGGAAAACCATATCTTTCTGAAATGCCAGGCGCTTTCGGCGGGAACAGCAAACAGAAAATCTATGGTCGGCTTGACTGCCGCACTGCCCTGCCTGCAATCAAAAGATTTCCCGGCAGCTATGAAGAATACCGCGTATTCTTTGCCGACGAGAAAACGGCTCTGGCCGCCGGATACCGTCCATGCGGGAATTGTATGCGGAAACAGTACCAGGAATATAAGGACAATCCAGAAGAATACCGGCGCAAATGCGGCCTGTGATCGGAACGCCGGGGAGCAAAGTGAGGCGATTATTTGGAAAATCAAAGGTTCACACCACTGCCCTTTATGGATCCGCATACGATAAAAAATATTGCTGAACAGAATGATACCGCACTAAAACGGATATTCGGCGAAAAAATACGCAAAAACTTTCTGATGCAAATAAAAGAGCAGGTTTTAAAAAAATTGGGATTTGATAATCTCATGAAATATTATGATTTCCGATGGTCAGATGTGGAAATGGTCACAGGAGTAGGAGAAGCTCCGGAATATGACATATGCAGGATGATTGTTGGGATACATCGGGCATATTCCATTTTCCTTTCCAGGCGGGAAGTAAGGGATAATGAAAAAAACGATCAATACAGGAGGCGGCTTGTTACTGAAACTGTAGAAAAGATTCAGCTCCGTCTGTATGCCAGTTCCTATTTTAGAAAAAAAGCGCTGTTTTCGGGAGAGGAATTTTTATACTATCCCCTGCCCTATGAGCTTTTTGCAATCGCGGTTAAAATGAGCATGTTGCTGAAAGATAACTATGGGCTGAAGCATTGGCAGTTCTATTATGGCATACTGCATAATGGGCTTTCAGCCCTGACACTCATGGAAGATAACCTTCCCGGTGGCGCATACCCTTTATGCCGGGGCATGATTGAGGTATATGCAAAATTTCTGCTGTTAAACAGGCCGGAGGCTCTTTCTGCTGATTATGAAAAATTCCGGATGTATGAGGTAGAACAGTCCTGTTGCAGCCAGCGATACCCGGAAGAATTTTATGAGCTTTTTAAAAAACGCAGCTGCCAGAACGCAAAAAGCAAGGCGGATTATCTTCATTTTGGATGGGTGGATTCCATTGATGGATATCATTCCATAGTGACAAAGGTTCCTTATTCTGTATATGGGATCCTAGCCTACCTGAAATTTAAAAACGATAGCAGGATTTCCGAGTTGGAACAACTGGAATATTTTTATAAAGCGTGCCATGCTTATACCCATGGAAGTGTACAGGCGGCCATTTATCCTGTACTGCATTATTTTGAAATCTCAATCATGCTTTATTATGTTATTCGCGGTACGTTTTTACTGTTGTGCAAGGAATTGGATATAGAAAACAGCATTGACGGGAACGATGTGATCGCCATGATTGACAGAGATTTTGCTGTATTATACGGGCAATATGAAAGGCGGTCTACAGATAATTTTAAAAACTATTATAACTATCAGAAGGGAGTATGCGAAAGTGAAAAAAAGTAAAATGTTTGGTCTGGTCGTCCAGCAGGCAAGGGAAGAAAAAAAGTGGACGCAGCAGGAACTGGCCGACAAAATGGGAATTCATGTTGACGAAATTATAGAACTTGAAAACGGCAATGCGGATCCGCCCATGACAGAGGCAGCAGGATATTTTTTCCTGCTGAATATCTCTCCGGACATTACGATGTATGAAGATAATAAAGAAGACGTATTGCGGATGAACCGTCTTTTCCGCGAACTCCAGACACTGACGCCGGATCAGTTTGACAGAGTATGCCGATCTGCCAGTCATATCAGGCAGTGGCGTGAAAACCATCCAAATGTTATCACGCTGGATGATTACCAGAACGCCATAAAAAATGAAGCCGCTGATAAATAGCAGATTTTGATTTTTTAGTGTGGGTGCCAGACAAATTATCTGGTATCCACTCTTTTATAGTTCGTCTAAGCCATCGATCAGCTTATACAATCTCTCCATATCTTCTTCTGTCCATACAGGCGCATATTTCTGACAGGTATCTTTTGCAAGACACCTTTTATTTGAACATTTTTTCACGCCGGCGCACTTGAAAAAATATACAATTTTGGCAATGTCCCATACAATTATATATGCAAAAATCAATACAGCCAAACCAGCGGCAAATAAATCAAAAATCCACTTCATACAGATGTATTCCCTTCTTTTTGCTTGAGCAGCTTTTCTAAAAAGCCTTTACGTTTCTCTTCCTGTTCCATATCAATCACAATATCTTCCAGGTACATCAGCCATACCCGATACATCGGCATGGAAGTGACCGCAAACTGTAACAGTTCTTTCTCCGTCCAGCCATTCAATTTCCTGCATCTTTGAGCCAGTTCTGTCAGCTTTCTTTCCCACTCTTCGTTTTCTATTATATGTGTTATCTCATAGGTCTGCATAGAGTTTTCTCCTTGTCCGAGGTGTGTATTTATATACTGTTTAATTATATAGTATATGTTCTTTTCCTGTCTATACCGTAAGTATTTATTTTTAAAATATATGTCTATAATAATTTTGACAGGAGAGGTATGGATATGAAATATTTACACATCAGGATCATGGAATTATTGCAGGAAAAGAAAATAAGCAAAACAAAAATCTGCAAAGACTTAGACCTTCAGAGAGGGAATTTTAACCGATATTGCAGGGATGAATTTCAACGTGTAGATGCGAATCTGATCATCAGGCTGTGTGATTATTTTGACTGCGATATTGCGGATCTGCTGGAAATATGTGAAAGATAATGAAAAGGACACGGGAATAGATACACCCGTGTCTTCTTTCTCTGTCTGCTGTTTTTTAGTGCTTCAGTCCTTTGATAATCGCCAGAACATTCTGGCGGCTTTTTTCGTCCAACGCCTCCATGTCTTTTTGCATCTCACGGTATTCTGACGGATAGCTGTTGCCGTCATCAAAAAATTCCGACGGCGTGACATTCAGGTATTCACAGATATAGAAAAATACCTGCATGGACGGAAAGCCGTTCCGATTTTCAAGCCCATTGATGTATCCAGGGCTTTGCCCGATGGCAAGGCTCATTTCCCTTGCGGATACTCCCTTCTGCGCTCTCAATTTTATCAATCTGTCGTAAAATAAGTCCTCAAACATAACACGCCGCCCCTTTTGTATGATTGTACCCTACACCAATGGTATTTATATCTTGGCAAACCGTATATTTTGATTGAGTTATCTGATTGTACTGGATATAATAATAAATATGAACGATTTAATACGATAGAAGGAGGATCTGATGAAAAACAGGGGATTTTTTGCAAAAAGCCGGCGCAGCTGTTTGACGGTATCGGCATTTTTCTTTGTACTTCTCGCGGCTGGATGTCGGCCAGAAAGTTACGCAGGGAACCAATCGGAAAGTACAGACCAGACAGAGGTCATGGAGACGGAAATGCCATCGCAATACGTTTCTGACACATCACCGGAAGACTGCCTTGTCTGCGGCGGAGGGGAAGGAACTGTTCTGCCTTTGTACCGTGGGCAGGAAAATCTTGGTATTGTTAATCTGAACTCTTTTGATCTGGCTCCTGTCACGATCAACCGATATGATGATTTTGGAAAACTGGTTGAGAAAGCAGAAAAAGGTTCGTCTACCCATATCACTAATACCGGGGAAAATGGATTCTTTCTTTCTGTGACGGCGGATACCAACAGGGGATATGCCCACGGTCACTTGTCCTTCGATAAAAATGAAGCTCTGGATATGGAAAAAACGGCTTCCCACCTGTGTTCAGACTGCCTGAATAATTTGATGGATCGCTGCTGGTCGGATGAGCCTTTCAGTGTTGGAGTGATTGATTTTAGTACTGGGGAAATACGGCTCTTTGAGGAAAAGATTACTGCTTTTACTTTCGGTGATTACTATATTTCCTGTGACAGCCGGGATGAGGATGAAGAAGGTTCAAGAGATATAGATCTTCTGATTTTCTACTGTCCTGAGCGGTATCAGGACTGAAACTGCTGCGCGGAGTGCGGCAGAGGCGACCGGAGGGAGTACACACAGGCTCTGCCTGTGTGAAAAGCCACACCGCAAGGTGTGTTCGCAAAAGAGCGGCAGCGTATTTTGCCGGGGCTTGGGGTGTCCCCAACAAGCAAAACGAGAACGCCGCAGGCGGGCAAGTGGTGGATTGGAATATCCGTAAAGGATATTCTAATCCATTGCTTGCCGCTGTTATACCGAAATTGAATCAGATGGAACCTGCGCTGCTCAAAATGTTTCGAGAATGCGGATTATTTTACGGATAATCGTACAGAAATCTTGAACTCGCGGAATTTATCAGGTATAATAAAATAACTCTCACTATCATTGAATGAGCGGGGTATAATCTGATGAAGATAAGCTATAAAAAATTATGGGTGCTGTTAAT
>ERZ777305.2069-NODE-2069-length-18938-cov-48.101149_pt1 | contig 18938 bp, 18 predicted proteins | sample MGYA00374965_ERZ777305 | MGnify/ENA primary metagenome ERZ777305 (study PRJEB29328, sample SAMD00013331) | mouse gut metagenome | study: EMG produced TPA metagenomics assembly of the Metagenome analysis of fecal microbiota from mouse which was promoted... | reverse complement strand
AAACCGTTGATCTTAACGGGTCCGGGGGTTCGAATCCCTCTCTCTCCGCAATAAACCTTGAAAATCAAGGATTTGCAAAATTGGTACACGAATTTGTACACGAAAGCCCCATTTTTGGGGCTTTTTTCATGTCCTTTTTAGAGTGATAACTCCGATAACAAAGAAGCCCGGCACAAACCGGGCTTCAACATTGTTCCACAACGTGAATTGTGGCTTTCGCAACAATGTGGATGCAAAGATACTGCATTTTTTAGAAAATCCGCCTTAATCCGGCAAGAATCTTTTTAATCCAATTCAATATCGGCACACGTTTCAAGTATAACAACACCGCTACAAATAGCAATGAAACATAAAAGGCATATCGCCATCGGTTTGGGTCGGGCGCGGGTGATTCCTTAATTTGGATGTTGGAATTTTCACGAATTGCATTTGCTTCGCTTTTGCATTGCTCTTGCTTTTCGTTTTCGCTGCTTTCGCCTTTTTCTTCAACATTCGATTCTATCACCGTTTGTCTTATAGACTTGACCCCGGAAAACTCCCCGACATTATCCACCTTGGCTTTTGTCGTTGGCGGGGAAACCGGGGAAACATCAGGCTTTCGCCTTGGCGTGTCAAGCGGAACGGGGTGTTCAAACTCAATTTCCGTGATTGTGATTTTCCCATGTTCCGACCGGGTTGTGTCTATAAACTTGGACAACTCCTTTTTTTCAACCTCTTGCACCGCCATACTATCAGCGTATGAAGTTTGCTTTGTTTCTTGAACCTTGCGTGTTGTTCCGCAAGATACAAGCAAGGCAAAAACGGCGACAATTGCGATAACTCTTTTCATGCTATATGTTTTTAATGTCCGCAAGACGGCGCAACCAACCATTCAAGAACCGCTTGTTGGTGTGCTTCATCAATTCTTTTTCGGTTGCCTTGCGCCCAATTCTCTTTTCATAGGCGGCAATACTTGACGTGGTTATGTCTTTAAGGAACTTGACACGTGCGTTGTATATCACATTAAACAATTGGTCAGGGTCGGCAAAGTTCACCGCCGCCAAAGTCTTATTTCCAACAATACCGTCCGGGGTTACACCCAAAAGCCGTTGGGGAATGACAATGCCGTGTTTTCCTGAACCCCAAACCCAATCAACAAGAATGTTTGCGATTTTCTGTGATTGGATATTGTCAGCTTTCCACCTGTCCCAAAACGCGGGTTTCAACACTCGATTGCGGACATCATCATTGGTTATCAATTTAAGGTCAGCAACATCAACATCACCGTCCCCGTCCTTGTCATATCCGCATCGCTTCCACGTTGCGATTGTTACACCTTTGTTCGTTGCGCCGCCCGCATCTGCCGGGTCATTCGCAAATCCGCCCTCCCATTTCAGGATAAACGGCAATAATTTATCGACATCTGCCATCTTCTTTTAGTTTTTATATTCGGGCAAAAGATATTGGATATTCATTGCAACTTCGTGAAGCACGGAACGAACTTCATCTTCGTTCACTTCCACATCGTGCGTAAACTCGCAGAATACAGAACCAACCCAATCATGGTTGTTGTCGCTCAATCTCTTTATTGCGACCTTGCTTGTGCCACAAGCCGAAAGAAGCGATTTGGCGAATCGGTCTTTTACTTGTTCATCAATGTTATCAAAGAACATATAGAGGTTCTTTGCCATGTCCGAACAAAAAACCGCCACTTCCGACATCTTCAAATCCTGAATCTTGGGTTTCATGGATTCAACCCCCTTGCGCTTGGATTCAAAGTAAATGCTTATCATTGATTCATTGCCAAGTGGGTGTGGCTGCACGATATAGACCCTATCAGCGTGTAACTCGTGCAAGGCTTCCCAAAGTTCACCATGCACGATTGCGGAATTGTCCGCCCGCCGCCTTTGTTTCACTTCGTTGTTTGTGCGTATCTGTTCAATCTTTAAGTCCGTCATTTTGTCCTTTGTCTTTTGATTGTACGCAAACCACGCAACAAGGATTGTCCCTATTGCGCTAATGATAGCCGGGATATATTCCATCATTTCCATGTTTAAGTGAATTGAAAACACTTTCCGACTTTGACAATCGTTGTGTCTATTGGATAAACACTCAACAAGGGTTCGCCCCGTTCCTGCCGTGCTTTGTTCAATGCGGGCATTTGGTTTTCCGCTTTCTGAATTGCGGAAATCAGAATGTCCGACCCGGTAAAGCAAGAACGCCTTTCACCGATTGCAACACCGCTTGCATCCTTTTGGTAATAATCGCCGGATTGGTCGGGTGTCGTGTTGAAAGTTGCAAGAACCACTTGCATTTGCATTCGTAAGCCGGATGAATTTTTACCCGGATATTTTGTTGGCTGAATGATTGTCTTTTCAATCAAGATACGGCGATTGAACAATTCTTCCATGTCAATGCCCTTGCCAATTATTACATCGGCTTCCACTCCAAGTTCACAAAATCTTGCCATTGCCTTTTTCTGTGTTTTTAGTTTGATAAATCAGTTTTCAACATCACATCCAAATCTTCGGTAAACTGCAAGTATTCCTTGTAATCGGCAACTGCCTTGTCATTGGGTGCAATACCCAACACGTGCTTGTTGTAGCTGTTCACAAGGTCAAATTCTGCCGTTTCATCAATGACTGAACGGATAATTGCCTTTTTTAAGTTGGATTTTGTCGGCTTGCTCCAAATGCGGATTTCGCAACACTTCCATCCAATTTGAACTTCCGATTCTTCACCGTCAGGAATACCCATTTCGGGTTCAATGTTGAATCGGTAAATACTTGACCCGTCATTGTCATGTTCCAACACGGCGGGTTTACCATGCACCATGTCATAATGTGCATTTGCTTCGATTAAATTTAATTTCATAAGGGAATGAATTTTGAAGTTTGTTCATTAAATGGATTGAATCACAATACTTGCACCAACCCCACCAAGAACATATTTGTTGCTTGTATTGCTCTTTTGTCGGTGCAACCTTGCGTTTGTTCAACTTCGCCACCCGGCGGCAAAGTTTTTGCTTGATTGACTTTCGCAAAAGCGTGTGGGAATGATAAAAGACATAGCCCAAGAAATCAATCCCGCGAGAATCAACGGGAAAGACTTGGTAATTGCGTTTGACTTTCAAATTCAGATTGTCGCGCAAGTATGCACGTATTTCATGCAACAAGGAATGCAACACATCTTTATTCGGTGCAAGAATCACAATATCATCGGCATATCGCCAATAATACTTCACACCCTTGGTTTCTTTCAACCAATGGTCAAAATATGCCATGAATAGGTTTGCAAAGTATTGGGAAAGATAGTTGCCGATTGGCACACCGCTTGGAACAGAATCAATGATTTCATCAAGCAATGCCAAAAGGCGACTATCTTTTATTTTTCGCCGCACAACCTGTTTCAAAATCTCATGGTTGATTGACGGATAAAACTTTCGGACATCAATTTTCAGACAATACCGTGTCCCGTCCGGGTCTTGTTTCAATGCGTGTTTCACATCCTTGGCACAAGCATGGATTCCCCGGTTCTTGATGCAAGAATATGTGTTCTTGTTGAACACGGACACCCAAATGGGTTCAAGGATGTTCATTATTGCATGATGCAAAATGCGGTCGGGGTAATACGGCAATCGGAAAATTTCACGTTCCTTTGGCTCGTAAATCTTGAAAATGTGATATTTTGAAGTCTTGAAAGTGCCATTTTTCAAACTCTCATGCAAGGCAAGCAAATTGGCATCCCGGTTCTTGTCGTGAACCTTAACACCATACGAATGCAACTTCCCCTTTCGTGCCTTTTCATCTGCAAGGCGCAAATTTTCAAGGGAAATCACCTTATCGAATATGTTGCCAACTCTTTTCATTGCATCAAGTTTGCTTGTATATTAGGATTCTTCGGGTTGCCCCTACCAAAACCGTTTTACTTATTCTATTTTTTGCCGTTGGATTTCTCCAACTCATTCAACCCCGGTTGGGTCGTTTTTGTGGCAAGGTTTCCGATATGCAACTATATTTTTACAAGCATAGCTGAGAACCGATATTCGCATTCGCATTCGTAGCCGTATTATTCGTATTCGCATACACGAACCCTGCATTCGCACCATTATTCGCATTACCGCTGAACAAAACGCCACGACATCGGACAACCTTTTATTTTATTTCTTTCAAGACATCAAGCCACCATTTTACGCTGCTTCGATTTGTTCGATTTGAGGATAAAAGCAAAGCCGAGAACCGAAATTCGCATACGCACCCGTAGCCGCATGATGCGTATACGCAAACACGAACCCCGCATACGCACCATTATTCGCATTGCCGCCGAACAAAACGCCACGTTCCGAAACTCCACTTGCCGGGATGTTGGTATAGAAGTAATCACAAAAATATGTTGTGCTTCCTGCACCTACTTCAAGGGGCATAATCTCGCCATCCTCACCAAGAATCAATTTCTTCACATAGCCCTCTTTTCGGGGTAAATTGCCGCGCAAGGTGTAGTTTGCCGTGCCGGAACTTGTAAATGCCGCCGGGTCATCACAAACATAAAATTCAGGCAAACCGCCATCGGCTTCCGACTGAATCAGACATTTGCAACCGTCCGTCCACTTCCAAATATGCCCAAAGGGATTTTCAACACCTCGATAAGACGGGACATTGACTTTCACCACAACACCGGGGTCGTAATCATCCGGCATGGTGTATTCAACAACGCCCGTATGGTTTCCAAGGCTGTTTGTCGTACCGCAAGGAATTACTGGGTAATAGCCGCAGAAATTAGACCATTTCGTGCTGTTCAAGGTGGTTACACCCGCACTTAAACCGCCCTGTCTGAATCCATCTTCTGTTAGTTCGGCATTGAACCCATCTTGTGAATCAAAGTTGCAGTATTCAACCGCAAAAAGCCACCACAATTTCTTGTGGGTTTGATACAAGTTGCAATTCCATTCGGTTGAACCGCGCTTGCGGGCATACGCACGGAAATTGTTTAAGTTGATGTTTGTTGCGGGCTTTCCAAGCTGTGTTTTGCTCAACACATCCCAATCAGATTGATTGCCGCCACCGCGATAATCCGCCGTATTGTTCACAACCGCGCAAAGGGTGTTTGTCGGTCTGTGAACAGTCGCTTCAACCGCCGAAACATAGTCTTTTCGCCACTTCTTGAAGCCGGGCAAAGGCTCTGTGGATTGCAAGTGTCGGCATTTGTTGCCGTCCATTTCAAAACGTACATACACATCCGGCAATTCAACCATGTATTGACCATGTGCGCCCGTCAGGTCTGCCGCCGCTCCATTATCACGCTTGGTTGAATCGTTTGCGTGTAAGTAGTAATTCACCGAACCATCATCTTTGAGGATGCAACGGCGCATCATGTTTTGAAGCGGCAAAGATTGGTGAAGTTCCATTTTGCCGATTCTCGTTGGCTTCTTGTTGGACACGGTAATGTCCCATTCAATGCCATAATAATAATCATAAGGGAAAGACGGTTTTGTTCCGCCAATGCCAATTAGAAGTCCCATATTAGTAGCCCCATTTTAAGTTAGTACCCGACAATGAAGTTTGCTTCACCGCCTTAATTATTTCAGGATTCCAACCGCAATCGAATTGCGTTTCAATGAAATCGCCATCACTCATTCCGGCAAGCTGCACCGATAGTTTCACGGGCTGCACACCGTCATTCTTGATATTGAACACTTGACCGTCCGGCAAGGTGAAATCACCATTGTTCAAACCGTCAATAATGCCCATTTTGCCGATTTGGGGCGAAACAAATTCGCCCGACCTTGTTTTGTCCATTTTCAGAAAATTTAATCCGTTTACACGGATTACCTAATTGTATTACTATAAAACACAAAGTTGCATAAGTAAAGCATAACTTGACCTATTTGGCATCATTTTCGGGCAAATCTTGAACAATCCATGATTGTACCAACTTGCCATCAATGATGTTGTATGATTCAACAACGGTTTTTCCCGGTTCTTCCGTTGGTGGTTCACACGGCACGAAATCAAGAAACCCGGATTCCCTTAATTCCGTTAGGTATTCGCCTTGCTTTGTATCTACTTGCCGCAAATCAAGCGGCATTCCTACACCGAAAAATTTTGCTAAAAGTATTTTTGCCATATTGTTTTTAATTATGATAAAATATCCTATTCCATCCACCATTGTAATATCTTAATCGCAAGACATCACCTTTTGCCATGTCGATACCATTCTTGGAACTTTCGTTAGATGTTATCACATTGCCATTGTTGTCATATACATACGCACCCCTTTTTGAATATATCCTTATTTTGTTTGGCATCGTGCGGTCACAAACAATTTCAAGGTCAAATTGTACGGGTACTTTGCCCGTTATTGAATCAATTTTGGATTTGGTCGGCAAATTTATGCCAAGGAATTTGCTTGTTCCCGTGCTTGTGAAAAGGTACTTGTGTGTAATACCGATATGGGTTTGAATAATATCTGTGTATGCCTGTCCGATATATCCTTTTTCAAACATGGCAATCTTGCCAAGATTGTATTGATTCCCAAACACTGCAAGGGCTTTGGGGCGATACCAATGTTCAAGGGATTCATCACTTGTACTTGCATATTTGTGGTGCAATTCAAGCGTTGTTCCCATTGTCCCGGTTAATTCCATCAATCCATTAAAAGGATAGCCCAAAGAACTTAAACACCCCAACAAGACACGTTGTTGTCCGTTATTGAAGCGTATAAAATCACGCAACAAGGCAAGTCCCGTGGTTGTGTCCTGTTCGGATGAAGAACCATAACCGATTTGTCCTTGTTGGATTTTGAAGCCACCTATATAGCCGGATATGGCATTTATTATACCCTCAACGGTTGCTTTGGTCATAACAACCGAACCGTCTTGCATCACCCTATAAGGCGCGGTTGCGCGATTCTCAAAGGATGCACCAGCCCAAAAGCGGATGGATGTTGCCGCCGTTCCTTGCCCGGTTATACCCGCAAGGATGCTTTTGTTGTCGCCCGCCACTTGGATTGTGCCGGATGTTACAATACCACCGTCAATGATTGTCTTGGTATTGTCGTAATTCACGGCAACGACCCAATCATTTGCAACATAAGACCCTGTTGTTCTTTTGGTGATACAACGGCGCAAATCCTTTCCATCAACCCACAAATCGCCAATGTCATAAGGCGGTTTAGGGGTCGTAACAAACACACGTCTTTTGCCATCGGCGGTGTCCTGTGCCGTGCTTGCGGCATTGTAGGCATCAATCGCCTTTTGGTCTTGAATCTGTTGCCATGTGTAAGAACCTGAATATCTCCACAACGTGTTCTTGTCCGTTCTAAACCACATATCGCCAACGTGCTTTTTCTTCAATGCCGTTGTTGTCCAAGATGCTGCCGGGTCAGTTGTCTGAAACCATGTTTCAATCTTGCCGTCAATTTGGTTTGTCAGGTCGCCAATTGCGCTTGTATATGTGTTATTGATAAAATTGTTCAATGCCGTGTTATCGGTGTACTTTGAAGCCTTTTCCCAATCGCCGGAAGAATAAGCCCCGGACAAACGGGCGGTCTTGCAGCGCATAATATCACCGTTTGCACCTTGAACCCACAAATCGCCCACTTCATAGGGGGTGTAAGGGGTTGAAGTGAAAATTCGCCGCTTTGTTCCGGCAAGTTTCAAGGCATCATTTGCGATTGCCAAGGCTTGTGCAACCTCTGAATCCTGCAATTCCTGCCATGAATACACATTTCCATTTTTCACAAAACGGAACACTTTGCCCGTGTCGGTATTATAGAACAAGTCACCCAAGTGGGCTTCCTTGTCGGTGGTCGTTTTCCATTCATTTGCCGGGGCATTATTCATGGTCGGGTTGTAGGTATCAAACCATTGTTCAATCTGTCCGTCAAGCTGTGATTGGATTTCGGACAATATGCCGGGCAACGTGTTATTGATGAAATCCTTGCTTTCAAGGGCTTCTTGCCCCAATTCTTCAAGGGTCTTTTCTTGACCATTTGAGGTGAACACAATGCGCCCGCCGATTTCGGAATTGTCCAAATCGAAGTATGTTGTGCCGTCTGCCGATTCAATGCGCCCGGTCTTGATAAAGCGACCGTTTACCATCGTGAAACCATAGGTCAAGGCAAGGGAACGGGCTTTCAGTTCAAAATCAACCGAATTAAGCACACCAATCCAAAAATAATAATAATTGGCATCGCCATCCACCTTGTGTTGCTCTTTTGTGAACACGATTGTTCCGGCTTGACTGCCTTTTGCGCACTTTGCATAAATGTAGTACGCATCCGAATCCTTGTCAAGTGTCAATTGTCCATCAGCAAGAACCCAAGACACCGCCGTTTCTTCGTTGATGGTGTAATGGGTCAAGACACCGCCTTGCCACTTTATGACATTTTTATTGCCATTGTAGTTTGGTTGAAAGACTGTGTTTGTCAAACCGAATTGCATTGATTTAGCACCAACCGACAATGCAAGGGTATCAATTGAATTTGGCTTGATTTTGTCGGTGTAATAGTCGCCCTCCGGGTCAAATACCATGTCCAACACTTCACGACTTGACCGCCAATTTGCCCGCGCCCTTGTTGGGTCTTTAAGGTTGTTGATAGTTATTATTTTGTCAATGTCTATCAGGTCGGAAATAACGCGGTTTATGATTGGTGTGTTGGTTGTTATGTCTGAAATGGTTAATTGGTAATCATAAGGGGATAGGATGTTGCGTGTGAATGATTTAATGCGCACTGACTTGTCCACATCAATATCATCATCCACAACGTGCAAATAATCACCGGGGACAAATACGTTCACAACCTTATCATCCGTTGCATCAACAAGGGATTTCAACCACTCCTTTGTAACGGTCAAGCCATATTGAACCTTTGGTTGGCTGTTTTGGTCATAGTATTTGTTCGCTTCTTCCGCCAACTTGTTTTCGGCGGCTTGCTCTATTTCTTCCGAATAGGCAATATCGGTAATCTTGTATTCATCACCGACACCGAATTGAAATGCCAAAGAAGTTTCAGACGGGAACACATCGCCCCGGTCGTCAGTTAGTTTGTTCAACGTGAAAGTCCGCGTTGCATGGTCATAATTCTTCACCGTGAAATCATATCCGGCAAGATTGCCCGTGTTGAAGTGAATTTTCGCATCCACCCCGGCAATAAGATATTTGGTTGTTTCCCCATCGGGTTCTTTTGCATTCAAATCAAAGGGAAAAGAATTATCCTTGAATTGAAGCACGTTCCCGGCAACAATGGCACTAACAACACCCGTGTATGTTGGTTTGATGTTGTCAAAGTTCTTCCGGGCTTCAAATACTCCATATTTCATCACGGCTTCGGGCTTTTCAATATATGATTGCGCCTTATTCTTTCCGGGCAAACATAAGCGGTCGGCACGATATTTCATTGTAATGTTTTCCGTGCTGCCATACACCTTTAACCGGGTGACAATGTTAGAGTTTGAAACATTGTCACGATTCAAGGCATACAAGCCATTCCCCTTGCCATACATAAAAGTGTAAGGCAAGGTTTGTCCAACACGTTCTTTCAAATTGACCGTGTGAATGCCATCGGCTGTTTCAATCTCAAATTCAACCCCAAAATTGCTTTCGCCACAAAGGTTTTGAAGAACCGACAAGCAATTATCGGATTCCCCAAATGTCAATGTCTTGTCGCCGATTGTTTCCGGGCAAGTCCCCAACTTCCATTTGCCGGGGAACACACGGTTGGCATTAGCAATCAACACGACCATAAACCGCCGCAAATCACCCGTCAGGGAATCTCCTTGGACATCCTGCAATTGATTGTTGGTTGTGTCAATGGTCAAGTCGTATGTAACGCGCAAAAGGTCATATTGGATTCCCTCAAATTCCAAATCATAGGAAAATTCGTGCATCCCGGTTCGCTTAACCTTTGGCAATCGGTTCAACTTGTAGTCACGACCGAACACGGTAATCGAATCACCGATATTGTATTTTTGAGGGAAAGGGGATTCAACGGTGATATTCAAAGTATCTTCCGCATTCAACGCCCAAGTTTGTTTGCCGGATGTTACGCGGGTTGCCGTGTGCCTGTTTTGAATAGGCACAAGACTTCCATCCGCTTTTTGGATTATTAAATTCGTTCCCATACAACAATTGCATTTGTATTAAAGTCAGTGATTTCCTCAATGCACCCGGTTATCACCGGGAAAAAGTCACCGTTTTGCGCGAAATCATGTGTAATGGTTCTGTTTTCGCCTGAAATGTCATAATCAACTTGCCCGTCACCCCAATAGATGTTCACAAGTTTGTGGCTTGTCAAGGTGATTGTGCAAGTCTTTGTTGAATCAGAAATGCGAATGTGCTTCAATACACGTTTCACGGGTTCGGGTTCAATCAATTTCAATTTGAAAGTACCCACCATCAATTCATCCGACCATTCCTTTTGAATTTCGATTGCATCTTTGCAATAGACTTCATAAATCAAGGGTTTAATCGGGTGAACATCAATGACAAGGCGGTTTGTTCCTCTCTTGTCAAATTGGGCTTCAAACTCCGAAACACGCTTGATAAAATCCATCTTTGAATCAGCTTTGACAAAGCATGACAAGGTGATTTCGCGTGATTCATAGAATTTGTGGTACAAATCAACACTTTCACCGTGGTAATTGTCCCAAGAAAGGCTTGCGGGGGCTTTCATTTTCGGTCTTGTCAATATGCCGTCAGACCCGGACACATACACGCCAAATGTCTTGAAGTCCACACCATCCAACAAATATGCTTGTTGTTTTGCATTTGACAATTCATTGATTAAGTCGGCTTGCGTCAAAGCGACATTGTAAATCTTGACATCATCAAGCAAGCCAAAGCCATAATCACCGCCGAAATAGTCTTGATTCAATGAAATGCCTTTGAGTGTGCCGGAATTGTTGATGGTCTTAATCAATGATGAATTGACATAGAATTGGAACAAACCGCCACGCCTTGCAACGGCAAGCGAGAACCAAGAACCGGGCTTTGCTTCGATTGAGACTTCAACGTATTTGTTCAAGCCCGCAAAGTTCAAGTTCCAAATCATCTTTTGGGGTGAACCGCTTTCGGCTTCCCCACCTTGCGCCCATGCAAGAATGGTAAATTCAACATTCATGTTGGGCAATATGCTTTTCGACACTTCGCAAGTGTCATTCCCTGAAAAGGAAATCGCATTGCCATTCTTTCCGGCGACAAAATGCGCCCCGGACACAATGCCATCGGCGCGGTTTTGGCTGTAATCATACGCGATTGTTGCCCCATCGCTTTCATCGAAAGGCATTTGAAAGATTATATTGTTTGCATCCATATCAATAAGTTTTTTTGTTCTTTTCCCGAATCTTTATCACTGCTTCATTGTCGGCAAAATCTTTGACCGTGCCGCCGTATCTGTTCACACACACCTTTGCCCGGTCATGTGCATGAATCATCACCGTTGAATTATCGAAAACATCAACCATGACAAAGGCATTGTCTTTTGCCGTAATGACAATTTCCGAATTGTGCTTCACGAAAACTTCACAAGCATTGAAGTTGTCCGCCAAGACATTGCCGGAACAAGCCCCCAAACACACGCATTTGGGCATATTTTCGACTTTTACGGCATCATCAAGGAAAACCCCGTATTTCTCCATTGCCCCCTTGAAATAGCTTCGTATGAAGTCATTTTCGGGGTAATCATTGGAAAGGCAAAAATCAATGCCACGCAAATACATTTTAATCATCTTGTCTTTGTCTTTGAGTGACAATAATTCATCATGCCATTCTTTGCAAATGCCCTTTTTCCGGGCGCGTTCTGCAAGTTCTTTTGATAGATTCATTATATTTTCGTTTTATAGTGATACATATTAGGACAAACCTTGTGAACGTAAGGTGTTGCCGGAACTTTCCAACAATGAAATGATACGGTCTATCTTCACCAAATATCGGTTATATTGGGTGTTTGCCGCAATCGTGTTCAATTGCAACAAGGATTGGCGCAATACCACCGTGGCTTCAAGTTGGTTGATACGGATTGCATTCATTTGTCCGGCGACAATGCTTGCCGTTTCTTCCGTTACACCCTTAACCGCACCCGTCAATGAAGTGTCGGCATCTTCTTCGCCCATTATGTCTTTGAACAAGTCCGAATATATGCCCAAGGCTTGATTGAAGTTGTTGGCGGCTGCTTGAACCCTTTGTTTGAATGATTCAATTTCGGCATCCGTCAGACCATCAAACACGAAATCATCACCATTCCAATATCCCATGTTGGATTCCAATTGGTCAAGCGCACCTTGCAATTGTTGTTCAAGGAATCGTTTTTTCAATTGGTTCACGACTGCATTTTGCAAAACTTCGTTCACGGTTGTTTTAAATGCCTTTGAAGCATCTTCACCCTTTTTGAATGCTTCAACAAGGGAATCGCCCAACGACCCGGCAAAATCTTTCGCATCTGTCTGCAATATGTCTTTGGAAATGGCATCATACATATCTTCGATTTGCCGCCCAAGTTCCGCATATTGCTCTTTATAGTCACGTACTTTGTCATGGTCTGTCTTTTTCTTGCTTTCCTCGGCTTCCCACATTCCTTGCAAGTGCTGCCGTTGGGATTCCATGTTGTGAATGGCTTGCATTTGCCCCTCGTACACATCAGAACCCAAAGCCTTGTCAATCTGCCATTCAAGTTGCTTGTATGCGTTTTCAAGGTCTTTGATTGCTTGTTGGTGTTTCTTGATTTGCTTTTCCGCCTTGCGGTCGCGGGAATTGAACAAGTCAAAGGCGGATGAAAGCAAACCGATTGACCCTTGAATTACAGACAAGGGGTTGCCCGTTGCGATACCTTGTGAAATCTGACTTGCGCCATCAAGGATTCCACCAATATCACCCAAAATGGCTTGCGTATTATCATCCATCGCAATGCCCATCTTATCCATGCCGGACACAACCGCATCAAGTGAGCCTTTCACAAGGTCAATCGCCCCGGTCGCACTCTCAAACATATTGGACAAAGCCTTTTTCTTGCTTTCGCTGTCTGCCGCCTTTGAATAGTCCTTGATTGAGGAAATCAAAGCCTTGAACGGATTGCGTTCTTGGATTTCGCCTTTCATTTCCTCGATTTTCTTCTTCAAGGTTTCAAGGTCTTTCGGGTCAAACTCAATACCAAGGTATGCACCATCAAGCCCATTGATTTTTGCAATCAATTCTTCAAGTTTTTTGGTGGTGATTTCGTCAAGGTCGCCGAACATCAATTCCCAATCCGGGGACATCTTCATTTGGTCAAGGGCAAATTTTGACAAGGCTTGTTGTTGTGCCTTATCAAGTGCATCAATCATTGATTGATTGCCCATTTCTTCCGCAATTCTGCGCTTTTCAGCATAAGATTCAATGATTGCTTGCTTGCGCTGCTCAAATGTGCCATAATCTGCCAACATCGCATCATAATCGGCATTTCCTGACCCCTTTGTGTCGGCTTCATATTTCCTTGTGCGGTTCTTAATTGCCGCATCTATTTCGGCACGCTCTGAATCCAATTGGGCTTGCGCGCGTCTTTGGTTGAGCAAAGCAAGGTCGGCATTGTATTGTTCATCAATGCGCCGCCTCTTCTCCATGTAGGAAGCATATTCTTCAAGCAAAGATTCTGTTTCCTCTTTCAATTTGGTTTGGGCATCCTTTTCGGCATTATCCAAGGTTTCTTTCTTGGCATTGTCCAACTCCGTACCATCGCCGGACAATTCCTTGCGCTTCTTCTCAATGATATTCAGCATTTCAAGGATGGATTTCGCATTGGTCAGTTGTTCGGACAATTCATTGTTGAATGCTTCCAATACGGTATTTTTAGTTTCTTCCGCAATGGCATCATTGAGTTGGCGCAACTGCTTGTTTTGCGCCTTTGTCCGATTTGCAACATCAACACCCAAAATTATATCACGTTGGTTTTTCAGATAGTCAATGTATGTCGCGCCCTCTTTGAGTAATTTTGCAAATTCTTGGTTTGCGGCTTTTACCGACACATCATCACCCGAATTTATCCATTTCATAAACCGAGTATATTCTGACTTGTATTTCGCCAATCTTTCCAAGAAAGGGTCTTCATTGATGGAACTGCCACCACCGCCACCACCACCCGTTGTTCTCTTTGTCCCGGTGATTTTGTCGGCTTGCTTCTGCAAATCCTCAATTTCTTTCAAAGCCTTTTTGTAATCCTCATTGTTTGTTAGGGTGTTCAAGGCTTCCTGTTTTGTGCGGATTGCTTCTTGGATTGCCCCCAAAGTTCCCGCTTTGTATGTATTAGCCCCCTCAATTCCGGCATTTTTAAGGATGGTCATCCCGGCGGTTTCTGCCGCTGCCGCATTCTTGAATCCTTGTTCAATCTCCTTGCGTAAGGCTTCATTGGCAACTTTCAAATCGTCTTTTTCCTTATTGCGCACTTGCACATAATATCCCGTGCCAAAACTTGAAGTCTGCACCCACATACTTCTCGTGTCGGACATTCCCTTGTATTTTTGTTCTTGCTCCATCAAGGTCTTCACCTTTTCTTGTGCTTGCTGAACGTAAATCATTGCTTCCGCCTTTTTTATTTGGGCATTCACAAACTTTTGGACTTGCGCCGGGTCACTCAAAAGGTTCTCGGCATCCCGTACATCATTGATGGACACGCCCAATTCATCGAATGCCTTTTTATTGGCTTCGACAAACTTTCTTTTGGCTTCCAAATTGTCCCCAAGTTGGTTCCACTTCACGGACAATTCTTCAATCGCCGCAACGGGTTTATACACATTTTCGGCAACGGATTTATACCATTCTTCTTGTGCTTTCTTGGCTTCATTTGCCTTGCCGACAAAGTGGGACACAAGGGCAATCAATGCCGAAATGCCCGCAAGAATCCAACCGAATACCGGGATGGACTTAATCGCCGCCCCGACCATTCGGAATGCTCCAGCAAGACTGATATTCGCGGCTGTTCCGGCGGTTGCTGCTGCCGCTTGTGCGCCTGTTGCAACGGTGTTTGCACCTTGGGCGGCTGTATTCATATTTGCCGCCGCTGTTCCTGCTGCTTGTGCGGTCGCTTTTGCGGTTTCTGCCGTTGCTCCGGCGGTCTTTGAAGCGGTGTTTGCAACTTGGGAAACTGTATTGGCTTCCATCGCTGCCGTGTCTGCAATCTGCTTTCCGCGTCCGACATCCAAAAGATTGTTCCACCACTCCTTTGCCTTGTTCAAGGTTACAAGGGAAAACGCGGAATCCTTGTTCAAGGTTTGCGCCACCTGTTGCAATCCCATTGTAATTGACATCAGGGATTGCACTTTCAACATTATCTTTTGTAATTCTTCATTTTCCGCACCGAACAAGGCAACCGCACCTTGGGCGGCGGTGAAGCCACCGACAACACCTTGAAGCCCGGACAACATACCCGCAAATTGGTTTTCATCATTTGCCATGATTGACCCTTGCGCCTGAATATCACCTTGAATGTCTTGCAACCGTCCCAACTCATCGACAAGGTTTTTGTAAGCCTCCGAATTTTCATCAATGCCATTGGCACGTAAATTTGCCATTTCTTCTTTGACCTCACGGATTTTTGAGCGCAAAGAAGTGTGCGCATTTGCCGCCTTTTCAACATTGGCACGTTCCGTTTCAATCTTGGTTGCCACTTCTTCAAGGGCATTCGATTGGTCGCGCAACTCATTCAACAATGATTTGCGAACACGAATTTCACCTTGAATCGCGGTTTGTTGCTGCTTCAAGGCAATATATTCATCATCGCGCCCGGACATAAAGGCTTTGCCCATTTCCGTACCCAATCTGTTATATTCCGATTCAAGGCTTGCAAGTTCCTTTTCGTGTACCTCACAAGCTGCGCCGATTTGTCCCAAGGTTGCCCGGACATCTTCAAACGACATCGCCGCCCCGGCATTCGCTTGTTGCAAGGTGTTCAATTGGTTTTCCAACGCCACCAAACCTTGCCTTTCTTCTTCAAGTTCTTTCCTGGCGGCATTGGCTTGTTCAATCAGGATATTTTGCGCGTCCCCCGGTTCGATTGAATCAATACGGGCATTCAATTCGGAAACACTTGTTTCCAAATCCTGAATGACTTGTTTCTGAATCTCGATACATTCAACCATTTCTTGTGTGGTTGAATCCATTGCTTCACCCGACCCAACAACGGCATCGGAAAAGCCTTGTACGCGCCGCAAGGTTTCTTCGATTGCCACATTTAGTTGGTCATTATCCATTACGGATTTGAAAGATAATGCCCCACCGTCAATTTCTGCCATTACATCATTGAGTTTACAAAGTTCATAATCTGTTCGTTGTTGTCCTCTGTCAATTTGATTTCCTGCACATCCTGTTTATCCTCAAAATCATAACTTGGTGCATCAATCATCATGCGTTGAACAATTGACCATGCAATGCCGTGTAACAAGTAGTCATAAGTCCACCCGAAATGTTCGCATATTGCGCCACGCCGCCCATGTGGACTATTTAGACCCCGTTGTTTTCCTCTATCCGATTCGGCATTGTGGTTCTTTCCGGCAACATCAATCGAATAGAGTTCAAAAAATCCCCAAGGTTACACATCGCATTGACAAGAACACAAAGTTGGTACAACCGGGATGGCTTGATTTTCCTTGCGAATAAGGCGGTCAAATCCTCAATGGCATTCACATCTTCAACCCAACGTGTTCCGCCTTTGTGCGGGTAAGGAATCAACCGATTTTCGCCCAATACGGCAATAGCAATGATTCTTGCACAACGCACCGCGTGTTCCTTTGCAAGCCCCCTTGCCCGCTTCATTCCGTCCGCCGACTTCATCAAGGTTTCATCAATGGCAAATTCAATCCATTCAGCCGAAAGACGGTCAAGGGTTGAAAGTGTCACTTCCTCGATTTTATATGTTCGTGTCACCTCCTTGGGAACACGTTTCTTTACAAGCCCAAAGAATCGCTTGTGGGTTTCAAACTCAATGTCCTTGACCTCGAAAGACACACCCTTGTTTATCAAGGTGTTCAATTCTTTTCGCTCTTGTTCAAGTTTGTTTATATCTTCCATATAATCGCTTATAAAAAGTAAAGCCCCGGAACAATGATTTCCGGGGCTTCGGGTTTCTGTTTATGCCCCGACTCACGCATTATTCTTGGGAATGCCGCGCAATGCCTTTCCAGCATCTACCGCCATAGGGGTAACGGTGAAATCAACAAGGAAAATTCCCTTTGCCGACATATCCGCGTTGATAACCGCTTCAATGTCACCGTTTGGAATCTCAAAGTCCAAGCCCTGTTCGGTCTTGACAAAGATTGCCTTGTTTGCAACCACTTCGTTGCCATCATATCCCCATTTAGGCTTGGTTTCTGACCCAATGTTTTCGCCACCGACATAATCCACCAAGTCTTGCACATTGGCATCCATGATGGAGAATGTCAAACGGGGAATCTTACGTGACTTCTTGCGCACTTCCGGGGCTGCCATACCCTCTTCGTAATGCTCGGTCACATCGGCGGAATCTTGGGCAATTTTACACGTGTCCTTGTAGGTCTTGCCGATTTTGTTTAATGCGGTCGGCATTGTCCCGGCTTTGGACGCTACACCAACTTGGATTTCTGAAAGTCCAAGGGTGATTAAAGATGTTCTTGTATTCGTTTCCATAATTTAATCAATTTGAATGTTCCAATCAATGCGAATGTTTGCAAAGTGTTGTTTGGTTGTCGGCTCGTTCATAATAACCATGTTGCCGACAATGGCTTTCAACCCTGTTATATTCGCGTTTCTCACTATTGCCATGACTTCATTTGCCAAGTATTTTAATCTCGTGCGGTTGGCGGAAACTTGCACCTTACCTTTGATTTTCTTGCTTGTATCCTTGACATAGATGTTGATGTTTGAAGTGCCGATTTGCGGCAAACTGTCTTGCGGCAAATCAATGGTGTTCACAACAATATCTTCATCGGTTGAATCTTCGGGTCTATCATCCCCGACAAAACAACCACCCTCGATTGATGTTTTGCCATCAAGCAACGCAAACAAGATTGCATCGGTATCAAATGGTGTTTTCATTCTGCTGCACGTTTAATGCTACTTATCAACTTTTCCAACATCCGGGGCAATTCCCGTTCTGCAAGATGTTCCGCGCTTGTTAGCACGTTTCTTCCCTTTGCTTCAACATAGGCGGCATAATTCATTCCGGCAACCACAACAAGGGCAACACCCTTTGTTTCCTTGCCGATTTGGTCGGCAAGGGTTTGTCCAGCCTTGACACCTTTTGCGGCGGCATCACTTTGTGCGCCACTCGCGGCATCAAATTGGGGATGCACGGCGACACCATCAACAAAGACGGAATAACCCGTTGAAGAAAGCAATGCGCCTGTCTGCATCATGTAACCCTTGTTTGTCCGGGCTTCAATCAAGCACATTTCGCCAAGTCTTTGCAACCTCGCAATCTGCTTTCTTTGGATTTCATCAAGAAACGCATCAAAACGCGCCTTGACATCATCTTTCGTGAAATTCGCCGTTATACCCATAGCCTTGAATGAAGTTGTGCCGGGTCAAAGTTTAGGCATATTCCCTCAATGCGGACATCCGCACATTCGGGGTCGTTTGCAATCAATACCTTTGCGCCTTTGTTTACCTTGGGGCAATTCTTCGGGCATTGAATAACGGATGTTGCCTTGTGGTATTCGCCCCCGGCAACTTGAAATTCCGTTCCTCTGCCATCCGATTCTTCACGGCACATTGATATGAATTTGCGCGACACCGTGCATTCCGTCCAATTGCCATCAGCATCTTGGATGCTTTCGGTTGCTTCCTCAATGAAAAGGAAATGTGGATATTGCTTCACCATTGCCATAATCACCAAAAATTTGAACGGTCACGGACTTTGGGACGATTGACAAGCACGTTTTCAACTCCCAATTCATTGCATAATGCCGCATAAAACAATTTGACGGCATCCATATTCCACGAAATAGAATATCCGCCCTCGGA
>ERZ777305.2068-NODE-2068-length-18948-cov-6.928122_pt1 | contig 18948 bp, 16 predicted proteins | sample MGYA00374965_ERZ777305 | MGnify/ENA primary metagenome ERZ777305 (study PRJEB29328, sample SAMD00013331) | mouse gut metagenome | study: EMG produced TPA metagenomics assembly of the Metagenome analysis of fecal microbiota from mouse which was promoted... | reverse complement strand
GGCAGCTTTAGGATGCGTAAGCATCCTCTAAAGTTTTTTTGGTTCTTTTTGTGAACAAAAAGAACAGTACCCTCCCGGTAAGGTGCAAATAAGCGAATTCATAAAATACTACAGATCATGAAATTATTTGACGTATATCCCCTTTACGACATCGAGATCGTGAAGGCGCAAGGTTCCACCGTGTGGGACGAGAAAGGAGAAGAGTATCTGGATTTTTACGGCGGTCATGCCGTGATTTCGATCGGACACACCCATCCGCAGTACGTGAAGCGGCTGACCGACCAGCTCGGAAAAGTCGGGTTTTATTCCAACTCCGTGCGGATCAGCGCCCAGCGGGAGCTCGCCGAGAAGCTCGGCAAGTTGTCCGGACATGACGACTACCAGCTCTTTTTGTGCAACTCCGGAGCTGAGGCCAACGAGAACGCCATGAAACTCGCCTCGTTCCACACCGGTCGGAAGAAGATCGTCGCCATGCACGGCGCCTTCCACGGGCGGACCTCGCTCGCTGTGGCCGCGACCGACAATCCGAACATCACCGCGCCGGTGAACCGGACGGAGAACGTCATTTTCGTCACCCTGAACGACGAGCAGGAGCTCGAAAAACTCTTTGCCACGCAAGGGAACGAGATTGCCGCCGTGATTCTGGAAGGGATTCAGGGCGTCGGCGGGATCCGGATCGCCTCCGACGACTACCTGCGGAAGATTCGGTCGCTTTGCGATAAATATGGTGCCTTGTATATCGCCGACAGCGTGCAGTGCGGCTGCGGACGGACCGGGAAATACTACTCCCACGACTGGGCGGGGGTGAATGCCGACATCTACACCATGGCCAAAGGGATCGGGAACGGGTTTCCGGTGGCTGCGGTCTCGATTGCGCCGCACATTGCTCCGAAATACGGCATGCTCGGGACGACCTTCGGGGGGAACCACCTGGCTTGCGCAGCTGCGCTGGCAGTGGCCGAGGTGATGACCGAAGACAAACTGGTGGAGAATGCGAAAAAGATGGGCGACTACCTGATGACCGAGCTGCGGAAGCTGCCGAACATCAGGGAGGTGCGCGGCAAAGGGCTGATGATCGGCGTCGAACTGAACGAAGAGAGCGCCCCGTTCCGCAAACGGCTCCTGTTCGACGAACACATCTTCGTCGGCTCGTCGTCCGACAAGAACACCTTCCGGCTCTTGCCCGCGCTGAACATTACGCAGGCGCATTGCGACCGGCTGCTGGCCTCGCTGCGCAAGCTGCTGGCGTAATCTTCTCCGGGACGGAGATATGAATCGGGGCTCTATTCCTTCTCGGAATAGAGCCCCGATTTTGCAATTAAAAGATCGCTTCGACCTCCTTGAACCAGTATCGCCGTATCTCGCCCGAAGCGAGGCGCAGAATCAGCTCTCCGGTATCCGCATCCACCCCCGCCACCGCCGCCTCGAACCGCTCTCCCGAAGCGACATCGCGATAAGGATATCTCTCCTGAGCCTTCCCCCGCCACAAACGGGCCGTAAAATCGGCGTGCAACGCCTTGCACCCGTCCCCGCTCTCCAATGCTGCGTAACGCGGCGAAAAAGCCCGGCAAAACGCGGCCAACAGCTCGTCCGGAGCGACCGGCGTCGCATCCGGCGGCAGTTCGTTGGCGATCGAGGTCGGATTGGGCAGCGACGGATCGAACTCCCGCTGCCGCACATTGATGCCGATGCCGATCACCGACCGGCTCAGGTATTCGCTTTGCAGGGAGTGTTCGATCAGAATCCCGCCGAGCTTCCGGTCGCCGACATAGAGGTCGTTCGGCCACTTGATATCGCACGCCACCGCCCCCCGGGTCACCGCCCGCACCGCATCGCTCGCGGCCAGCGCCGCCGCCTCGCTGATCCGGAACTGCCGTTCGACCGGCACGTGTGTCGGCTCCAGCACCAGCGAAAACATCAGGTTCATCCCCGCCTCGCTCACCCAGCGGTTTCCCCGCTGTCCCCGTCCCGCCGTCTGGCGCCGCGCCGCGATGATCGTCCCCTCGCGATACGAAGCGGGCGAAGCCATCGCCACGTCGTTCGTCGAGGTGACCTCCTCTAACTGTACGATCCGAAATTCCATGACTTTTCGTCGATCAAAGGGTCAGCGTCGTCCCCCCGTAGCCCGGCATCGTCAGCCGCTCGGCCGCGCAGATCACCACGCTTTTTACCCCCGACCGGATGGCCGCGAAGGCGTTGTCGAGCTTCGGCAGCATCCCGTCCGCCACCACCCCGTCTGCCTTGAGTCGTTCGTAGAGGGCCGGGTCGATGCCGGAGATCACCGAGCTGTCGTCCTCCACATCCCTGAGTACTCCCCGTTTCTCGAAGCAGTAGACCAGCTCGACGGCATACCGTTCCGCCAGCCCCACCGCCACCGCCTGCGCCACCGTGTCGGCGTTGGTGTTGAGCAAACCGCCCCCTGCCTCCGCGTCGAAAGTAATAGGCGCCACGACCGGTACCAAACCTCCTTCGATCAGTGTCGCGGCGGTGTCGAGGTTGAAATCGACCGGATCGCCCACGAAACCGTAGTCGATCCCTTCGGCCGTCACCGGTCGCCGTTTCGAGCGGATCAGCCGGCCGTCCGCTCCGCAGAGCCCCAGTGCGTTGCACCCCTCTCCCTGCAAAGCGGCCACGATATTTTTGTTGATCAGGCCCGCATAGACCATCGTGACGATGCGCAGCATCTCGGCATCGGTTACCCGCCGCCCGTTGATCATCTGCGCCTCGATGCCGAGCCCCCGGGCCATGGCCGTCGCCACCTTTCCCCCGCCGTGTACCAGTACTTTGCGTCCTTCGAGCGTCGCGAAGTCGCGCAAAAACTGCTGTAATTTCTCCGGATGATCGACCACGTTGCTGCCGATCTTGATGACTTTCAGTGTTTTCATCGTCGTTGCAATTACTTTCCTGCCGCCTGGAATGCGTCGTAGAGGGCCGTGGCGATCTTCTTGCCGCCCCGGGCCGAGATGTGCGTATAGTCCTTGGCCGCCCATCCGTTTTTGACGAAAGTCCCCATGCCGCCCGCCGCCCGCATCGCGTCGTAGGTATTCCAGAAGAGCACCCCGCACTCCTTGGCCACCTCCTCCTGCGTCGAGACCATCGCACGGATGCCCGGCATCGTCACGAACGCTCCATTGTCCCGCGTCGCCCGGTCGCCCACGCTCATCACCAGAATCGCCACCCCCGGGAAACACCGCTTGATGTGCTCCACCACCCCCGCCATCTGCTTGCGGTAGGTCGAGTAGTCCGTCACCTGGCTCGACACCACGTTCAGACCGTATTGCAGGATGATCAGGTCGTACGGCGAGAGGCTGCCGAACTGGCTCGTGAGCGTCGGGTTGATCCGTCCCATGACCGTTCCCGGGTTGCCCCGCACCGAGAAGTTGTCGACGCAGACACCCGTCGGATTCTCCAGAAAGACCCCGTAGGCCGTAAAACCCTCGACGTCGTTGACCGAGTAGCGAATCGTCCGGATATCCTCGTCGATGGTCATCTCCTGGAGCGCCTCCGACGGTTCGGTGTTGAGCAGGAACTCCCGTTCGCCGTTGACCGTCGCCCGCACCACCGACTGCCCCTTGCTGATGAAGAGCAGCCGGGCCCGTTTGAAACGATCCAGATGTTTCTTGTTGGACGAGCCTTTGTATTCCACGTAGCTGTCCTCCGACGGCGTGTAGCGGAAGGCCGAGATGGTGTAGGCGCCCGATTTGTTGTTGACGATCGAACTCTGTTTCCATTTGCCGAACTTGTGTCCCACCGTCTGGCGGAATCCCGCGACCTGCGAGGTAATGGGCACGAAACCGACCCCTCCGCCTCCGTATCGGGTCTGCATCAGCTCGCGGAAGTCCGAGGTGAGGAGGTCGCCCTCGATGAACGAGTCACCCATAAATCCGATCCGCACCGGCCGCCGCATGTTGCGCGTCCGGTCGAGTTTTTCCATGAAGTTCCGCAGCATCTTTCCGTCCGACGAGTAGTCCGCGATCGGAATCACCCCCTGTGTCGGTTGCGTGGTTTGTGTCGTCGTCACGCCCGCTCGTTCTTCGGCAGCTGTCGTGTCGGCAGGTGCCGGAACGCCCGGTAGCGTGGTGTCGAAAAGGGCCCGGGTCGTATCCGTCGCCGTCCGTCCCGTCTCTTCCGGCTCCGGTTCCGGCTCCACGAAGATGGTGCTCACGGCGCGCGTGCTGTCGCCCTCCGCCGAAGCGACGGTGTCCGGCTCCGAGACCGAACGGGCTACGTACTCTCCCCCCTCCGGCCGTCGTCCGGCTTCGGTTTCGCCCACGAGCTGGTCGAGCTCCCCGACGGTGTTCCCCCGGTTGAGGTCGGCGAGAATGTCTACGGGTTTGAGCCCGACGGCGCGGACGGCGTTTTCGGGAATATAGTTCAGTCCGACGGTCATCAGGACGACCAGCAGGGCCAGTCCGAAAGCGTAGCGGAGGTAGTTCTTCATATCGACAAAGGGGCGCACGGTGCGCCGGGGTTATAAAAAGGTAGCTGTTTTACGGGTGGTCAGCGGGCTGGAGGGTGTGGAAGCCGGTTACAGCTCTTTCCTGAGCCGCGATGCCGGAATGCCGAGCATCTCGCGGTACTTGGCCACCGTCCGCCGGGCGATCTTGTATCCCTTGGCCGTCAGGGTGTCCATCAGGGCTTCGTCCGTCAGCGGGTCTCGCTTGTCTTCGTGTTCGATCGCCTCGGCCAGAATCCGTTTGATCTCGCGCGTGGAGACCTCCTCGCCGCTCTCGGTGAGCATCCCTTCCGAGAAGAAGTATTTCAGCAGAAAGACGCCGAAGTGGGTCTGGATGTACTTGCTGTTGACCACCCGCGAGATGGTCGAGATGTCGAATCCCGTGGCGTCGGCGATGTCCTTGAGGATCATCGGCCGGAGCTTGGCCTCGTCCCCCTCGACGAAGAAGTCGTGCTGGAAGTGGAGGATAGCCCGCATGGTCTTTATCAGGGTCTCCTGCCGCTGCTTGAGGGCCGAGATGAACCACTTGGCCGACTCGATCTTCTGTTTGATGAATTGCAGCGCCTCCTTGTCCGCTTCGCTCTGTTCCGCGGTGTTCATCGCCCGTTCGGCCATCCGCAGGTAGCTGCTGTTGATCTTCAGGTCGGGCACGCTCCGCGATGCCAGCTGGAGGTCGAAGTTGCCGTTGTTGTAGTCGAGCAGGAAGTCGGGCACGATGTTCGGCGATGCGGCCGAGCTCTCGTCGGCATAGCCGTTGGTGGGCTTCGGGTTGAGGTGCATGATCTCCTCCAGTGCCGCCCGGAACTCCTCTTCGGTCACCCCTAACCGCCGGATCATCCGTTCGTAGTGCTTTTTCAGGAAGGCGTCGTAGTGGTCGGAAAGGATCGCGATGGCCAGCTTCACGGCCGGTGTCTGCTCACGCAAAGCCCGGAGCTGGATGATCAGACACTCGCCGAGGTTCCGCGCCCCGATCCCGGCCGGGTCGAGCATCTGGATGACGCCGACGATCCGTTCCACCTCCTCTTCGGTCACTTCGACCCCTTGCGTAAAGGCGATGTCGTCGGTAATCGAGGCGATGGGCCGCCTCAGGTAGCCGTCGTCGTCGAGCGTGCCGATGATGAAGCGGGCGATGGTCATCTCGCGTTCGTCGAGGTCGTGGTAGGCGAGCTGTTCGATCAGGAAGTCCTGCAGCGACATCCCCTGCGACAAGGTGGGCGACTTCCGGTCGTCGTCCTTGGAGGTGTTGTTGACTTTGAGCTTATACGATGCGGCGCTCTCCTCGTTCCGGAGGTAGTCTTCCAGCGTGAGCTGCGCTTCGTCCGTTTCGGGTTCGCGCTCCTCCTCTTCGAGGACGGGATTCTCCTCGATCTCCTGTTTGACGCGCTGTTCGAGCTGGAGCGTGGGCAGCTCCAGCAGCTTGATTCCCTGTATCTGCTGGGGCGAGAGCCGTTGCTGGAGTTTCTGTTCTAAACTTTGACTGATGGCCGCCATAAAAGTTCGGTTGTATGCGTATAAACGGTAATTCGGGCAAATGTACGGATTTTCGGGCTGATTTTTTCAAACGCGAATCGCCGCTCGTTTCGTATGGACGAGCGGCGATCGGAATTTTCGCCGGGAATCGGGAGAGATGTGTTCGGAGAGGAGTCCCCCTTGTCGTGTCTTACATCCCTCCGGTCAGGCGCATCGCCTCCTGCACGCTGATCCGTTTGCCCCCCTGCAAAGCCACTACGAAGGCGTCCCGGTATCGCGGATGCGTCGCCCGAAAATGCCGGCAGGCCGCCTGTGCCTCGGCATGGGTCGGATAGGCGCCGTAGTAGTAGGCGTATTTCCCGTCCGGCCGCCGCACCATCCGCACTCCTTCCACGTCGGAGTAGGTATTTTCGCTCGGCCGTGCCGTCAGCCCGACCTGAATCCGGAAGACGATTCTGGACTCGGCCGGAATCATCGACTGCTGGGGCTGAGGCGCCGGTGCCGCCATATAGCGTTCCGTCGCGCTCACTTCGCCCGGCCCTTTGACATATCCCTCTTCCTGAATCCGGAGGTCTACGAGTGAGTCGACGAAGTGTTTGAACGACCGTCCGCTGGAGTAGATGTCCGAGAAAGTCCTCTCCTGGGGCAGCGATTCGAGTTTCCGATCCAGCACGGCGATCTGATCGGCCAGCTCGGCCAGCTCTTTGGTGATCTTCCGTGCCCGCGGCCCGCGTGCCGTCCGGAGCTCGGCTCCGAGCATATCCACCTGCCGCTGCAGTTCGGCCCGCCGTTCCGAGAGGTTGCAGACCAGCCGTCCCGACGGGTTGAGCTGGGCGCGCGGCGTACCCCGTACCACCGTGGCGTTCGGGTCGACCCATTCCCCTTTCCTGGGTGCTACGCCTCCGGCCTGCTGGTAGCTGAGCGCTTCGGCCCGCTGCCGCGCAGCCCGGCGGCTCCGGGCCGGGAGCTCCTCGATCGAGGAGAAGAGAACAGCCCCTCCGAGCATCAGAACCGGAAGTGCGAATCGTATGATGAATCTTGACATAGCGCGTAACTGGTTTATTACGTGAGCAAATGTAGTGATTTCAGAATTACTGACAAAATCGCCGTCCTTTCGGCGCCGTCACAAGCCCAGCGCACCGAGTATCTTTTGTGTCGCTCCCGCGCGGCTCCGGACATATTCCGCAGCCGATGCTCCCCGCTCCCGCAGCTTTTCCGGGTCGTCCGTCCACGCCGCCACGGTCGCCTTCAGCTCCTCCGCCCCCGACACCGAGGCCGCCGCTCCTAAAGCCACCAGCTCCACCGCCTCGGCAAAAGCCTCGTATTTCGGCCCGAAGAGCACCGGTATCCCCCACGTCGCCGCCTCCAGCGTGTTGTGTATCCCGCGTCCGAACCCTCCGCCGATATAGGCCAGCTGCCCGTACCGATAAACGCCCGACAGCATCCCGATCGTGTCGATCACCAATAGCGTGGCCTCCCGCAAAATTTCCGTCGATCCGTCGCCGGACGCAGCCAGATGTGTGTACCGCACTCCTTTCCGTCCGCTCCGCGCAATGAGGGAGTCGATCCGCGCCGACTCCAGCTCATGCGGCGCCACGATAAATTTCATTTCCGGCCGTGCGTGCATCAGTTCGAGCAATATCTCCTCGTCCGGCCCCCAGGTACTCCCGCAGACCATCACCGGCCTCTGAACGCCCTCCACGAAAGTCTCCACCCACGGCATTTCCCGAGTCGCCGCCGAAGCCGCCAGCGCCGCGACCCGGTCGAACCGCGTGTCTCCGCTCACCGTCACCCGCTCCGGCCCGAATCCGATCGAGCCCAACAATCGTGCCGAATCTTCGTTCTGGACGAAAAAACGGTCGAGCAGTCCGATCGTCCGGCGCATGAACCGCCCCATGGCGCCGTTCCGGAAAAAGACGGTGTCCGGCCGGAAAATCGCCGACACCACGCAGCTCTTCGCCCCGAACTCCCGCAACGCCGAGAGGTAGTTGTGCCAGTATTCGTATTTGACGAAAACGGCCAGCTCCGGCCGTACCGCCCTCACGAACCGCCTCGCATTCCGCGGCGTATCGGCCGGCAGGTAGTAGATGGCATCCGCTTCCGGGTAGTTTTTCCGGATTTCGTATCCCGAAGGCGAATAAAAGGTCAGTACGATCCGCCGGTAATCCGGCGTTCCGACCGGATGTTTCGCCCGAATCGCCTCGATCAGCGGCCTCCCCTGCTCGAACTCCCCGAGCGAGGCGCAGTGCACCCATATGGTCTGCAATCCCCCTCCCGCCGAAGAGGCCGCGGTTTCCGCCCGCTCGATCCGCCGCAGCAGACCCTTCCGCCCCCGGTGGAGCAGCCGTGCTTTCCGGTGGAACGGCGCGGCCAGGGCGATGGCCAGGCTGAAAGCGCGTATGGAACAGTTATACAGATATTTCACGGCCGATTCCAATCCGGGTGATTACTTGATGATCGAGGTCAGCATCGCCGCCATCGAGACCGTATTGGTCATCAGGCCCATCACTTCGGCCGCGCTCATCCCGCGTCCCTTCGGCGGCTTGGACGGGATGACGATTTCGCACCCCGGCTCCACCTTCGGCCACTTTCCGCCGCGCTTGGCGTCCGGCAGACCGTTGGCATAGATCACGAACGGCCGTTTCTTGGCCCGGTCGGCATATCCCCCTCCGCGGGCGATATAGTTTTTAATTTTCTGTCCTTCGACGTAGGTGACGGTACACGGGTAGAGCACCGCCCCGCTGATGGTCACCGTGTTGTTGAATTTCGGCACCATCAGCATGTCCCCGTCCTCCAGCACGAGGTTGTCCAGTCCGTCCGGATTGGCCAGGGCGGCCGGCAGGTCGATGGCGATCGGGAAGTAGTCTCCCACCTCCATCTGTTTCAGCACGATCGTGTCTCCCGTCGCCGACCGTCCCCGGGCCGAGAGGTCGGACAAGGTCTCCAGCCGGGCCAGCCGTTCTTCGGTCAGCTTCCGTTTCAGGTAGGCTCCCGGTGCATAAGCTTCCGAGGTCAGCCCCCCTGCTTTGGCCACCAAGTCGCTCAGACGGTCGTTGTTGGTCGAGAGGACGTACTCGCCGCTGAAAAGCAGTTCGCCCTGCGCAAAGACGCTGGTCTGTTCGTTGTATCCCGGCGACCGGCGGATATAGATCTGGTCGAACGGCTGGAGCTTGAACGAAGCGGTCTCGGCCGAGAGTCCCAGGTCGGCCGGGATGTTGAACTGATAGAGTTCGGCGATCCGATCCGACTGTTCCGTCGAGTTGGGGTTCTTCACCCGCCGCGCCACCTCGATCCGGGCCAGCGACGCCGACTCCTTGAGCCCGTTGGCCATCAGGATGGCGTCCTCGATCGTCATGTTGTCGCGATAGAGCAGCGTCTGCGGCGTATTGACCTCTCCTTTGACATCGATGGTGTACCCTTCGCGCAGCGAGTTGATCGACGGAATCCGCACCAGGTCTTCCGGTCTGAGCCGGATGTCCGCCACCGTCCCGTCCAGCAGTCCCCGCAGGTCGACCGCCTCGACAGTGAACGTGTAGTCGTCATTGAGGCGCACGATCTGCGTCCGGCTCATGAGTGCGTCGCCGCGAACCCCTTCGGCCCGTTCGATCAGCTGGCGGAGGGTGACCGTGCTGTCGTCGAGTTCATAGTCTCCCGGCCGCCAGACCGCCCCTTCGATCGTCACCCGGTTGGCATACTGCCGGATGACCTCGCCCACCGTCACGCTGTCGCCGTCGGCCATGGCGAAGACTGCGAAATCCTCGGCCGGCACGTTGTGCACGCTCATCATCCGTCCCGACTTGCGGTTCACCGTCAGGTTGTCTTTGTACGCCTCTCCCATGAATCCCCCGACATAGTCCAGAAGGTTCGCCGCCGTCTCGCCCTTTTTGAGTTCATAGATCCGCGGCCGCTTCACCTTCCCCGTCACCTTGACCAGATTTTCGTACGGCTGCACCACGATCAGGTCGTTGTCCTGCAACCCGACGTTCACCTCCTGTTTCCCGCCCAGCAGGTAGTCGTAGACGTCCAGCTCGGCCACCTGTTTGTTCCCCCGGATCAGCTTGATGCTCCGCAGCGAGCCGATGTCGCTCACCCCGCCTGCCTCGTACAGGGCGTTGAACAGCGTGGCCAGCGACGGCAGCGTATAAGTCCCCGGCATGGAAGCCTCGCCGATGATGTTGACCTTGATCGACCGGATGTCGCCCAGCGACAGCTTGAGCTGCACCGAGCCGTCGTTGAGCCCCGACACCGAGTTCGCCAGTTTGTTTCGTATCCGTTTTTCCGCCGCCTCGATCGTGAGTCCGCCCACCGGCACGATTCCGGCATCCGGGATGACGATGATCCCGTCCGGACTCACCTTCAGGTCGTAGTTGGCTTCGGCGTCGCCCCACAGGTCGATGAAGAGCCGGTCTCCGCCCGCCAGCACGTAGTTGGCCGGCGTGGGCAGGTTATAGGTCGGCGCGAAGGTCAGGTTCCTCGCCGAGAAGATCTCCCGGCCGAAGACGCTGTTGCGCAGGATGGAGTCCTGGATCCGTTTTTCCGCCTCCTTGAGCCGCTGCGCCTCCTCCGGCGTCAGCTGCCCGAGCGCGTCCAGCCGCGGGTCGAGCACCATCCGGCTCCCCGCCGTCATATTCTGTTTGCCGGCAGCCGTCACCGTGCCGTCCGCCGTTTCGAAAATCTCGCCCGTCTCGGCATCCACCAGATTCCCGTCCTTGTCCCGGATGGTGCGTACCCGGTAGTCGTTCTGCCGCTCCTGTTCCCGCTGGTAAGCCGAACCGCGGGTGTCCACCCCGTTGTTCCGTCGGTCGTATTCCAGGTTTTTCAGGTCGGAATCTTTCCGCGTCCGATCCGTCGAGGTCGATTTCGTGCCGGTCTTCTCCTTGCCGGAGCTTTTATCGGACGACGAGACTTTCTCTTTCAGCTTTTCCAGATCGCCCAGCCCTTCCAAACCCTCGCGCAGGTTGGGATTGTACCCCGCCGCCTGAGCCTGCCGGATCATTTCCGGCGTGATTTCGCGGTTTTGGGCCGAAGCCGTAGAGAGGCCGGCCGCCCACATCATGCCGCCGCCCAGCGCGGAGACTAAAAACAGGTGCCACTTCATGGATAAAATTGCCATTTTCGGCAAAGATAATATTTTATACTATCTTTGATGTGTTAAACCAACGATTTATGCGGCGTAAAATTGCGGTTTCGGCCTTTCTGGTCATGATGTGCTGCACGTTGCGGGCGGCGGGTCAGGGGACGGCTTTGAAATGGAACGCTCTGTACTGGGCGGTGGGCGTGCCCAATATGTCGGTCGAGACGCGGCTCGGCAACCGGTTCACTTTCAACGGCGACGTCGTCTGGTCGCCGTGGGAGAGCGTCAAGGGGCGGCCGATGAAGGGGGTGCAGGTGATTCCCGAGGTGCGGTTCTATCCGAAACAGGCTTTCCGGGGATTTTATGCCGGGGCGTATGTCTCGTACGACTGGTACGAGGTGAGCAAGTGGGATCACCCGAAAACCGACGTGCAACACGGCTACGGAACTTGTATCGGTCTTACGCTGGGGGGGCAGATCGATATCGCGCGGCGTTGGGGGATGGACTTCTATGTCGGCGGCGGATGGCACTACGGACACTACTACGGCGTCGACCGGACGACCGGCCGGCACTATGCGGACTGGAACGCGAGCGGCGAGTGGATTCCGTATAAGGCGGGGGTGACCTTCGTCTACCGGCTGGGGATGGGGCGCAAGGGCGAATAAATCGACGACTGTTTTGACGGCTATACACGGATTCATCGCCAGACTGGCGGATCTCTTCTATATCAGGCCCTTGCGGCGGTTCGTGCCGCAGGAGACCTTCCGGTACGCTTTCGTGGGGGGGCTGAATCTGCTCTTCAATCTGATTCTCTACTGGTTCTGCTTCAACTACGTGCTGGGCAAACGGGACACCGACTTCGGCATCGTCACCGTCTCGGCCCCGATCCTGGCCTTTCTGATCGCTTTCGTCATCACCTTTTTTACGGGTTTCTGGCTGGTGCGGAAGGTGGCTTTCGACCGGTCGCAGGTGCACGGCGCCAAACAGCTCTTCCGCTATGCCCAGGTGGTCGGAGTCAATATCGCCATCAACTACTTCGGCCTGAAACTGCTGGTGGATGTGCTGGGATGCTATCCGTCGCTGTCGTACGCCGCCCTGCAGGTGGTGACCACCGTGTTCAGCTATCTGGCCCAGCGTTTCTACACGTTCCGCACCCACCGCTGTCCGCCGGCGGGCGAATGGGCGGAACGGGGAAAGTGACGGAGATTCCCTACCTTTGCCGGCGAAACCAATGAAACTTATATCCGGAGTATGATCCTTTCCCTGATTGCAGCAGTAGCGGAAAATGGCGTGATCGGTTGCGACGGCCGGATGCCGTGGCATCTCCGCGAAGACCTCGCGCGGTTCAAACGCATCACGACGGGTCATCCGGTGGTGATGGGGCGCAAGACCTTCGAATCGCTCGGCAGCCGGCCGTTGCCGAACCGACCGAATGTCGTCGTGACGCGCCGGGCGGCGGACTGCCGTGTGCCGGAGGGGGTGACGGTCGTGGCGTCGCCGGAGGAGGCTGTCCGGCGGTATGCCGATACCGACGAGGAGCTCTTTATCATCGGTGGAGGCGAGATCTATCGGCAGACGATACCGGCGGCCGATAAACTCTACCTGACCCGTATCTTCGCGTCTCCACAGGGAGATACCTATTTCCCGGAGGTGCGGCCCGAAGAGTGGCGTCCCGTGTGGCGCGAGGCGCATCCGGCTTCAGAGGAGGGGACGGTGCCGGGATTCGAATTCGTCGATTATATTCGTATCAAGCGGAGATAAATCATGCAACAGGCATTGAAATTCCGTGCGCGCGGCTGTGTGATACACGGCGTACAGGCTGGATTGCGCACCTGGTGGTGGCTGGTGAAGATGATGCTGCCGATCACACTCGGAGTAGCGGTTTTGCAGGGGTTGGGAGTGATTGGTGCGATTTCGGAGTGGCTTACGCCGGCCTTTTCCCACATCGGGCTCGACGGCGAGGGGGTGCTCACCTTTCTGACCGCCGCATTGACCTCGGTCTACGCGGCGATCGGCGTGATGGGGACGCTGAATCTCGACTTCCGGAGCGTGACGATTATTGCCGTGATGACGCTGATCGCCCACAACCTGATCGTGGAATCGGTGGTTCAGCGTCGTTCGGGGTGCCGTTCGGGCTGGGAGATGGCGGCCTTGCGGCTGATGATGGCGATCTTTACGGCATGGATATTGAATCGGATTTTACCGGCGGATTTCACGGGGCGGCTCCTGCTGGAGCATCGCGAGGCGGGCGACCTGTCGTTCGGTGCGATCTTGCGAAACTGGGCGCTGACGCAGGCCCGGCTTTTCCCGCTGATGCTGGCGATGATCGTCAGCCTGAATGTCCTGCAGCAGATTCTCCGGGAGTTTTCGCTGATCGACTACCTGACTGCTCCGATGGCTTCGGTCATGCGGGTTTTCGGACTCTCGCGGGACTGCGCATTCCTTTGGATCGTGCTGAATACGCTGGGGTTGGCCTATGGGGCTTCGGTGATGATCGGCGAGGTGGAGTCGGGGCGGATCGCCCGGCGCGACGCGCGGCTGTTGAATGCCCATGCGGCGATGACGCACTCCACGCTGGAAGATACGCTGCTTTATTTTGCGTTGGGCGTAGGGCTTTTCTGGCTGCTGGTGCCCCGGGTGATTATGGCGATGGCGGTGGTTTGGACGATGCGTTTGTCGGAGCATTTTCGGCGCGCACGAAAGAAGGGTTGCGGAGCCTAAGGCGTAGCGCGTGAACAAAGATTTGGGCCGACACGGCCAATTGCCCACCGCGGGCACGCGGGGCCCGGCCGGCCTGAGGCCAGTTCTATCCGGCTCAAAGCTCAGCCGTCGTCCGCCCGCTTGGAGAGGGATTTCACTCGTTTTGCGGAGAGCAAAATCGAGATGAAATCCCAGCGGGCGACGGCAATAAACGTGGCGGAGCGACAGCGGAGCCGCAGTGAGGCGGACACGGTTTTGTACCGTGCTGGGCTGAGCTCGTGCGACCCGCAGGGTCGCGCGGGCCGGACGCCTCCCCACGGGAGGCCCGCAACACGTCGCTTACGCGCCGAAAATTGCGGTACCTCCCGGGCGCCCGGCCCGTATTGAGGTGAAGTAGGCTGCAAGTGGTGCCCATCTCGGAGCGCAGCTCTTCGAACCGCAGGATTGCAGTCGTTTTTTCGCGCGCCTTGGGGAAATCCTGTCAAAATGTGCTGGCACATTTTGACGATTTCCCTTTTAAGGCGTCGGCGCGCGGTGCGAGCTTTGAGCCGGACGAAACTGCCCTGCGCGGGCGGCGTCCGGGTGACCCCGGCGGGACAGAGCGAAACTGCGTTTCGCTAAGACAGTTTCGGCCCCCGTTTATTCCGAGAGGCAACGCAACTGACGACCGCCTGCTCGGTAGTATGCGCTGCCGGAATTGAGGCCTTGTGCGTCGAAACTCAAGAATATGCCGCCGGTTCCGCTGAAGGCAGACGACCAACCGTATCCGCTGTCGCCGACGAACATCAGGGCACCCAAACGCCCGTTGACGCCCGCGTCGCGGAAGCCCGGGGCGGACAAAAAAACACCCTCCGTTCCCACAGAACGAAAACGAACGAAACAACAGAATAAATGATTACCACAGAACAAATTAAAGAGCTTGTAAGGCGCCAGGATGCGCTGAGGAGGCATCTTTGACCTGGACGGCAAACGTCAGGAACTGAAAAACGAAGAAGCCGCCACCCTCGCCCCCGACTTCTGGGACGACGCCGAGCGCGCACAGGCACAACTGAAGAAAGTGGCCTCCATCAAATCGTGGGTCGTGGACTACGACGCCATCGCCACCGCCATGGACGAGCTGAACCTCGTGCCCGAATTCATCAAAGAGGGCGCAGCGGACGAAGCCGACCTCGATGCGGCGTATGACAAAGCCCTGAAACTGATCGAAGCCTTGGAGATGCGCAACATGCTCCGTTCCGAGGAAGACAAGATGGGCGCCATTATGGAGATCAACTCCGGCGCCGGAGGTACCGAAGCCCTGGACTGGGCCTCGATGCTCCTGCGGATGTACACCCGCTGGGGCGAGCGGAACGGTTACACCGTCAAAGTGCTCGACATCCAGGACGGCGACGAAGTGGGCGTCAAATCCGCCATGATCGAATTCGTCGGCGACTACGCCTACGGCTACCTCAAGAGCGAGAACGGCGTCCACCGGATGGTGCGCCTCTCCCCCTTCAACGCCAACAACAAGCGGCAGACCACCTTTGCCAGCGTCTTCGTCTCGCCCGCCGTGGACGACACCATCGAGATCGTCATCAACGCCGGGGATATCAAGTGGGACACCTACCGCAGCAGCGGCGCGGGAGGGCAGAACGTCAACAAGGTCGAGACCGGCGTCCGGCTCTACCACATCCCGACCGGCATCGTCATCGAGAACACCGAGACCCGCTCGCAGATCATGAACAAGGAGAACGCCCTGCGCATCCTGCGGTCGAAGCTCTACCAGCTCGAGATGGAGAAGCGCATGGCCGCCCAGGCCGAGCTCGAAGGGCAGAAAAAGAAGATCGAGTGGGGCTCCCAGATCCGCAGCTACGTCTTCGACGACCGCCGCGTCAAAGACCACCGCACCTCCCACCAGACCTCCGACGTCGAACGCGTCATGGACGGCGAGATCGACGACTTCATCAAAGCCTACCTGATGGAGTTCGGCGGTCAGGCATAGAAACATCCGGAAATAAACGATTAAAAACATCAACGCTATGAAATGGTTATCTGAGTTCAAGCAATTCGCCATGCGCGGCAACGTGGTCGATATGGCCGTCGGTATCATCATCGGTGCCGCTTTCGGCAAGATCGTCAGCTCGCTGGTCAGCGACGTGATCATGCCTCCGATCGGCGTGCTGCTCGGCGGCGTCGACTTCTCCGACCTCGCCTTCACCCTGAAGAAAGCCGCCGGCGACGAACCCGCCGTGGTGATCGGTTACGGGAAATTCATCCAGACCGTCATCGACTTCATCATCATCGCCTTCTCCATCTTCGCCCTCGTGAAAGTGATGAACACCCTCAAGAGCAAGACCGAAAAGGCGAAAGCCGAAGCCCCGGCTCCGGCGCCGACCAAAGATCAGGAGCTGCTGACCGAGATCCGCGACCTGCTGAAAGCGCGCAGCGACAATAAATAGCCCCATCCGATCGTCATATACCCATGGGACTGATCGCCACCGTTTCGCGGAAAGACAAAAAGGAGGTTCCTTCGCTCAGCGATTTCACCCCCGCAGGAACATATAAAACCATGAGAAACATACTGATTACCGGAGGAGCCGGCTTTATCGGCTCGCACGTCGTGCGGCTCTTTTGCGAGAAATACCCGGACTATCGGGTCTACAACCTCGACAAACTCACCTACGCCGGGAATCTGGAGAACCTGACCGACGTCTCGGCGAAGTGCCCGAACTACCACTTTGTCAAAGGCGATATCTGCGACATCGACCACCTGCGCCGGATCTTCGCCGACCACCGGATCGACGGCGTCATCCATCTGGCCGCCGAGAGCCACGTAGACCGCTCGATCAAAGACCCCTTCGCCTTCGCCCAGACCAACGTTCTGGGGACGCTCGCCCTGTTGCAGGCCGCCCGGGAGTACTGGAGTTCGGAGGCCGGCGGCGGGATGGCCGGCAAACGGTTCTACCACATCTCGACCGACGAAGTCTACGGCTCGCTCCACGAACCGGATACTTTCTTCGTCGAGACCACCGCTTACGATCCGCAGTCGCCCTACTCCGCCTCCAAGGCTTCGAGCGACCACTTCGTCCGGGCTTTCGGGAACACCTACGGCCTGCCGATTGTGATTTCGAATTGCTCCAACAACTACGGGCCCAACCAGTTCCCGGAGAAGCTCATCCCGCTGTTCATCAACAACATCCGCCACGGGAAGCCGCTGCCAGTCTATGGGACGGGCGAGAACGTGCGCGACTGGCTCTACGTGGTGGATCACGCCCGGGCCATCGACACCATCTTCCACCGGGGGCGGAACGGAGAGACTTACAACATCGGCGGTTTCAACGAGTGGCGGAATATCGACCTGATTAAAGTGATGATCCGCACCGCCGATCGCCTGCTGGGGAATCCCGAGGGCCATTCCGACCACCTGATCACCTACGTGCAGGATCGCGCCGGACATGACAAGCGGTATGCCATCGACTCCACCAAACTGCACGAAGAGTTGGGCTGGGAGCCTTCGTTGCAGTTCGAAGAGGGGATCGAGAAGACCATCCGGTGGTATCTGGACAACCAGGAGTGGATGGATCACATCACCAGCGGAGCTTACGAAAAGTATTACGCCGAAATGTACGGCAACCGGTAACGGATTTAAAAGCAGGGAACCATGCGGAAAAAGATAGTCGTTACGGGTGCCAACGGACAGCTGGGGAACGAATTGCGGTCGATCGACCGCGACGGGAGGTATCGGGACGGATACGAGTTCGTCTTTACGGACGTCGCCGAACTGGATATTACAGATGCGGCGGCCGTGCAGGCTTTTGTCGGGCATGAGCGTCCGCAGTGGATCGTGAATGCGGCGGCCTATACGGCGGTGGATCGGGCCGAGTCGGATGCCGAACGGGCTGAGCAGCTCAATGCGGCGGCCGTCCGGAATCTCGTTGCGGCCGCCGGAGCGGTGGGGGCGGGATTCGTGCAGGTTTCGACCGACTATGTCTTCGACGGCCGTCGGCCGGCCGACGAACATGCCCTGACCGAAGGGGAGCCGACCGGGCCGCAGTCGGTCTACGGTCGGACGAAGCTGGCCGGCGAGGCGGCGGCCTTGGCTTACGAGCGGAGTTTTGTCGTGCGGACGGCGTGGCTGTACAGCACCTTTGGAAATAACTTCGTGAAGACGATGTTGAGGCTGGGCGGCGAGCGTCCGGAGCTCGGCGTGGTGGCGGATCAGTGGGGGACACCGACCTATGCGCGGGATTTGGCGGCGGCGCTTATGGAGATGATCGTTTTTGCCGACGGGCATCCGGCCGCGGCCGGTTTCGGACTGTATCATTACACGAACGGCGGTCGGACGAACTGGTGCGAATTTGCGCGCGAGATTATGCGGTTGGGGGGACGGCAGTGCGAAGTTCGTGCCATTACGACGGCCGAATATCCGGCCGCGGCGGCGCGGCCGGCGTGGTCGGTGCTGTCGACCGACCGGATCCGGGCGACATTCGGCGTTCGGGTTCCCGACTGGCGCGAGAGCCTGGCCGAGTGCGTCCGCAGCTTAAGGGCTGCGGAGCCTGAGGCGTAGCAAACAGAGAACGGGACGAGGGGGTTGGGCCGACCCAGCCGCAGAAATGCGCAGCATTTCCCGTCCACGGGACGTGGCGCGCGACAAAGACTAAGAATTGCGGAGCGTAAGGCGCGCGGTCAAAGAGTGGGGTATAGGCTGCCGCAGCGAAACGTAAGTTTCGCCCGTCCACGGGACGTGGGGCCCGCGCGGCCTGAGCGCAGTCGAAGCTCGACAGTCGCCCGCCCGCTTGAGAGGGCATATTCTGTTGGTTGGCATTCGGCCAACCAACAGAATTGCCGCGGGCGACTGAAACCGCGCGCAGAGAACGGGGCGAAGATTTGGGGCGACACGGCCCATTGGGAGTGCGGCACGCACCGCCCGCCCGGCGTAAGGGCAGTTCCAGCTGGCGCAAAGCTCTCCCGTCGCCCGCCCGCGTAAAGAGGGATTTCACTCGTTTTGCGACGAGCAAAATCGAGATGAAATCCCAGCGGGCGACGGCTGAATCGTTCCCGGCGCGCCGCCGCCTGAAGAAGCGATTCAATCATTTCGGCGGTGAGCCGAAATAGAATGAATCGCGTAAGGCGCGCGAATCGCGGCGGAGCGATAGCGGAGCCGCAGTGAGGTGGACACGGGGCGGTGCTTGTGGCAGAGCTTTTGCGACCCTTTAGGGTCGCGCAGTCCGACGCCCCGGCAGGCGGAGGACTGCAACTCGACGGAGCT
>ERZ777305.2066-NODE-2066-length-18963-cov-4.555532_pt1 | contig 18963 bp, 16 predicted proteins | sample MGYA00374965_ERZ777305 | MGnify/ENA primary metagenome ERZ777305 (study PRJEB29328, sample SAMD00013331) | mouse gut metagenome | study: EMG produced TPA metagenomics assembly of the Metagenome analysis of fecal microbiota from mouse which was promoted... | reverse complement strand
TATAAGAAAGGGATTAATTCAAAAATCAGCAACACTTTAGTTTATTATTCTGGATTAATAAAGGATACAACCCATTAAGTAACTTAGAAGTTGTTTCCTTGCTAAATATCAATAACCAAGCACTTCAAATGTATGCTTACAGTCCTGCAAATCGTACTGCAAAGTACTATCCAAAAGTGTATATTGGTCCTTCAAAAACTATAGGACAATTATGGATATATGAAGACAAAATCGACACCTCAACTACGCCACCAACGACCATAAAAATCACTGAAATACCAGGCTGGCCCGAGAATTTTCAGAACCCACAAAAAGGCGAAGCGAAAATTTAAAAAGTTTGTATTTAATTATGTCGTAATAAATGCTATACTTAATAGTAATGAAAAATAGTGATAATAAAGATATTAATTCTAACCATAACTCTGATGTTACAAAGAGTGAGAATAAATCTTATCTGACGAAGAAGCAATATAAGACTGCAAAAGCTTTATATATAAGCTCTTGGGTCCTTTTCGTGTTTTCTTTTATTTGCTTGATTGGCTCGTTTTTGTTTATGCCTTTATCGGCAGTTGGAATGTTTTTTACTGTTGTTTCATTTGTATTAGCGTATATTGCATATGATAAATTTGGTGTTTTAACAACTTTAATTCGTGTTTTAGATATAATTAGTGCAGTGATAAATGTCATTATATTTATTTGCTTTCTGTTATTACTTGCTTATGGGCAAAAGTAGGAGTTTATATGAAGAAAACTAAAATACTAATTCCACTTGTTTTATTAATCAGTCTTCCATCTTGTTCAAACAAGAAATATGGAACATTAATACTTGATGCTAACGGCGGACTTTTTTCTGATGGAACTGTTGCAAAAGAGATTAAAGGAGTTTCGGGTAGAAAACTAGTTTTTGAAGAATCTGAAACAGAATATATACCTACAAAGGAAAATGCAATGATTAAAGGTTGGTATGAAAATAAAGAAGCAACTGGCTCATCTTCAGAACTTATTTTCCCCTACCTCTTATCGTATAGACTTTATGCTGGCTGGGCAAATAAGGTCAATATAACTTATTATGTTGGTGCTGATGTTTTTACTGAAGCTACAGGTTACCAAGGTATGCCTTTAACTTTAGAAAGTGTCGAAACAGATGATAAGTTTTTTGGATGGTATTATGACAAAGAATTTAATGATAAATGCAATCTTTATGAGTTTCCAGAAAAAAATTTAGAGTTGTATGCAAAAATAGAGGAGAATCCAACTATATATCTTAATTATGATTCATCTGACATTATAACTTATACTGCACGTGCTGGAAGTCAAATAACTGAAACTTTTAAAGTTCCTTCTATGGAAGGTTATAAATTTATTGGATGGTATACTTCTGAAGGAAGCCAGTTTTTCTTTGATTATATGCCTGGTGTATCACTTGAACTATATCCAAAGTTTTTGAAAAAGGTTAATATAAGTTTTGAAAGCAATGGAGGAACGACAGTTGATTCTATTTCTGGTTATGAAACCGAACCTATAACAACAAAAATACCATATGTAGTCAAAGATAACTATTATCTAGAAGGATGGTATACTGATTCTGAATTTAATGAACGTTTTAAATTTGAAGTATTTCCAAGCAATGATCTAGTTCTTTATGCTAAATGGATTTTAAATCCACGTTTGAGTTTTTCATATGAAGTTGATATAGGTGCAACAAAATATGAGGACTTATTTCTTGCGGCAAATACTTTAATACCTGAACTTCCAAGTCCTATCGTTGAAGGTTACCGCTTTTTGGGATGGTATACTTATGATGGAACTGATTATGATTTATTTCAATCAAAGTTTATGCCTAGCAATGATGTTAATTTAATAGGTAGATTTGAAAAACTTCGTCGAGTTACGATTGAGACAGTTTATAAAGATGAAATTTTAGATTCAACGCCTCAGTTATTGTTATTTGATACAATTGATGGAGAATGGTGGGGTGAAAATTACAGCATACCTAATGGATATGTCTTAGAAGGTATTTATCTAGATGAAGTTAAAAAAGAAAATTTAATTCATTTGCCATATAATCCTACAAGCGATGTATTGATTAAAGTCAATGTTGCAAAGAAAACCAACATAGATATTTATGATGGTGATACAAAACTTCTAACGATTAGTGGTGGGGAAGGCATGAGCTATAATATCAATGACTATAAGAGCGTGCTTGTAAGAGAAGGCTTTATGATTGAGGGTTTCTATCTCGATAAAGAATTTACTAATGTTCAACCAATGAAAACCTTTCCTAGTTCGATAATTAATGGTGAAGAAAGGCTTACATTAACAGTGTATATTAGATATATCCCTAATGCATAAGATCTGTTGTATAAGATATTAGTTCTAATTTCTGACTATTTGTAAAAAATAATGAACATAATATAAAAAGTCTTGACATTTACTATATTGGCGTATAAACTAAATACGTTATTAAGTCAAGGAAAGATGAGTACCCCTCACACCTGATTCATAAATATGGATAGGTAAATGCCAAATTAAAAAGTATTTATTTGTGCGGGTACATAATCGACCCGCACTTTTTACAATAAGGAGGAAAACACTATCAACAGTAATTTCAATAGGAACATTCCTATTAAACCTGACAAGGTTTCGAAAGATCTCGTAAACGAGAGAATTCCATTTCAATCAATGATGGTCATTGATCCAGACGGCAAGCAAATGGGTGTAATGAAAAGAGCTGATGCCTTGCGCTTATCAGAGGATATGGGTTTGGACTTGCTTGTAGTTGCAAGTAAAGCGAATCCACCAGTATGCAAAATATTGGACTACGGTAAATTTCACTTTGAAAAGCAAAAGAAGGAGCGTCAACAAATTCGTACGCAAAAGATTGCCCAGCGTGATGCAAAAGAAATTAGATTTAAGATTAATATTAGTGATCACGATTTAGATACGAAAGCTACCATGGCTAAGAAGTATTTGCAAAAAGGTCTTCGTGTTAAGGTAGGTATCTTCTTAAAGGGAAGACAGATTACAAAAACCGATATTATTGAAAATCTAATGAACAAATTCTTAGATCTATTAAAAGAATTTGGTACTATGGATAAGAAGCCTGTTCAAGAAGGAAAGATTTATAGTTGTTTAGTACTTCCAAACAGCAAATAGGAGGAAAGATTATGCCAAAAATGAAAACAAAGCGTGGCTTGATGAAAAGACTTAATGTAGCTGGTTCTGGCCACATCAAAATCAAGACACAGGGTTATAACCACTTAGCCCAATCAAAAACACACAAGCGTATAAGACATGCACGTAAAGCAAATACGATTAGCAGTTCCGACATTCGTCGTTTAAGACGCTTGATTCGTTATTAATAAGGAGGAGAAGAGAAAATGAGAGTTAAAGGTGGAACAGTCACACATAGACGTAGAAAGGCTGTTTTAAAACAAGCTTCTGGTTACTTTGGTAGCCGTCATCGTCTTTTCCGTACTGCCAATCAAGCAGTCATGAAGGCTAACTATTATTCATATATTAGCCGTCGCTTACGTAAAAGAGATTTCCGTAAACTTTGGATCACACGTATCAATGCTGCATGCCATTTAAATGGAATTTCATATTCAAGATTTATGCATGGCTTAAAGGTTGCTGGAATTGATTTGAACAGAAAAATGCTTTCTGAAATCGCAATCAATGATCCAAAGGCATTTACTGATTTAGTTGCTAAGGCATCAAAGTCATTATAAAAATTAAGAGGTCGTATTTGAATGAATTGACCTCTTTTTTTGTGCTCACCCTAACCAGCGCCCACACCTCCGAGGGAGCTTCCCCCGGAAGCGGACGAGGGGGATTGGCGGATGGCGCGGGAGCGCCATACCGATATGGGCACACAGCAGTTGGATGGGATTCATTTTCTGCATGGAATGACCCAGCCTATGCTTACTCATTGGGACAGATTAATAAAGGATACAACCCATTAAGTAACTTAGAAGTTGTTTCCTTGCTAAATATCAATAACCAAGCACTTCAAATGTATGCTTACAGTCCTGCAAATCGTACTGCAAAGTACTATCCAAAAGTGTATATTGGTCCTTCAAAAACTATAGGACAATTATGGATATATGAAGACAAAATCGACACCTCAACTACGCCACCAACGACCATAAAAATCACTGAAATACCAGGCTGGCCCGAGAATTTTCAGAACCCACAAAAAGGCGAAGCCAACACTGTCAAAATTATTTATAGGAAACATCTATTCCTAAAATTTCTTGAATTGCTGTACAAAGCTGTTTATTTCTTCTTACAATGTCTGAATAAATAAATGGTTCATTTTCAGTATTGTTTATAGCATTGTACATTGTAATTTCAGAACCTTTAATCGACATATCCTTGCTTGTCTTTAGTGAGATGGTCATTGTTCCCATTGTTAAAGGTGTGTATATTCTTTTTTTACAAGTATTCAATAGCGCTTTAAACTCTTCAATTGTCATTCGATTATAAATTGAAGTAGGTGGGAGAGAGTATGACGAAGAAGTAAATATTGCTGTTTTTGGTTTAAATCCAAAGTAAAACTCGGTATTAATATAGGTGGAAAATCTTTGATTAGAAAGAATCCAGGCCTTTATTTTACCATTCAATCCTTTATAAATTGAGTTAAACTTTTTCATAGATGTTTCATCTAACCCACCATCCATCATAATATATGATGAATCTGATTTATCATTTATTGATAAAACCATGTTGTGTTCTTGCTTTTTATCAAATATATTTTCATCGTCAGCTACAGTTAGATATTCACTTGTATATTGTCTTGTATCAAGTATTTGTAGTTCATAGTTTTTACTTAAGTTAAATACACTTTCGCAATACCCGTTTCCATCAATAGCATCTTTAGCCGTACATATTGTAGTACCTTGTGCTTTTAACTTTGGAATTAATATTTTTTCGATATAATCAGATGTATCATCACCTTCAACCTTATATCCAGGATAGTAAAATGTTTTTACACGAGGAAGAGGGTAACGAGTTGATTCAAAAAATGATCTAACACCTCCATTATATTCTTCAGTAATTGAAGTTAATATAAGAGTATCAATAACGCTGTTATACTCTTCAGTAATATTTTTCAGTGTTAAGTTTTCACTATAGTAAGTTGATCCTATATCAACTAGGATTTTAGAGTATTCAGTTTTACCTCTAATCATTATGGATTGTCCTCCATTTGAACGAACATTGTTTGCTCCTTCAATCATAATGTTTGAAGTGTTTGATTCCATAATTTTAAGAGTTACTTCAGTAGAGTTTTGATTGTTAATATATATACCCACACCAGTGAGTGTTCCAGCAACAACTAATGCAGTTGCTATGCCTGTTATTAAAAATGTTCTTTTTTTCATAATGCATCGACCAATTCCTTTAGAGTTTTGTTTCCTTTATTAAGTATTTGCACATTATTATAAAAATATGTATCAACTAATTTAGCCGTTTTTTCAAATTCTCTGATTTCTTCCTTGGTTTTAATTACTTCACCTGACTCGCTAGAAATTTCGTAGACGAGACGATTGGCTCCAAGACCAGTAATTGTATATTGAAGTGTAGTAACATCGACATCGACAACTATTGTTCCCATAGTAAGATTCGTATAGACATTAGTACCAGCAGAACTGTTGAACATTCTTTTTAGTGCTATTGGATTTGGATGATCGTTAGCTCTACCATCTAAATAGTATGTGCCAGGTTTATCTGGATTAGCCTTTGCCACAGCAGCGGCAGAAATAATGATGTTTTCTGGCTTAATCTTTTGAAGAAGGCTATCGGAATTGGATGTATCAGATCCATGATGTCCAGCTTTCATAAGATTTACGGTTTCAAGATTCGGATTGAGTTTTAATAGATCAATCTCTTGATCTAAATCGCCTGATAAAAAGAATGAGAAGTCTTTATACTTAAGAATTCCAGCGATGGAAGTGTCATTAGCACCTGCGTTTTTGATTATTGTTCCAGGATTATTTATATAATGACCTGTATCAAATATCTCAAAAGTTAAATCTTGAGCTAAGTAGTATTTTGAAGAGCAGACACGATTATTTACTGCATCAAAAGCAGTGCAATAATTAGCCTTTTTCTCTTTGACATACTTGTCACGATATTGTTCATACTTTGTTGTGTATGATTTTGTTTCATATTTATATCCAAAGTCTAAAATATTTTTTATAGTGACATTATCAACATTTTTACCAATAGCATTTTCAAATCCGTTAATGTGGTCTGCGTGGCCATGGGTAAAGACAGCGAAGTCGATTTCATTATCGGCAATAGTTTTTAAAGCATCGTTTACAGCGGATTTTCCATCAGTATCATCACCAACATCGATGAGCATAGTGAAATCGTCTTCTTTCTTTTCAGCTGCACATTTTATAATTAGTGAATCTCCATATTTTTTATTCATCTCTAAAAGATGTATATTTAAACTTTTACAAACACCATTTGTAAATGGATCGTCTTTTGTACCCATAGGGAATACTTTATTGTTTACCGAATGTAAATTTCCATCATCGATTATATCATCAGTCGTTGGACCTGTGGTATTTGTCGTAGGTGTAGTCGTTGTTGGAGAACTTAAATTTCCATTGTCTGTAGAAGGTTTAGGTTCACAGGAAGCTAGAAGAATAGGTGCAAGTAGTAATACACTTTTTATTGCCTTATTTAGTCTCATAAATAACCTCGCTTTAAATTCTTATATAATTATACACGAAAAAAGCGTTGATATAAATAGCTTTAATGCAAAATATTAGAAATTAATCCTCTAAGTCCTTGTAATTACGGAAAAATGTTTTGACATAGGGTTTAATCTTATCTTTACCGTGTGTTTTGATTAAAGTTTGAAGCACTTTATCGGTTGATATCGACGCACCTTTTGGAATTGATATATTTAATTCTTTTTCCATCTTTTCCCATTCTAAGAGAAAGTGATATCGCGCGATAACGGATGCGACAGCGATTGATGGATAGAATTGTTCGCCCTTTGTTTCAAAGTGATATGGATGAGATTCAATTGGTTTCTCTGTAACGAGGTATTTAAAATAGAGTTCACTTGATTCAAATTGGTCGACATATATTTTTGTCGAGTTCGGTATAAATGAATTTTTTAAAATATTCATATGGCATTGATTATGGATGTTGGCCATGATTTTATGCATTGACCAGCCTTTTTCCTTCAATGAATTGAGTTTGTTGGGAGAGCAGATGATGAGAGAGGATTTTATCTCTTGGCAAAGTCTTTCACCAATTTCTAAAATATTGCCATCACTGAGTTTTTTAGAATCTTTAACGCCGAGTTCTTCAAGAAGTTTTATATCATCAGCATTTGTATATGCCGCACAGACGACTAATGGACCAAACAAATCACCAACACCTACTTCATCTGAACCGATTTGCGAGAAAATATCTTTATAACCCTTTTCTTTCATCTTCTTTTCATCATCATCACCTTTTTCTTCAAGGCAAGATTTGATGACATCTTCATCTTCAAAAATCATCGCTTCATTGATGACATCTTCTTTTAAACCAGAGAAGGTAATAGAAAAATGATTTTTGCTTTTATAAGCTTTGACAATGACATTATCGAATGTTTTTGTTTCAAAGATGAGGTAGGGATTCTTTTCATCGGTTGTATACTCGATATCATAAAATTCACGTATCTCTTCAAGTTTTCCTTCGTCGACTTTAATGGTAATATATGTGCTTTTCATAGGTTCTATTGTAACAAGTAATTATGTGCATTTAAAGAGTTAAATTTAATCATCTAGTAAAATCACTGATATAAATTGAGAAGCAACCTATCAATTGTTTTCAAAGTTGTTTTTACTTCTTTTTCATTTGTATAAAAGGATAAGTAGTTATGATTTAGTATTATGATGCACAATATATGATATGATAAAGAAAATGAATGAAAATTTTGCGAAACCGCTTTAATAAAAAATAATATTATAAAAACTATTTAATACTAGAAGTGGAAACGATTATGGTTTATAATTTAAAAGGTAATAGAGGGTATGGACATGGGATATTCTTGGTTTGATGATTATTTATTAGGACAGGCGACGAGAGCATATGAACATCTAGGCTGTCATTTTGGAAAACTTGATAAAAAGAATGGTGCTTGGTTTAGAGTATATGCGCCGTCGGCAAGAAGCGTAACATTACTAGGTGATTTTAATGGTTGGAATTTGTATTCACATTTAATGAATAAAGTCGATGATCGTGGACTTTATGAGGTGTTTGTTGAAGGATGTAAAGAATACCAATCGTACAAGTACCATATTGAAACTTCTGATGGAAGGTTTTTAGATAAAGCTGACCCTGTCGGATTTTTCTCAGAACTTCGGCCAGGAACATGTTCAAGAACTTTTGATATTGAAAACTTTATATTCCATGATGATAAATTTTTGAAAGAGAGGAATAGAAACTTTGACCGACCTGTGTCTATTTATGAATTGCATTTAGGTTCGTGGTTAGGTCAGGTCGATGGACGCTTCTTATCATATGAAGAAATTGCTCCTCGTCTTATTGAATACTGTAAAGAGAATGGATTTACTCATGTCGAAGTCATGCCTATAACTCAATATCCGTTTGATGGTTCATGGGGATATCAAGTTGTCGGATATTATTCTGTTGATTCTCGTTATGGAAATCCGAAGCAGTTTATGAGTTTTATTGATCGTATGCATGAAGCAGGAATTGGTGTTATTTTAGACTTTGTTCCAGTACACTTTGCTGTCGATTCACACGGTTTAGAGAGATTTGATGGTTCTACAGTCTATGAATATAACAATGAAAATGAGTTTTCTCAGTGGGGATCGAAGAACTTTGATTTAGGAAAGGATCCTGTTCGTTCGTTTTTAATGTCATCGATGAATTTCTTTATAGAGTATTTCCATGTCGATGGAATTAGAATTGATGCGGTCAGCAATATTATCTATTATGATGGCAATGCTTCAAGAGGAGTTAATCAAGGTGCGGTTGATTTTATCAAAAGGCTCAACTATAAAATCCATGATATGCATAACGATGTGATGATGATTGCCGAAGACTCTTCTGCTTATGGACAAGTCACGAAAGGCTATGATGGTCTAGGGTTTGACTATAAGTGGGATTTAGGATGGATGAATGATACGCTAAAGTATTATGGAAAAGATCCAATATATCGTTCATATCACCACAATCAATTGACATTCTCCATGGCGTATTTTTATAGCGAGAATTTCATTATGCCTCTATCACATGATGAAGTTGTTCATGGTAAGGGGACGATAATAAATAAGATGTGGGGCGATTATGACAACAAATTCGCCAGTGTAAGAAATCTATATGCATATCAATTTGCTCATCCTGGAAAGAAACTTAATTTTATGGGTAATGAATTGGCTTCATTTGATGAGTGGAATGAATCAAAGAGTTTACCTTGGGAATTAAAAAGGTTCCCTAAGCACGACTCGGTGTCTAGGCTTATAAGAGATTTGAATTTGGTTTATCGAAATCATCGTGCACTGTATTTTGAAGAGTATAACCCGATTCATTTTCAGTGGATTTCATGCAATAATTCTGAACAATCGGTTATTGTTTTTAAAAGAGAAGTAGAAGATGACTGTTTCATATTTATATTTAATATGACGCCAAATTATTATGGCATCTATGATATAGGGGTTCCTTATGAAGGTGAGTATAAAGAAATAATCAATACTGATAAGGATGTCTATGGTGGTTGGAATCAATGCAATTTCACTCCATTAAAAACATTTAATGGTGAATACCAGAATCAACCATATCGTATATCATTAAAACTTGCTTCGTTCGCTGGTATCTTCTTAAAGTATCAGAAAAAGAGCAGTAAAGTCACAGAAAAGAAAGAGAACAAATAAATAGGAGGAAGATATGTTTTCATCAAAAGAGAGTTTTAAAAAAGAGTTCTGTCAAAGAGTTGTAGCAAAATATGGCCGTGATCCAAGCGATTCACACATTTCTGAATGCTATGATGTTCTTGGTACAATGGTTAGAGATTATGCAAATATCGATTCAAAAAATTGTAAAGAAAAAGTTGTTGATCAAAAAGCTAAACAACTCATCTATTTCTCAATGGAGTTTTTAATCGGAAGATTATTAACCTCGAACTTAATCAATAAGAATATATATAATATAGTTAAAGATGGTCTAGCAGATTTAGGAATTGATTTTAATGAACTTGAAGATCAAGAAAGTGATGCTGGACTTGGAAATGGTGGTTTGGGTCGTCTTGCCGCCTGCTTTTTAGATTCTATCGCTTCATTAGGCCTCGTTGGACATGGAAACTGTATCCGCTATGATTATGGTTTCTTCCGCCAAAAGATTTCTAATGGTCATCAAGAAGAAATTCCCGATCAGTGGCTCTTAAACGGAAATCCATGGGAAATTAGAAAGCCTAAGCATTCGGTTGAAGTTAAGTTTTACGGAAATGCTGAGACTTATCAAGATGAAAACGGTCAAATTCGTTCACGCACAGTCAACGCATTATCTGTATTAGCTATTCCATATGACATTCCTGTTGTTGGTTATCAAAACGGCATCACTAACACATTGCGCTTATGGTCTGCGGAACCTGCCGATGAGCATCTACCAAACACACATGACTTCCAAGGATATTTGACTTTTGTTAAGGATTTAACTCATGGTTTATATCCTGATGATTCGACAGAACAAGGTCGTTTGCTCCGTCTAAGACAGCAGTATTTTTTGGTTTCTGCTGGTATGCAAAGTATGTTGCGCAATCATTACCGTACATATCATACCTACGATAATCTTAAAGATAAATACGTCTTCCAATTGAATGATACTCATCCAATTCTTGCTATTCCTGAGCTGATGAGATTATTGATGGATGAACATGGTTATGGTTGGGATGAGGCATATGCTATATGCGAAAAATGCTTTGCGTTTACAAATCATACAGTTATGGCCGAAGCTTTGGAAAAATGGCCAGTACATTATGTTGCAAACCTCTGTCCACGTATTTATATGATTATTGAAGAAATCAATCGTCGAATGATAATAAAAATGCGCGAGAGCAATCTTGATGAGAGCGTTATTCAAAACTCAATGATCGTTAAAGATGGAAACATCAATATGTGTCAAATGGCTATTCATGTATGTTTTTCGGTCAATGGTGTCGCAAATTTACATACAACTATTTTAAAAGAGCAAACTTTTAAAGAATTGTATTCAATTTATCCACATAAGTTTAACAATAAGACAAATGGTATAACCCATCGCCGTTGGTTCTTATGCGCTAATCCTAAATTATCTTCACTTGTGAGCAAATTAATCGGCAGTGAATGGATTAATAATCCTGATAAATTAAAAGATCTGTTAAAGTATCAAAACGATGAAAAGGTTTTAAAAGAGATAAGCCAAATTAAACTTGATAATAAAGAAAGGCTTATCGCTTTGATCAAGAAAGAAAACGGCATTGAAGTTGATAAAAATTCCATTTTTGATGTTCAAATCAAAAGACTTCACGCATATAAAAGACAATTGCTCAATGTCTTTAGAATTATCCACTACTATAAGAGATTAAAGATGGATAAGTCATTTAAGATCAGTCCACATACTTTCATCTTTGGTGCAAAAGCTGCTCCAAGTTATGTCTATGCTAAAAAGATCATCGAATTAATCTTAGCTGTAGCTGATAAGGTAAATAATGACCCATATGTAAGTCAGTTTATGAAAGTTGTCTTTATTGAAAACTATGGTGTTAGCAAGGCAGAATGCATCATCCCTGCGGCAGATATTTCTGAACAAATTTCTACCGCTGGTAAGGAAGCAAGTGGTACTTCTAATATGAAATTTATGATCAATGGTGCGATAACACTTGGAACACTCGACGGCGCTAATGTTGAAATCAATCAGTTGGTCGGAGATGAGAATTCGATAATCTTTGGACTTCATGAAAATGAAATCAGTGAAATTAAATATCATAATTCATATAACCCATGGGATGTTTATAATTCAAATTCAAACATCAAAACTATAATGGATTCATTAGTCGATGAATCATTTGCTAAGTATCATGATCAATTCAGAATGATTTTTGATGAGGTCATGTATCGTGGTGATGAATATTTTATTCTTAAAGACTTCGATAGTTATTTAGAAGCTAGTAAAAAGGCTGAAGAATTATATGCTGACCAATTGAAGTGGGCAAAGATGTGCTTAATCAATATTGCTAACTCAGGTTATTTCTCAAGTGATCGTACAATCAATGAGTATAATAATGATATTTGGCATTTAACAAAATTAAAGAACTAAAGTTATATAAAGTTTAAAATGTTTATAATTGATTTTTAAACCTTTTAGTTTTATAATAAAAAAGATTGTGTTTACGGAGGAGTTACTATGCAAAAAACATTTAAAGTAACAGATGAAGGTTACTTAATTGTCACAGTAGATTGTGGTAAGGAAGACTATCAACCATTTGTATTAAAGGCACAGCAATTACTTGCTGAAAATGTTCAGGTCAAGGGGTTTAGAAAAGGAAAGGCTCCATTTGCTGAAGCTATAAAATATGTCAAGGTTGAAGATATTTATAATAAGATGATTAATCTTTTAGTAAAATCAGTTAATAAGAGTTTATTAGAAGGTGCACCAAGCAATGTCGGTGTTTCTTTAATCGTCCAACCAAGTGTTAGTGTCAGATATGATGAAAAGAAAGATATTTACACATTGGTATATCAATATGTTTCAACACCTACTGTAACACTTGGAAAAACCAAGGGTTTAAAGGTTACCGCTAAGAAAAAGAGCATTACAAGCAAGGATATTGACGAAGTGCTCGAAGGACTTTCTAAAGAACAAGGTGTTATTTCAGAAAAAGAAGATGGATATAAAGCTCAGTTAGGTGATATTGTTTCTATCGATGCTATCGGTTATGTCGATAATCATAGTTTTGAAGGTGGAAATTTAAAGAACTATGAGTTAGAGCTTGGCACTCACACATTTGTCGGCGATTTTGAAGATCAATTAGTCGGCGTTTGTGCTGGTGATGAAAAGGGTGTTGATATCGTTTTCCCAGAAAACTATATCGCTGATTTAGCTAATAAGCCAGCTCACTTTGATGTAAAGGTTTTATCAGTTAAGTCTAAAGTTTATCCAAAGATCGACGATGAACTAGCTAAAAGTGATACAACCTATAACGCTTCTAGCTTGAAAGAATTAAAAGAAAAGATAAAAGAATCTTTAGTAAAGAAAGAAGAACAAGAATATTCAATTCGCATGTTCAATGAAATCATCGATTTAATTACCAAGGATTCAAAGGTCGTAATCAACAGCATGCTCGTTGATTATGAGATCAATGCTCGTGTGGCACAAAGACTTAATGAAATTCGTAAGTTGTGTTACAAAGTAGGCGTTTCTATTAATGATTACTATAAATTAACAAATACTAGCGAAGATGCTATTAGAGTAGAATCTTCTGCTACTGCTGAAGAGGATATTAAAAGAGTTGCAATATTTGATGAGCTATGCATTGCAAATGGAATCACCATTACAAATGAAGATTTAGATAATGCAGCTAAAGAGAATTCCTATTATGCAAGTGTTCTTGACGATTATCGCAAGAATCCTACTAATTCAAGTAGCAGAGCGGCAGTTAATAATATTATTAGACAATTGTCCAATAATAAATTAATGGAGATCCTTTTAAAGGATAATCCTGTTGTTAGTAAAGTTAAGGCCGAAGATGGTGCTGAAGTTAAAGAAGTTGCAGAGGAAAAAAAGCCTGCAGCAAAAAAGGCTTCAACAGCAAAGCCAAAGACAAGTAGTACAGCAAAGAAAACTACTGCTAGCAAAAAAGAAGAGAAGTAATAGAAACGGCGGGAAGTAAAATGTCCCGCCCATTTTAGCAATATAAGGAGGGAGGTAATATGAGCCTTATAGTTTTACCAAGTACATTAGGAGTTGCATTACCATGCAATAATTATGATATAACTATTAATCATCCATATTTCAAGAAAGCACTCGAACATGCTGATACTGTAGAAAACTTTGTCATAGCTTTTGTTAATAGCATGGACTTATTTGATGATCCATCAAAAATTGACGAAGTTTCTGTTCCACTCATTTCATGCTTTGCATGTGTCTGTGAATTTAGAGAATACAAAAACGTTGTAAAAAACGATGATGTTGAATCAAAAGTTGCTGTTTTTGCTGGAATATATCCTTGTACACTTCATGGCTTAAGATATGATAGTGAAGATGGATTAATCCATGTTGATGTCGAGGAAAGGCTAGACCAAGCCGTCAGCGCTATAGAATTAGAAAAATACGACAATAAGATTCGTAAAAAATATGAGGAAATTCGCAAGAATTATCCTGTTCTTGAGCCACTTTCATCCTATTCCGATGAATTTATGCTTGAGTCTAGACCATATATCTATGCTCATGAATTTGATTTGAATGATGATTTCTGTCTCCGCTTGCTTCGAGAAAATAATCCTCAATTTAGATATCATTTAGTGATAGATGCTCTTTCAGCATTAGACAAAACTCCGACAATTAGAGCGGAAATTGATACAAAGGTAAGTAATGCTTTGGCAAAATCACAAAGAGAATATATTTTAAGAGAACAGGCAAAGGTTGTTCGTGAACTATTGAAGGAATTTGATGGTGAGGACAATGATGCTAAATATCAAAAAGCACTAGGAGAAGGTCTTAATCGATTCCCACAATGTGCAATAGATAGAATTAAATCTGAATCATCTCGTCTTAAACTTTTAGGTAACGCTAATCAAGAAGCGGCGATGTGTCGAAACTATCTTGATTTACTTTTAAAACTTCCATGGAAAGTTTCAAGTGAAGATAATGATGATTTAATCAATGTTAAAAATGTTTTAGATGAAGATCATTATGGACTAAAGACTCAAAAAGAAAGAATACTTGAGTATTTGGCCGTTAAATCGATGACAAAGTCATTAAAGGCTCCAATACTTTGCTTATATGGACCACCTGGAACAGGTAAGACATCACTTGCAATCTCTATCGCAAGAGCGTTAAATCGTAAATTTGTCAAATTCGCCTTGGGTGGTGTTTATGATGAAAGTGAAATCAGAGGTCATAGACGTACATATGTTGGCGCTTTGCCAGGCAGAATAATAGCTGGTATTGCAAATGCTGGAACTAATAACCCTGTCTTCTTACTTGATGAAATCGATAAAATGACAGGTGGAGGATATCATGGTGATCCAGCCGCCGCCCTCTTAGAAATCTTGGACCCTGAGCAAAATGTGTTTTTCGAGGACCACTACCTTGATATGCCATTTGATTTATCAAAAGTCTTGTTTATCTGTACAGCAAATGATTTAGGTGGTATTCCAGCTCCATTACGCGACCGTTTGGAACTTATCGAATTAAATACCTATACATTGTTTGAAAAGATTCATATTGCCAAGAATCATTTGATAAAGCAGGAATTAGAGGCTAATGGTTTAACTGACTCGATGATTAAGTTTGATGAAGATAGTTTAAGTTATATCATCGACTCATATACACGTGAAGCTGGTGTTCGTGAATTACGACGTAAAATAGGAACAATCATGAGAAAATTCTCAGTTGATATGCTTTCTAAAAAAGTTGAGCCACCATTCAAAGTCACAAAAGAAGTTGTTGAAGAATACTTGAAAAAGCCAATTTATTTCCATACTGCTTCAGTTAGCGGACAAGTTGGTATTGTTAACGGATTAGCTTATACCGCTTATGGTGGAGAGTTATTACCGATAGAATGTAATGTTACTAAAGGTTCAGGAAGATTGATTCATACTGGTAACCTTGGTGATGTTATGAAAGAATCAGTTCAAATAGCGTTCAGCTATGTTAAGGTCTTAAGCCAGAAATATGGATTCGGTCCAAAATATTATGACACCCATGATTTCCATGTCCACTGTCCTGAGGGTGCTATTCCAAAAGATGGTCCTTCAGCTGGATGTGCTTTAGCGATAGTTATTTTATCAGCAGTTACAAATATTCCGCTCAATAATCTTGTCGCCATGACTGGTGAAGTTGATTTGCGTGGTAATTCGATGCAAATCGGTGGTTTAAGAGAAAAGACACTAGCTGCTGTTAGAGAACATTTGAAACTAGTTTTGATTCCTAAGACCAACCACAATCAATATTTAGAACTCCCTGATGAAATCAAAAATAACATTGAGATTATCGAAGTTGAAAATGTTGAACAAATCATACCTCATATCTTTATGAGTATGCCTGTTGAAAAAGAAATCACTGAAGAAGATGATAAAAAACCTAAAAGCAGAACAACAAAAAAGAGTGGGAAAACTGAATGATTGATTTTCGTCAAGCAAAGTTTTTAAAGTCATCAGTCGATCGTAAATCGTTTTTAAAGGATAGAAATATGGTTGTTTTGATTGGTAGATCAAATGCCGGAAAGTCTACCCTTGTAAACACGATTTGTGATAATAAAAAACTGATGAAGGTATCAAAAGAACCGGGCCGAACAAGACAGATGAACTATTTAGATATAATAGGAAAATACTATATTGTCGATGCACCTGGTTATGGTTATGCTGGCAGTCTTGACTTCATGGAAATGCTTGCGGACTTCTTTGATTATGCAAGAGGAAAAGTTAAGGCTATCTATCTTCTTTTAGATCCGTTAAGAGAATTAAAGAACGATGATTTTGATTTATTTGAAATGGCAAAAAGTTATGATTTAACTATTAAAATAGTGTTTGCAAAATCGGATAAACTCAATGCCACTTTAAGAAGAAAAGCTATGCAAGTTAAAGATAAGGTTTTTACTAATCATGAAGTCTTCTTTGTATCGTCAAAAACTAAAGAAGGAATTGATGAGCTTCGTAAAGATTTATCACTTGTGCTTAACTAGTTATCATTTTTATTTAACTTACCTCCTATACTTAAATATAGGAGGTTTTTTATGCGACCAATTACATTTAATAGGCTTATTGTATTGCCTGAACACATTGTTTCGATTAAGGATGTCTATATTGAAGATGATATTCATTATTCAATGGATAAAGAAGAATTAAAGTGTAAGGGATTTATTAAGATCAATTTTAAGGCAAACTTTGAATTAGAAACGAAGGAAATGAATGAAAGAATTGATGTCGATGTAACTCTTTCACTTGCGAAGATTGACTGTGCTCAAGATTTAAAACTGCAGTTCAAGGACTATATCGTTAATATCGATGATCATTTACTCCGTTTCACTATCAGATATGAATTGCTTGGAAATGGTGAAAAAGTTATTTCATATAAAGAAGTAGGTGATATGAAACTTGAAGACGATTTAATGAAGGCATTAGTCAGAAGTGATGTAGAAGTAGAATCATTTAAAGATGTTTCTGATAGCATAGAAAGAATAATAGCGAATGAAGGTGTTGAAGTAATTGGAGAAGAGCTTGTTCCACTAACAGAGAATAGTGTCAGTGATATAGAAATGTCTGAACTAGAGGAAGTAACTATTGATAAATTAAATAACGATAAAGTGTCTTCAAGAGAATTAAGTGAAGAAGCAATGGCGACAAGTAGTGATTTAAAAGGAAGCGAAATAAAAGAAGAAAAGAACACTTTGTTTAAAGAAAAATATGACATCTCTTATTTCTTTTACAAAGTTTTGGATGAAAACACTAGCTATGAAGATATTGCAAATAAATTCGATATTGATGTTACTGAATTAAGAAAGATGAACAAAGATGGTGATTTATATAAAGGTAAACTTGTAAAGATCGTTAAATGAAAAAAGAACTCGTTGAAGAAAACTATAATATAAGCATCGATGCGATGGTAAAAATCACCAGTAAAACATATAAAATATTTACTAGTGATGAAACATTTCTTTTAAAAATGCACGATGATGAATACATAGAAAATATATTTGTCCGATTGAATATGTTACAAATCGATGTCTTTCATCTACCAATTTTAACAGTTAATGGCAACTATATACTTTATGATGAAGATAAAAGATATGCACTATATCATTACTATGATGATGAGACAATATTAAACAAAGATATTAGATTGCATTTTTATATAAAATCATTGGCCGAACTTCATAGTCAATCAGTCTTTCCAGTAAATGTTAATGATGGATATTTTACTGATAAGTTAGATTTTCTTCAAAAACAAATTGATGATAAAGAAAATGAACTGAAATTAAGAATAAAGAGGATTGAAAGAGAAGAGTATCATACTCCAGAGGACTGGTATTTCTATAACAATTATCAACATTTCAATCTAGCACTTAATCAGGCAAAAAAGTATTTGGACCAATTAGATGAAGCATATAAAACAAGCACGGATCTTCACCTCTCGCTCGTATATCAAAACTTTGATTACAGACACATTTTAGTAAAGGCTCAAAAAATTCTCTCACTCGATAAAATGGCCTTCGGTTCACCAGTAAACGATTTGCTATTTCTTTTTTCAGATGATATATCATATAAAATTGATGCAACAGTCTTTTTAAAAGAATATTTTGCCATATATCAAATGACTACATATGAATTATATGAACTATTAACACTGATGTTTATTCCGATTAAGACAAATACAATTGGTATTAAAGAAGATATTAACGACACATCTAAGGCACTTAGGTTTTTAAATAGAGTAGAAAAAATGGCAAAGTTTATTTCTTCCACCATATCTTAATTATAGCCAATATACCGATACCGATTAGAAGAAATCTATTAATTGCAGTAGGAAAGACAATGGCCAGAAATAGTTGATAAATTAGTATTACAAGAATATTCTTTGTAATAACTTCATAGATATTTGTTAATATTTTTCGACAGATTAACTTAGTATTCATATTAAAATATATGTAAATCGACATATTATTAGAATATTTTTTGCTCGCCACCTCCTATCACCTCACCGAGGCTGCGACCCCAGGGAGCGGCCGAGGCG
>ERZ777305.2065-NODE-2065-length-18968-cov-3.272934_pt1 | contig 18968 bp, 19 predicted proteins | sample MGYA00374965_ERZ777305 | MGnify/ENA primary metagenome ERZ777305 (study PRJEB29328, sample SAMD00013331) | mouse gut metagenome | study: EMG produced TPA metagenomics assembly of the Metagenome analysis of fecal microbiota from mouse which was promoted... | reverse complement strand
CGGGAAGGACTCCACGCAATCTCCAAAAGCTTGGTCTCCCGGATTTCATCCGCCCATTTAAAGGCCATGGAATCCCTGGGGAATTTGGAAGTCCTGCCAAGGGAGTTTCCATAGGAAATGTCATCGTAAAGAGCCACCAGACCGTCTGACGGAAAATCGTTTTTTTCAATCCGTCCTGCAAAACGGCCCACCGCCTCTTCAAGATTTTCCTCTGTCACCACTTCATATTCTACGGTCTCAAAACCCTGGCGCTTCAGCCACAGAAACTCCTGTTCATGAGAATTCTGGAAATCAACTCCTTCCGCCCGCACCAGGGAAAAGGCAAAGAAATTGACATTTCTGCCGGCTGTAATCTCGTTGTTCAGCTGCCGCACGGATCCGCTGCAGAGATTTCTGGGATTTTTGTATTTCGCCTCTGTATCGGGAATTTCCTGGTTGATCCGCTCAAATTCCCGGTAGCCAATCACCGCCTCTCCCCGCAGAACCAGTTCTCCCGCAAAAGAAATCTTAAGGGGAAGGTTTTGGAACACCCGGGCGTTGTTTGTGATCACTTCTCCTACCTCACCGTTTCCCCTGGTGACAGCCTTGAAAAGCTGTCCATCCCGGTAGGTGAGCACAATGGTCAACCCGTCCAGCTTCCAGGACAGAAGCGTCCGGCGGGGGCCCACCCACTCTTTCAGCGTTTCCACATCTTTTGTCTTATCCAGGGAGAGCATGGGACGCTCGTGGCGCTCCTTGGGCAGTTCGCTCAAAACCTCATACCCCACCCGGAGGGTAGGACTTCCTGAAAGGATAACGCCCGTCTCCCGTTCCAGGGCTTCCAGCTCGTCATAAAGCCTGTCATATTCGAAATTACTCATAATTTCCCTGGCTTCCTGATAATAAGCACGGGCGGCCTGATTCAAAAGCCCTGCCAGTTCTTTCATTCTCTCCTTTTTCTCTTCCATAACAGCCTCCTATTACAGTTCCGCAGCTTCCCTACAAGCCCCCTTACCTGGAAGGATTTCCTGACCCTGCGTGTCCGGATATCCTTCCGGTGCTTTCCGGGTAGCTGCTGATTCTACTTTTCAGCCAGCCGAACCGCGCAGAAGCGCCTCCAGCTCCTCCATTTCTTTTTGGGTAACTCTGCGCCAGGTCCCCGGTTTCATACCTTTCAATTCAATGTTCAGAATCCGGATCCGCTTCAAAGATACCACCTCAAACCCCAGGGTCCCGCACATTCTGCGGATCTGCCGGTTCAGCCCCTGGGTGAGAATTATGCGGAAATCAAACCTCCCGGTTTTTTCCACCTGACAAGGCCTGGTCACAGCATCCAGAAGTACCTTTCCCTGCTCCGCTTTCCGGATGCGTACCCCCTTCCTCATCCGCTCCAGAAACTCTTCCGTCACCGGCCGGTCGACCGTGACCAGATATTCCTTCTCATGGTAATTGGAGGCTTTCATGATCCGGTTAACCAGGCTCCCATCGTTGGTCATTAAAATCAATCCTTCTGAATCTTTATCCAGCCTTCCCACCGGATAGACCCGGACGGGATATCCCACAAAATCCACAATGTTCCGCCGTTCCCGCCGATCTGCCGTGCTGACCACCCCGGGGGGCTTATAGACCGCCAGCAAAATCCGCTCTTCCCGGCTTTCCACGGCTTTTCCGTCCACCGCAACCTCCTGCTCCCGCCGGATCCGCATTCCGGTCACTGCAGGGTTTCCGTCCACCGTCACCTTCCCCGCCTCTATCAGTCTGTCCGCCTCCCGGCGGGAACATACGCCCGCCTCGCTTAAGTATTTATTTAAGCGTACTTCTTCCATAATGAGAATCCTCTTTACTTTCCTGAACATGACATCACGTAATTCCAAAACGACTCTTTAAAATATTCCAAAAGAAACAGGGGGATCCCGTTCAAAATGCCCACCACACGGTTGAAACATACAAAACGCTCCCACTGTGCTTCGTAAATCTTGGCCTGTGTCAGATTTTGCAAAAATTCTCTATATGTAGGTATGGACTCCTTGTAATCTACAATCAAACGAGCCCGTTTTACCGAAGCCCGGCAGGCCACTTCCCAGCGTTCTCTCGAGATCCGGCGGAAATCCCGGAATTCCAGTTCTTCCGCCACCTCCCGCTTATACGCTTCTCCCACATCCAGGGAAACATAAAAATTTCTGTAATCTTCAGTTTCACTGTGGATCTCCCGCAGGGATTCTACCATGGGATAAGAAATATACAGCTTACCGTTTTCCGTCTCATTATCAAAGGTATCCAACAGTTCCCGGATCACATTCCGGCTTCGATATTTTAAAGGAAGATTATTATTGTGAGCATCGTAGTCAAAAAACAAATATACCTCCGAAAAATCTCTGGATGAATATCCTTCCAAAAGCTTTCCTGCTTCCGGACTCATTTCTCGGACTACATCGATAACATCAATAGAAAAATTATTTTCCCGAAGCTTATTCCAGATCATATAAATGTTTCCACAGGCAGGGAAAGAAATCACTATAGTCTCCGCCACCTCCCGGAAAAACACTTCCTGCATTTTTTCCACCAGCGTTTTTTCTGTTTTTTCCCCTTCGTAAATGATAGCAATGTGATTTCTTCTATTTCTCATCAAATGCACCCGCTTTATACATCTTCTGTATATTGTGAGCCTGCCGCAGGGCTTTCACTGTCCGGTCTGCAAAAGAACTGATTTGGTTATCTTTAAGCTCAAAATAACAGTCCGGCCGAAGCAGTTCATTGCTAATCAGATCCGTGTTGTGGGACGTAAAAATAATCTGTGCTCCCAGAGAAACTAGCTTCCGGACCACAGCCTCCGCCAATTCATAATGATAAAATGCGTCAAACTCGTCAATAAATACGAAAGACATTTCTTTCATCTGCAAATACCACAAAAAGAGGAATGCAAGCGCCCTGGTCCCGCTGGACCACACATCCTGGAAAAGAACTGCTTTATTCTTATGAATGCAGTAAAGGTTTTTATCTTCCTCATCCTCTCCCACTGTCAATTTTACGTCAATTCCGAAATCATGAAGAAATTCCTGAAGCTCCTCCACCGCATCCATCTCCACAAGGTTCTTTCCGATGCTCCCCATCCGGTTGCAGTATCCCGCGTAGCAGCTTCCTTCTGCGCTGCTGAACCAAAGCATCCGCTCCACAAACTGTACGAACTGCAGAAAAGTCCTGCTGTCCGCATCACTCTTATCCGGCACAGTATTTCTAGCTACATACTTCGCCAAGGAAATGGAACCATCCCACAGCTCCAAATTTAGCTGTTCCGTTCCTTTTAAGCTGACTTTTGCTTCGCATCCCTGATCTGCAGACAGCACTTCTCGGTGATTGATGGTTATTTTTTCCCTTAATACCTTCTCCGGCTCTTCCTTCTCATAGTAATAAGTCAGAATATTCGAATCAAAGGAAAATACATATTCAAAACGCACCAGGCGATCGTTGCCGTCCAAATTCACATAATGCCGTCTTTGTTTCAGCACATTATGGGAAGTATCCGTAAGATGAAGCAGCAAATCCATCATTGCATATCCCAAATTCGACTTTCCGGACGCATTCTCCCCATATACAATGGCGTTTTTCAAAATTCCTCCAGGCACAAGGTTTTCGTGAAATTCGTAATTTTTTACATTGCTCAAATCCCAGACAAACTCATCTCGGAAATTTCGGTAATTCTGCACCTTAAACTTTTGCAGCATCTTTTCACCCCCTATTTCTTTTAGCATAGCACACCCCATTCATTTTCTCAATCTATTTTGTGCTTTTCCTACGCTGTCTATGCAATTTTTTTACACTTATAGCGAAATCTTTTTACAAGTAGAAACGATGCAGCCATGGCTGCACCGTTTCTACAAAACAACTCCTGTTTTCTTTTCGGAATAACTACTTCCTATACCACTCCCTGAGCCAGCATAGCCTCCACAACCTTCTCAAATCCGGCAATGTTGGCGCCTACCACGTAATTCTTCTCATAGCCGTAGCGTTTTGCCGCATCCGCCATATTGTGGCAGATATTAACCATAATGCCCTGAAGCTTCGCATCCACTTCCTCGAAGGTCCAGCTCAAACGCTCGCTGTTCTGGGACATTTCCAGGGCGGAGGTAGCTACACCGCCGGCATTGGCCGCCTTGCCAGGGGCAAAGAGAACGCCGTTCTCCTGAAGGTACTCGGTAGCCTCCAAAGTGGTGGGCATGTTAGCCCCCTCTGCCACTGCCGTACAGCCGTTAGCTGCCAGCGCCTTGGCATCCTCCAGAAGCAGTTCGTTTTGGGTAGCGCAGGGAAGCGCCAGATCCACTTTAACCGTCCATACGCCCCGCCCTTCGTGGTATTCGGAATTCGGGCGGTAATTCTTGTACTCGGTCAGCCTAGCCCGCTTCACTTCCTTAATTTCCTTGAGAGCCGCTACATCGATTCCATCGGGATCGTAAACCCATCCGTTGGAATCGCTGCAGGTCAGCACTTTCACCCCAAGCTGCTGCGCCTTCTGGATGGCATAGATAGCCACGTTTCCGGAACCGGAAACTGCCGCCGTCATGCCGGCAATGTCCATGCCGTTGAGCTTCAGCATCTCCTGGGTGAGATAGAGAAGCCCGTAGCCGGTGGCCTCTGTCCTGGCCAGAGAACCTCCGTAGGAGAGTCCCTTTCCCGTGAGCACGCCCTCATAACGCCCGGTCAGTCTCTTGTACTGTCCGTACAGATAGCCGATCTCCCTGGCTCCTGTTCCGATATCTCCGGCCGGTACATCCGTATTCTCCCCGATGTGCCGGAAAAGCTCCGTCATAAAGCTCTGGCAAAATGCCATAACCTCCCGGTCGGATTTGCCCTTGGGATCAAAATCAGAACCGCCTTTGCCGCCTCCAATGGGCAGGCCGGTCAGGGAATTTTTAAAAATCTGCTCAAAGCCCAGGAACTTGATAATGCCTAAGTTTACCGACGGATGCAGGCGAAGGCCTCCCTTGTAAGGTCCGATGGCGCTGTTAAACTGCACCCGATAGCCCGTATTTACCTGTACCTGCCCCTTGTCATCCACCCAGGGTACCCGGAATTTCAGCTGCCGCTCCGGCTCAACCAGGCGCTCTAAAAGCGCTTCTTTGCGGAACTTCTCCTCATTGGCATCCACCACGGGGCGCAGGGAGTCCAGAACTTCCCGGACTGCCTGATGGAACTCCGGCTCGCTGGGATTTTTTGCAATTACAGACTCCATAATTTCATCAACATAAGACATTTTTAATTCCTCCTCTTCCCTTTTCTGATAGCAAACAAAAAAGACGTGCAAAAATAGACGAAGCGTGGGACTTAAGGCCGCACGCTTCTCTTTGACGCCTTTGTCTAGAGACATTATATACACGTCTTTCTGGAGTTTGCAAGTATTTTTTTCTAAAAAACAAAAGTTTTTATTTCAAATAGCTTTTGAGACGGGAAATATTATGTTCTTCAAAGTCCATCAATTCCTCCGCCAGCTCACAGTACTCCTTTTTTGCCCCTTTATTTTCCTTCACGGCTTTCATCAGATCCGTAATTCCCCTTGTATTGCCCTGAATCATCAGGTCCGCCACATGCTCTGTGCTGGTATTCAAAAGGGTATTTGCCTGAATGGATGTCCAGAGCATGGCCTTTCCCACGGTAGATGCCGGCTCCGGCCGCCGGTTGGCTTCCCGGATTTTCTCCGTCACCTTATCCTCAAAAGACAGGAACCGGACCGCCTGGCGGTTCAAATCCAATGCCAAATCTTCATCGTATACCTTGCTGATAACGGCGTTTATCGCCTCCAGCCCCATTTTACTGCTGCGGTATGCCTCGTTCAGTACCGCCAAATCCGCGCTTGTCAGCATAAAAATGTCTCCTCCTTTTGGGACACGCCCGAAAGCGTCTTCCCGCATGTCTTTCTTCTCTTTAGAATACGGAATTTTTCTTCTTTTATTCTTACTTCTGCCGATATAATTATTAGAAGGATACATTTTCCTTTTATTCGGTTGCACGGAGCGGTTTTACCTGCGGGCAAAATTCCCTCCTTACAACATAAAAATCAGGTATCCATGTACCAGAAAGGAGTTGAAAACATGTCAATCAGTGCAGTATCCGGTTACAACACCGGAAACGAATACCAGAAATGGGTGGATCAGGCAGCCGCCGACGCGGAAGCCCTGGAGAACCGTCTGGGTGTCAAAACCTCTGAAACCACAGAGAGTTCCAGCACCTCAGAAACCAAGGACAGTACCTCGTCCAGTACAAGTTCGTCCAGTTCCAGCACATCAATCAACCGGAATTCCAGTACTTCTACGTTCCTGCTTACCTACAAGAATTCTCTGACTTCCCTGGAAACCACGGCAGACAAACTGCGGCTTGGCAACAGAAACAATGTATTTGCCAAATACGAAACTGCCCTCAAAGACCTTTCCCGGGCCAACACAGACGAAGATAAGGCAAAAGCACAGAAAGCGGTAGATGCGGCAAAGGACGACATTGTAGCTGCAATCAAAGATTTTGCAGAATCCTACAACAACGCCGTTTCCTTTTTAGAGAGCAATTCCGGCCGCAGCAATGCGGTAAATTCCCAGCTCGCTTCCCTGAAGCGTGCCCTGACTACCGGGGACGCTATGGCGCGCATTGGCTTAAGCATTGACAAGTCCGGGAAACTGCAGGTGGATGAGAAGAAGCTGAAACAGACTCTGGACGAGAACTACGCCTCCGTAAAAGATATTATGGGCGGCCAGTTCGGTATTGCAGAACGGGCAGCTACCAAAGCCTCCGACATACTGGACAATGCCTCTGTGGAGCGTATTGCCGGCATTTCCGAGTCCGAAGCAGGTTCCGCTTCTGCAGATTCCCTGGATTACTGGACCATCTTCTCCGGTTTCGCAACCAGCGGGGCATACAACCTCAGCAACTATTATGCAGTAGGTTCTATGCTGAACACTGTCGTATAGGGCCTGTTTTACGGGACAACCGAAAAGGATCAAAAAGGAGAACGGCTTCCAAACCGTTCTCCTTTTTGATGCCTTATGAATTGCCGGCATCACGGCAAGTGCAAATTTACGCTTACTCCAAAAATTCCGTCATGCAGTAACATTCTTTCCCGTTGTAGTTGATCTTGCTCCAGCCGTCCCCGTAACTCTCAATCTGGGTCACATGCTCACCCTGATATGCCGTTCCCAGGTTTTCCGCTTCCGTGCTGGGCTGGGCACGCAGACGCACGCTCTCTGTAAAACGGGTCTCCCGGTTCTGGGCGGTAGCCTCTCCGCCTGTCTCCGGCTCCTCTTCGGGCTCTTCCTCCGGCTGTTCTTCCGCGGGCGGTTCCTCCGGCTGCTCTTCCGGATTCTCCGCAGGCTCTTCTGACGGAGCCTCCTCTTCCGGTGTTTCCTCGCCGGCCTTTGCGTAGCGCTCTTCCCTTCTTACCAGATCCTCATCCGAAGCCTTTGCGGCCTCATATTTCTCCTTTACCTCTGCCCTAAGCTTCTGAACATCTTCTCCTTCAATAACAGACTCCACATAAGCGTTCAATTCCTCGCCGGCTTCCTGATTGAAAATCACCAGGCTGCCCTCCTCATTCGTATAAACATACTGGAATTCCAGGCCGGGAGCCGGAGTCTCGATCTGGGCAAACTTCAATTCATAATAGACGAATACCATATAGGAGCCGTCTTCCATTCCCTTCTTGGTATAGCAGGAAATATTCTGATAGCCTTCCACCACGTCCCTGGAAGTAAGGATTTTCTTAATCTCTTCTTCGCTTATCTGATCCACAAGTCCGGTCAGGCTGTCCATATCCCCCGCCGCCATAGAATCATAGTACTGCTGAATCAGGGCATTGACCTCCGGATGGGCGTCCTTTTCCAAGGGGTTCGACTCTTTCAGCAGGTCTCCCGGGTTCACCATGGTAGTTCCCACAGCGCCTCCCTCCTGCTTCTCTGCTTCCGCCGCTTCCTTGGAACCTGTATCTTCATCTTTCGCTACATCCGCCTTGGTCTCCACATTCTCTTCTTTGTCTTTTCCCGTGAAATTGACAATGGCCGCAACTCCCAGGCAGAGCAGAATACATCCCACTGCAATCTGGCGCTTATATTTTACAATCACGCCTCCTACATTGTCCTTGCTGAATAATTCTCTGAACCCATCTATGGAAAATTTCATAAGATCCTCCTGTAATCTTCCTATTAGTCACATCCGCTTAATAATTGTAACATTTTCGTAACAAAATGTATTGTAGCAAACTTACAGGAAAAAGGCAACCGTTAATTGTGACAAATCTGTGATTTTTTTGCAATTTCCAGCAAGCACCAGCACTTAAGCATGTTCAATTAGGGAAAGCTGTCCGGATTCCGGGGAATAAAGATAGATATTGTCTGACAGTATTTCTGTATTGCGCACTTGGGTGGCATTGATATCCCGTACCATTGCCAGCAACTCCTCTGCCTCCGGAACTGCGGATACGGGAACGGCAATGACCTCATGAATACTGCTGGGAAGCAGGTAATAGGCCTCCCCCACCCTAGCTTCGCAGGCTTTCAGTATTCCGCCATAGAGAATGCTTGCAGCTCCCAGGGATTTTCTGGAGTTGGTCAGCACATACATGGGAAGCTCGTCTTCCCCGTCCTCCCCTGCGCCGCCGTTTCCGGGTTCCCAGGACAATTCCCGGAGTACTTCCCCCATAGGCCTTAGCTCCGCGGGCAGCAGGCGCCTGGAATTATCCCTGGCATCCCGGTACAATTCACCGCAGGTAATGTGCCACATCTTAAGATGGCTGTTTCGGATAAGAACCGTAGCATTTCCCACAGGCGTGTCTGCCAGAAGGCAGTAAAACACAATGGCCAGATCCAGGAACGGAAGATGGGGAATCTTTTCCAAGAGCTCCCGGTTCTTCTCATAATTGATCAGCTTATACACCACTGTGGGCTGTATTTTCCGGTAGTCCGCGAAAAAATCCACGTCGAAGCGCTCCATGAAAGCACAGTCCTCACAGCACTCCAGAATCTGCTGGCAGATACCCGGAAAAGACCGCCCGGCCAAATAATCCTGGTAACAGGAATCCAGGTAAATCATAGGGGCCACACGCCTTCCCTGTTTGCGGACAGAAAGCCCCTCCATGCACACGCCGTTGTTTTTCTCCATGAGGGTCATGCTCAATTCTGTTCCGTCAGGCAGGGCTTCCCGCAAAAAGCCTGTCACGGAACTTTTAAATTCTTGATAATTCATTTCTTCATCCTTTCTCTTTCTTATCCTTTTTGGGGATTGCCGCAGCGAAACGCTGCATTTGAATATTAGACAAATTCAGTATAAAGGAAAAAATTTCCTTTGGCAAGAAGTTTATATTTTTTTAAGAATTTTCTTTTTTTAAGAAATGACTTGCACATTTTCCAATTTTGTTGTAGAATACTTCATGGCGCAAGGTTTATCTCCTTTCGCGCCGCATACATTTTTTGCATCTGTAGCTCAGTGGATAGAGCACTGGCCTCCGACGCCAGGTGCCGCTAGTTCGAATCTAGTCAGATGCAGCTAAAGCCCCCGCACAGGAATCCAAATGGTTTCCTGTGCGGGGGCTGTCGTTTACAGACATGTTTCAGACGCTTAACCCGCCAAAACCTTTTTGGGAAAGAAGGTATGAAGCACCATGAGGTTTTCTTCCTTTCTATATTTTGCTGCTTTCGGCATCAAGACAATTCTATTTAAGAAAAAGGCGCCGATTCTCGGCACTGTGATTGTCACGGACAAATGCAATCTCAAATGCAGGCACTGTTCCGTCAATAACATTACGGCAGTTGTCCACCCCTATAAGCAAATCCGGCAGGAAATGTGCACGCTTTATCATATGGGAGTCCGCATTCTCTTCTTCTGCGGAGGAGAGACGTTCCTTTGGAGAGACGGAAATTATACCCTGCGGGATTTAGTAATAGAAGCAAAAGAAATGGGCTTCCTCATTGTCAACGTGGTTACAAACGGTACGTTCCCTATTGATTTGCCGGAAGCGGATTTGATTCTTCTAAGCCTGGACGGTGACAGAGAGCGCCACAATGCAGTCCGCGGCGATACCTATGATACCATCATGGAACATGTCGAAAACGCGTCGTCCGATAATATCTGCTTCTACATGGCCGTCAACCAGATCAACAAGGACGCAGTCCGCGATGTCTGTATCGCCGCCCGTGATACCAGACACGTGCGGGCCGTATCTTTTAATTTCCACACGCCCTATCCGGACACCAGGAAGCTTGCACTCTCCAGAGCGGAAAAACAGCAGTGCTGTGAAACCATTCTTAAGATGATAAAAGAGGGCGCACCTGTTTTTAATCTAAAAAGTGCATTCCCGTATGTGGTTGAAAATCGTTTCCCCACACCCTGCTTCCAATGCGTGGTCATAGAAAACGGAAAAGTTTCTACCTGCGGACGCTGCATAGAAGTGCCCGGACTCTGTGAGGAATGCGGTTATTTCTTTGTGGCCGAATACACCCTTTTGTTCCGGGGAAACCTAAAAATCATCCTGGAGATGCTAGGTACCTATCTCAAATATATTTAGGAGAAGTATGCGTATTATAACAAACCTGACAAGAATGTGGCTGACCCGTTCCCCCAAACCCTTCCGGTTCAAAAATGAGTACGACCAGCCCCTGTCTTTTTCGGACTGCGAAAATTTAGGGCTCTATGTGCATATCCCTTTTTGTGAAAGTATCTGTAATTTCTGCCCATACTGTAAGGTTCCATACTCCCCGGAGTTATGCAGCCGGTACATAGATGCCCTCCTTCGGGAAATCCATCTGGCAGGCAGCCGGCAAAAAGGCAGAAAAATTGCGACCAGCCTGTACTTCGGCGGAGGCACTCCGGCTCTTGCCGCCGGACGTCTCAAGGAAATTATCGACACCGTCCAAACGTACTTTATCCTCACAGACGGGATCGGAATCGAGCTTCATCCGGACAACGTAACCGTTTCCGTTCTGCAGACCTTAAAAAACGCAGGCGTAACAAAAATCAGTATCGGTATCCAGTCCTTCCAAAAGAAATTCCGGGACGTTTTAAACCGGACCTCGATCCATATCCCTGCTTTAAAGGAGGCATTATCGGAAATTCCTTTTGAAACGGTTTCCATGGATTTCATTTTTGCCCTGCCGGACCAGACGTTTGCAGATCTGAAGGCAGATATTGACACTGCTTTCCAAAACGGCGCAAATCATGTGGCAATTTACCCGTTCATTGATTTTACTTTTACCTCAAGCCCGGTCCCGGCCATGTCAAAAAAAGAAAAGCACGCTTTGCTGGACGCAATAACGGCTTACTGTACAAAAAGGGCGTACATCCGCACTTCTATTTGGACATTTTCCAATGACAAAGAGGCCGGGTATTCTTCCATGACCAGGGATACGTTTCTGGGCTTTGGCTGTTCCGCAGCCACCCTTTTGAAAAGACAGTTTAAAATCAACACCTTTTCTATCGAAGCTTACTGTAAACGAATTGATGAGGGAAAGCTTCCTACTTCATTGACGACCCGTTTTTCCCTGCGCCAGCGCATGGTTTATTATTTGTTCTGGACTGCATACAGCACCAAAATAAGTTCCGGGGATTTTGAGAAATTCTTCGGCGTACCGTTAAAAAGAATGTATGGACTGGAATTGCAAATAGCAAAACTGCTGGGTTTTATTACAGAAAAAGACGGGGAATACCGCCTGACGCCCAAAGGTGCCTTTTACTTCCACTACTACGAAAACTTCTATACGCTTTCGTATATTGACAAAATGTGGTCAATCATGAGAAAAGAAGCGTTTCCGCAGAAAATAGAGCTATAAAAACAGGGCTGCCCGCCCCGCGGTCCAGCCCTTATGTTTCTTTCCCTTATACTCTGGAGAGATACTCTCCGGAACGGGTGTCAATCTTAATCTTGTCTCCCTGCTCCACAAACAGAGGCACATATACGGTCGCTCCCGTCTCCACAACGGCAGGCTTGGTAGCTCCGGTAGCCGTATCCCCTTTGAAGCCCGGCTCCGTGTCGGTGATCTCCAGCTCCACAAAGAGAGGCGGCTCTACGGCAAACACATTGCCGTTGTAAGAGCAAACCTTGCACATCTCGTTCTCTTTTACAAACTTCAGGGCGTCGCCGATGTCGTCGGAGTTCAAAGCGATCTGATCGTAGGTCTCTGTATTCATAAAGTGGAACAAATCTCCGTCGGAATACAGATACTGCATATCCACCCGGTCAATCCGCGCTGCCGGAAACTTCTCCGTGGGGCGGAAGGTCTTCTCAACCACACCTCCGTTGATGATGTTTTTCAACTTGGTTCTAACAAAAGCAGCACCCTTGCCCGGTTTTACGTGCTGAAACTCCATGATCTGATAAACATTGCCCTCGATCTCGAGCGTAATTCCGTTTCTAAAATCTCCTGCTGAAATCATTCTTAACTTTTCCTCCTACTGTCCTGGCGCAGTTTTCCCTGCACCGTGCAAATTATATGCTCTATTCTATAATAAATTTCTCTGCTTTTCAAGCATTTTGTCTCCGGCTTGTCAAAATTGCCGCTTCCCGCCTGTACACTTGCTCAAAGCTCCAGCAATTCCTTGACGGAAGAAGTCAGGTTCCGGCAGCCTGTCTCCGTTACCACCACCATGTCCTCAATGCGCACGCCGCCCACGCCGGGCACGTAAATCCCAGGCTCCACGGTCACAATCATCCCGGGCTTCAAAACTGTTTCGTCCCGCGGGGAGAGCGCCGGGCGCTCGTGAATCTCCAATCCCACACTGTGTCCCAGGCCGTGTCCGAAATAAGCTCCGTAGCCGGCCTTCTCGATGACGCTTCTGGCCGTCCTGTCTGCCTCCGCTCCGGTCATTCCCGCCCGCAGCTTAAAAAGAGCCGTCTGCTGGGCTTCCAGAACAATCCGGTACAGCTCCTTCTGCCGTTCCCCCGCCCTGCCGATTACCACCGTTCGGGTCATATCCGAGCAGTACCCGTGATACCTGCATCCGAAATCCAGGGTAACAAGCTCTCCCGGCTCAAGTCTTTTCTCTGTAGGTACTGCGTGAGGCATGGCTGAATGGAGGCCGGAAGCCACAATGGTATCAAAGCTCTTATCTTCCGCCCCCTGAGAGCGCATAAAATATTCCAGGCGGGCCGCCGTCTCAAGCTCCGTCACCCCATGAGCCAGCTGTCCCAGAATATAGGAAAAAGCCGCATCCCCAATCTGCTCGGCCTTAGCCAGCAGTTCTATCTCCTCTTCGCTTTTCTGCACCCGCAGCATAGACAGGGCATCTCCCAGGGGAATCCAACGTTCCTCCGAAATTCCGGCCTCTTCCTGGAGCTTGCGCACGGTCCGGTAAAGCATAGACTCATCCTCAAAGCCAAGCCTTCCCACGCTGTCCTCTCTAAGAAGTTCCTTCAGCAGCTGTCCGTATCCCCGCTTTCCGGCAATGGAGCGGACCTCAAGGCCTCCGCTCTCCTCCTCTGCCTGCAGGGTATAGCGGCTGTCCGTCAGGATAACCCCATGCTTCCCGGAAAGGTACAGGTAACTCTCCGTTCCGGCAAACCCGCAGAGATAGCGGATATTGGCCGGAGATGATACTAGTACCGCATCTACATCTTTACTTTGCTGAATTTCTTTCCATCGTTCTAACCGCATGATTATACACTCCTACCGTGCTTTTTCCGCTCATAAAAATACAGCACCACCTTCTCCGGATACCGTTTCAAAACAATCTGAATCTCCTCTTTGGGATCCATAGGCTTAACCAGAATGGAATAGAGGCCTGTCCGGTTGGCTCCCCACACATCCGTAAAGAGCTGATCCCCCACAAACAGTGTCCGGGAAAGAGAGGTTCCCATTTTCTCCATCCCCTCCCGATACCCCTTGCGCCCCGGTTTTCCGGCCTTGAATACATAGGGCGTTTGAAGGGCCCCGGCAAAAGGCGTTACCCTGGGCTCCTTGTTGTTGGATATAAGGCAGGTAGAAAATCCCATCCCGTGCAGGCGCTCAAAAAGCCGGATGCTGCGCTCCTGGGCAGGAGCATCGTGGGGAACCAAGGTATTGTCAATATCAAAAAGGATTCCCCGGAAACCTCTCTCATATAAGTTCTCAAAATCAATTTCATAGACGGAATCCACATATTCCGTAGGATAAAATTTTTTAAGCATGCTCCTGCTTCCTTCCCTGATACTCCGCCACCAGGATACCGCCCACAATCAAAACTGCTCCTGCGGCTCCTGCCCCCGTGACGGGCTCATCCAGCACGGCTGCGGCCGCCACCATAGTCACAAACGGATTGAGATAAATGTAATTGTTTGTATTGACCACCCCGATACGCTTGATGGCCACATTCCACAGCACATAGCAAAGGGCGCTTCCCAGCACTCCCAGAAACAGCAGGCAGAAAAGCAGGGTCGGCTGTTTTAAAGGCCAAAGAGGAGGCAGTCCCTTTCCCCGCAAAGCCGCAGGCGCCGTCAAAAGCACGGCGTAAAAAACCATTTTCCGCGTCAGCACCATATTGTTGTAAAGCCGGATATACGTTTTCAGCAGAACGGAATACACCGCCCAGGACAGAGCCGCCATCAGGGAGAGCAGATCTCCCAGAGGATTCAGCTTCAGCACATAGGCGCCGTTGAACACCACAAGGGCCACTCCCGTGATAGCGATGAAAAATCCGGCCCAGGTGCCGGGGCCCATCTTCTCATCTCCTGTAAAGACGTGAGCCAGGATAGCCGTAAAAATCGGTGCTGCCGCCAGGATAATGCTCACATTGGAGGCCAGCGTATAGGTGAGGGCCGTATTTTCAAAGAAATAGTAAAAAGTCACTCCAGAGAGGGACAGGGAAAAAATTCCCAGTTCATCCCGAAGGTTTTCCGGCCGTTTGGGCTTCCCTGCCAGAAACAGCAGCACTGCCCAGGCAATCAGAAAGCGCATCAGCATAATCTGAAGGGCGTCATAAGCGCCCAAAAGAGTCTTGGTGGCCACAAAAGTGGTTCCCCAGACGGTAATGGTAATCAGGGCCAGAAGATGCCCCAGTGCTTTGCTTTTTGCGTCTGTCTCTGTCATCATGTCCGCTCCGCAATGCCCCGGACAGACATCTGGCACGTCTGTCCGGGGCATCTTGGTTTCTCCCGTCTTTTGCTTCTCTATTTATCCAGCATTTTCTTCAATTCACTTAAAAACGTATTGACATCCTTAAATTCCCGGTACACGGAGGCAAACCGCACATAGGCCACTGAATCCAGATCTTTGAGCTTATCCATCACCAGCTCGCCGATGACGCTGCTCTCTACCTCCCGTTCCTCCCGGTTGAAGATCTCGCTCTCGATGGCATCCAGCACCGCACTGATCTCCTTTAAGGGAACCGGACGCTTATGGCAGGCCCTTAAGATGCCGTCCTCAATCTTGCTCCTGTCATAAGGCTCCCGGTTATTGTCCTTTTTGATCACAATCACCGGAATGGTCTCAATCTTTTCATAGGTGGTGAAACGCTTCCCGCAGGCGTCGCAAAGGCGCCGGCGCCGGATAGAATTGTTGTCCTCTGCCGGTCTGGAATCAATAACCCTGGTATTCTCCTGGCTGCAAAACGGACACTTCATAACTACCTCCTATGACGCTGATGATCTCTGGTTTTCAGTATAGTATATTCCCGGCCTGCCTGTCAATGCACCCGGAACCTTTTTTTGCTCCCCGCATAGAATAAAGAAAGATCTGCCAAAGGAACACTTATGACCTTCTGTGAATTAAGAGAAAAAGACGTAATCAATATCAAAGACTGCAAACGCCTGGGCTGTGTATCCGATCTGGTCTTTGATCCCAAAAACGGCTGCATCCTGGCACTGATTACCTCCAGCAACGAAAAGCTCTGGGGACTTCTGGGAAAAGACTGTGAGTATGAAATCCCCTGGTGCAAAATCAAGCAGATCGGCCCGGACATTATCCTGGTAGAAATGGATCCGGAGAAGGATCGCCGCTAAATGTCCCCGTCTATCCGGAGCGGAACACGCTCCTGAATATAGCCCCTCACATCCTCCCTGGCAATTCCCAGGGAAACGGAAAGCTCCGCATAGAGCTGGTCTTCCGCCGCATGAAAGTAGCGTTCGTCTACGGCAGTCACCTTCTTCCCTTTCGCTCTCCGATCCTGCTGCCGGAAATAGGAGGTCTTGATAATCCGGATCCACTCTCTGGGATCCCCGCTTCGGATGGCTTCCCGGTAGCATTTCTCCCGCTGCTTATCATCCAGAACTGCAAGCTCCTCAATGGCGGGAATCTCATTTACCAAGGCATCGGCCTCCTCTTGGGTCATGACGGCCCGGATAACCACCTTTTCATTATCCACCGGGGTAAAAATCCGGTTTCCTTTCTGAAAACAGGGCGACAAAACATAGTAGAGACGGGTGCTCCCTGTCCCTGCAATCTCCGGCGCAGTGATATCCTCAATCTCACATACACCGGTGGTGCCGTATACAATATAGTTTCCTTTTTCAAACATAGAATCCTCCATTCCTGTTTTGCAGAATCACGGCTTCTATGTTTTATAATAACAGAAAATTCTGGATTTATCTAATATTTTTTCATTATTTCAAAATCTTCGTTACATTTGCCCTAAAGACAGGGGGTGAAAATTAGGGATTTTGCCCAAAAACTCACGTCCGCTCCCGGAATTCCAGTCTCTCATTTATATCTCTGCAATCTCATATTCCCTGCTGCCAAGACCCAGCTTTGCGGCCGCCTCCACCGTGTGAATGCCATTGCGGGACTCCATGCGCTCGATTAGGGAAGCCTTCCCGGGATCAGGGGCTCGGTACACTGCATCCACGCAGGCCTGATCCAAGGCTACCGGGTCCAGGGAGGCGAAAACTCCGATATCCGCCATCTCCGGTTCATGGGGGTTGGAATCACAGTCACAGTCGATAGACAGACGGTTCGCCACATTGATATAGACGATATTTTCACTGCCCATGTACGCAATCACCGACTGATCCGCATCCGCCATACATTCCAGGAAGGAATCGTGATCCGCTGTCCACAGATTCTCCGGCTCTCCAACTCCGTGAATGTGGGCTTTTCCGTGGGCAGAAGCAATACCGATAGAAATATTTTTCAGGGCTCCGCCGAAACCGCCCATCATATGCCCTTTAAAATGGGACAGCACCAGCATAGAATCATAATTTTTAAAATGGGAGCCCACATAGTTTTCCGTAAGATGAAATCCGCCTGTGACAGGCAGGGCAATCTCTCCCTCCTCATCCATAATGTCGCAGGGTGCAATCCGGGTAAATCCATGCTCTTCCATGGCCTTCCAGTGTTCCGGCGTGGTATTCCTTCTTCCTTCATAGGCTGTATTGCATTCCACAATGGTTCCCTGCACCTCGGCAACCAGTGCCTGAATCAAGGACGGTTTCAGATAATTGTGGCCGCCCGGCTCTCCGCTGGAAAGCTTTACCGCAACCTTTCCCTTCAAAGTCCTTCCCATCGCGCGGTAGAGTTTTGAAAGCGCCTCCGGGGTAATCTCCTTCGTAAAATAAACGGTTGATTTTTCCATCTGTCTATACTCCTTTCCCATTCTTTATTTTCCAAACATACCGGCCGCCCGCTTCATATTTTCCATAACCGGAACTTGAAAAGGACAGCGCTTCTCGCAGGAACCGCAGCCTACACATTCTCCGGCTTTGTGTTCCAGGACTGCATAATGCTCCCGCACGGTCTCCGGGATTTCCCCCTGAGCCGCTGCCAGATTGAGGAACTTCGTCACCAACGCCACATCGATCCCCTTGGGACAGGGGGCACAGTGGCCGCAGTACATACAATGTCCCTTCCAGCTGATCCTAGGAAATCCGGCTAAAGCCGCCGCATAATCCTTCTGGCTCTCCTCCGCCTCCTCATAAGCGGCACTCGCCTCCAGCTCGGAAATCGTCCGGGCCCCGGACATGACGGAGGCCACAGCCGGCCGGGTCAGGGCATAGTGGATGCACTGATACAAAGTCAGGGCTTTGCCCGCAGGAGACATCTCCCCGTTCAAAAGATCTCCTCCTCCGAAAGCCTTCATCACGGTTATCCCCACTCCCAGACGCTGGCAGGTCTCATAGAGGGCCTGACGCTGGGGATCCATATTCACCAGAGGCTTTTCGTAATTTTTTCCGTCCCAGAGGGCCTCCACATCCTCATTGGCTGGAAGCAGATCATAGCAGGGATTGACGCTGAACATGAGGATATCCACCAGGCCGCTGTTTACCGCAGCCAGAGCCGCCTCCGGGTTATGGCTGGACATGCCGATACAGCCAATCTTTCCCTCTGCCTTTAGCTCCAGGGCATAACCCATCACATCCCCCTTTTGGATCTCTTCCCAGTCCTTTAAGGAATCCACATAGTGAATCATGCCAATCTCCACCCGATCTGTCTCCAGGCGCCGCAGCTGATCCGCAAAGCCCTCCTTTACCTCTGAAATCTCCCTGGTCCGCTTATATTGGCCATCCTTCCAGACGGAGCAGAGATGAGCCTGAAGGATAAATTTTTCCCTGCGTCCTTTAAGGGCTGCACCCAGATTGGAGCGTACCTCCGGGTCCGGGGTGTACAAATCCAGGCAGTTGACGCCCCACTCCTCCATTTTATCCACAAAAGCTCTTGTCTCCTCTGCGGATTTTCCCACAAGGCCCTCGCATCCCATTCCGATTTCACTCATAGTAAGGCCGGTACGGCCTGCTCTGCGATACTTCATATATCTTGTCCCCCTATTCCAGTTCCCCTATTCTAGTTCCGCATACGCCCTCCAGGCACCCCTCCCTTAGAAAGAATTTCAGCCGTAAAAATACACGGCCGCAATTCTTTCTGGGCGCCTTCCGGGCTTCTGCTGTTTTGATTCCAGTTCCGCATACGCCCTCCAGGCACCCCTCCCTTAGAAAGAATTTCAGCCGTAAAAATACACGGCCGCAATTCTTTCTGGGCGCCTTCCGGGCTTCTGCTGTTTTGATTCCAGTTCCGCATACGCCCTCCAGGCACCCCTCCCTTAGAAAGAATTTCAGCCGTAAA
>ERZ777305.2060-NODE-2060-length-19028-cov-4.133084_pt1 | contig 19028 bp, 15 predicted proteins | sample MGYA00374965_ERZ777305 | MGnify/ENA primary metagenome ERZ777305 (study PRJEB29328, sample SAMD00013331) | mouse gut metagenome | study: EMG produced TPA metagenomics assembly of the Metagenome analysis of fecal microbiota from mouse which was promoted... | reverse complement strand
GCTTCGGAACATGGAAGAAATTCTATCAACAAAATACCGCCACCTTCCAAGCTGCCCTGCCGTCCAAGCTCCCTTTTTTCTTAAGCCCCGGACAACATGCGAGGAACTTTTTTTAAAGTGTACAAATTAAAATTAACACTTCACCTCCATACACCATTAAAAAAATAACTTCCCCACACAGTAATTCCTTACCATACACTTCCTAATTAGTCTTTATAATAAATGTAGTACTACCCTTAACACCATCCCCAGTACCCGTAAGCGTCTGATACCCCTTACCTGCCTCAAGTACCTTATTCAAGTCCTTCATGGCTGCGTCAAGGTCATTGTTATATACCTCAGAAATCTTTTGTATCGCGCTCTCATTAAACTGCTTCATACCAGAGCTAAGCTCTCCTGAGCCTTGCACAAGCTGGTTGATTCCATCTGTAAGCGCAGGGATTTTATCATTAAGCTCCCTTAAACCGTCTGCAAGGGCAGCAGAGCCTGCGGAAAGCTGACTGCTTCCGTCTGCAAGCTGCTTAGCTCCCGGAAGAAGGGTATCGTTAATGCCTGACAAAAGCTGTCCTGCCCCCGGAGCAAGAGTATTGTTAATACCGTCTGCAAGCTGCTTAGCCCCCGGAACAAGAGTGTTGTTAATGCCGCTTAAAAGCTCAGAGGAGCCGTTTTCTGCGCTTTTAATACCGTTTTCCAGCGCCTGGGTGCCGGATTTTAACTGGGCAAGCTTATCGTTTATGGTTTTTCCGTCAGCATCCTTTGACAAAAGCTGTGACAATATATTGTTTATGGCAGTATTTGCACCCTGATATTGAAGGATTCCGGCGTTGCATTGCTTTATGCCCTCCTCATATTGGGCTATTGCGCCTGTTACCGTATTAAGATTTTCTCTATATCCGGCAAGCTGTGAGGACGGAATAGAGCCTGAGTTAATGGCTGTCTCAAGGGCTGTCTTTTTTGCGGTCAAGTCTGATATTTGAGCCTTGCATGAAGCGATTGTTCCGTTAAGCGTTTCAATCTCCTTGTTGTTTTGCGCGATTGTGGCTTGCAAGGTCTGTACAAGTCCGTTTACGGTAGTAACAAGCTCTCCCACGCCTGAATTTACTAAGACAGCGCCGTTATACAGCTCCTTAAGTCCGCTGTTAAGGGTATCAGCCCCCTTTGCCAAAGTTTCGGAAATTCCCTTATATAAAGCGTTTGCGCCGGGAGCTAAGGTATCGGTGATACCAAGATACAGCGCGTTTGCGCCTGTAAGCAGCGTCGTATTAATACCGTCGTAAAGGGTGGCGGCTCCGGCTGCAAGTGTTTTCATATTTGTATCTATAGTCTGTGCGCCTGCGTTTAGCTTTTCAATGCCTGTAATTAAATCACCTGTATTTCCTTGAAGGGTCAAAAGTCCTTCATTTAATGCAGCCGCGCCGTCAGAAAGCTTTGAGGATGACTCGCTTAAAAGTGAAATCATATCGGAAATACTGCTTAAATCTGCTTCGTCGTCAAGAGAAATCTCCGATAAAGCCTTGTTTGTAACAACAGTCATCATCATATCAATATCATAGTTTGTCACGTCAGCAGTAATCTCAACCGTATTTGCAATATCAAGGGAAAGGCTTTCTGATATTCCAGGAAGTCCCATTCCTATAAGAATATTGTAATCGCCGTTTGAAATTACCTGACCGTTTGTAACAGTGACATTTTGGAAACTGTCTGTAGGAAGCAGCATGCCTGTTACGGCAAGAAAAGGAATATATATGCCGTCGTCTGTCTTTTCATTGGCTATATATTCAATAGTCATGGAAAGCTTACCTGATTTACCCTTAAGAGCATCGGCAGAAATTTCCTGACCGTCAAGCTTATATGATATTTTCAGGCTGACAGGAAGCGTGGTGCCTGCGTCAAGGCTTCCCTGATAATATATGTCGTTTCCGGAGGTGTCAAAGGTTATTTCGCCGCCGGAAACATTGAAGGCTTCATTTCCCTTTACGTTTACTATATCCTTAAGGCTTGTGACATCCTTAAGAGAAGCGTATTTTTGCGGGTTTTTAAGCCAGCTGCTTACAAGAATTTTTTCTACGGTACCATTAGAGGAGGTGGTAACATAAACCGTTTCCTCCTTTGTGCCATAGCCGGAGCCTTCCCCCTTTGAGTCAGAAACATTTTCCGTTTTAATATTTTTATCTGTTTTGTTGTCTGATGAATTGCTGTTTCCTGAGTCTGCGCATGCCGTAAGACTTATAATCATCATTGCGGACATAGCCAGCGCTGTTACTTTTTTTAACTTCATAATATATCAATCCTTTCTATTTTTTAATAAAAAATAATTTTATAGTAATAATTACTTTGCTTCTAATTAGCTGCTGAATTTTTGTCTTCAAGTTTTTTTTGGCGTATTTCCTTAAAGCCGAGTGTTGTTCTGATAATGACAGGGTCAAATATCATAAGCATAGACGGAAGAACTGTAAGCACCACAACCATACTGATTAAAGCGCCTCTTGCCATAAGCATGCATAAGGAGCTTATCATATCAATGCTTGAGAAAACTCCCACCCCGATAGTTGCTGCAAAAAAGCTTAAGGCGCTTACAATGATAGACTGCATGGAAGCCTTATGGGCTATGGATACGGAGGCTTTTTTACCGCTGCCGCGAAGTCTTTCCTTTTTGTATCTTGTAGTCATAAGTATAGCGTAATCCACAGTTGCGCCAAGCTGGATGGTTCCTATAACGATAGATGATATAAACGGAACAACAGTTCCAGTGTAGTAAGGTATACCCATATTTATAAATATGGCAAACTCAATAACTGACACCAGTATAATAGGAAGAGTTATTGATTTAAAAATAAGTAAAATAATAATAAAGATAAAGCCTATGGATACAATGCTTACAACCTTAAAATCATTGTCTGTTATTTCAATTAAGTCCTTTGTACAGGGAGCCTCTCCAAGAAACATAGAGTCCTTGTCATAGGACTTAACAATGCCGCTTATAGTGTCGCACTGTTCATTTACCTCGTCGCTTGCCACCTTATATTCTGACATTACAAGTATAAGCTGCCAGTTTTCATTTTTTAGGGAGCTTACAAGCTCGTCAGGCAAAATGTCTGCGGGGATTGTGCCGCCAAGTATGGCGTCAATGCCAAGAACAGCCTTAACGCCGTCTGTTTTTTTAATATCGTCAGACATCTTTGCCACATCAGAGGAGGACATTTTGCTGCTTGCAAGTATCATATGTGTGCTGTTCATATTGAACTCCTCCTGAAGCTTGTCGTTTGCCTGAATGGAATCAAGAGTCTTTGGAAGAGTTTCAGCAAGGTCATAGTACACAGGCGTTCTGTTGTTGCCGTAAAGGGCAGGGAACAGAATGACTGCAAATAATACTATAAATATAATGTAATGCTTTGTTATAAAATCCGACGTTCTTTCAAAGCGGGGAAGTATTGCCCTGTGGCTGGTTTTTTCTATAACCTTGTCAAATATAAGTATCATGGAAGGGAGAATAGTTACACAGGCAATAACGCCGAATATAACGCCCTTAACCATAACAATGCCAAGGTCAAGACCAAGGGTAAAGCTCATAAACATAAGAGCAACAAAGCCTGCAACAGTAGTTATGGAGCTTCCCACAACAGAGGATATGGTATTTGAAATGGCGTGGGCCATGGCGCGGTTTTTATCCCCCGGAAATCTGCTCTGGTTTTCCTTGTAGCTGTGCCAAAGAAAGATAGAGTAGTCAAGAGTAACGCCTAGCTGTAAAATTGCGCTAAGGGCTTTTGTAATAAAGGAAATTTCACCCATAAATATATTTGTTCCTAAGTTATAAACAATGGCTATGCCTATGCTAAGCAGGAAAAATATAGGAATGAGAAAGGAATCCATGGTTACTGACAGTACTATAAGGGCCAGAAGGACAGCTAATCCTACATACAGAGGCGTTTCCTTCTCGGAAAGAATTTTTGTGTCAGTAACAACTGCCGACATTCCGCTGAGAAAGCATTGCTTACCTGCCATATCGCGTATTGTGGTTATAGCGTCCATTGTTCCGTCAGCAGAGGTGGTTTCGTCAAATATAATAGCCAGCATTGTTGCATTATCGCTTTTAAAGGCGCTTACTATTTCGTCAGGAAGCATATCCATTGGAAAGGATATATCAAGTATGCTGTCATACCAGATAACCTTTGAAACATGCTCCACCTTCTCTATTTTTGATTTTAGGGCGGCTACGTCCTTATTGTCCATTCCCTCTGCAACAAACAGGGAAAAGGCGCCTGTTCCAAACTCGTCGACAAGAATATCCTGTCCCTTCATAGTCTCAATATCACCCGGAAGATAGGAGAGAATATCATAGTTTATCTTCGTGCCAAAATAACCGAAGGCTGATGGTATTAAGAGCATAAGGCTTATGATAAAGATTGGAACCCTGAATTTTACAACCTTTTTACCAAAATTAATCATAATATTTAATCCTTTCTTTTATTTTTTAGAAAATTTTTTTAGTCTGGCGAAGTATGTGCACTTACTTCGCCATATTGGACAAACTGACCGTTGGTCATATTTGTACTGTAATATGATATATCACAAAAATGACCAACAGTCAATAAGTTTATAAAAATTTTATTGACTTTGCTTCTTTTTTATAGTTTAATATGAAAACTATAGGAGTATGAAGTGAACAGGCAAACAACAGACAGGAGGAAATTCAGATGGGAAAGGTAGAGTCAAACAAAAAGAAAAAAAAGGAATCATTGTTAAATACAGCTTTTGAATTATTTACCTCAAAGGGGATTAATGAAACCTCTATATCGGATATTGTAAATAAGGCAGGGGTAGCTAAGGGAACGTTTTATCTTTATTTCAGGGACAAGTATGACGTCAGAAACCTTCTTATTTCTCATAAATCCAGCAAGGTTTTCATGAATGCGGCAAATGAACTTGAAAAGCAGAATATAGAAGTTTTAGAGGATAAAATTATATTTATAGTTGACAATATTATAAACCAGCTTGCGGAAAATAAAGCTCTCCTTACATTCGTATCAAAGAATTTAAGCTGGGGATTTTTTAAAAATGCAATAACAAGCCATGGAGATGACGAATCTCTTGATTTTAAGGATATATATTATACAATGCTTGACGAATCGGAATACGAATACAGGGAGCCGGAGATAATGATATATATGATAGTGGAAATGGTCAGCTCTACCATTTACAGCGCCATATTATATAACGAGCCGGCGGGAATAGAGGAAATTAAGCCTTATCTTTTTGAAACGATAAGATTTATTATAAAATCTCACAGAGGAAATAAAAAGGTTTAAGCTGCAGGAGTAAATGCAGTGACGCTTCAATGCGAAATTAACATGTTTTGAAACAAAAATGACAAAAATAAGAATATAAAAATAATCTATAATAATACCGAGAGAATTTGTTCACACAAGATTTTCACAATGTGAAAATCTAAGCATCATGTATCTGACATTTGGAGTAAAGGCATGATATATATAAACTAGGATAAAATTTTGGAGGTACATTATGGATGAGCAATGCAGATGGATAAGAGCAAGAAGAAAGAGGCATATATTGTCAGCTATACTTTGCTTATTTGTCCTCTTAAACTATATTGCAGCAAACGGCATTGCGCTGCCGGAGAAAATAGTCAGTCAGACAAAGACTGCGGATAGCCGGGCAAAGACAGCAGGCGGGAAAGCAGCGGAGGCATCATGGGCAGACAGCAGCCGTCAGATATTAGGTCAGGGCTCCTTTTTGGACGCAGCAGCTAATGTTCCGGCAAATGGGTTTATAATACTGTCTGGGGACATTTCCGTGACGGATGATATAATTATTTCTAAACAGATAACAATAACGTCAGAGGATTCTCTTAACCCATGTATGATAAAAAATATTACGCCGGATACAGATGATAGTGAGGACAGGGGAAGAATATTTACGGTAAACAGCGGTACGCTGCGGTTAAGCAATGTTATTTTAGATGGAGGCATGAATGAGGGAGTCGTCGCGTATCATCCATTAATCTGCATAAACAGCAATAGCGTAGGAGCTGAGCTGGAAAACGGGGCAGTACTGCAAAATGCAGAAAATGCCTCTCAGGTACTGGGAGGCGGCGCAATAAGCATAAGATTTGGACAGGTTAATATGCATAGCGGCGCCGTAATTACAAACTGTAAGGCTTATAGCGGAGGCGGCATTGAAATCAATAGCAGAAGGGCATGGAACAGCGCCGTGTTTATTATGAACGGCGGAAGCATCAGCGGCTGTAATGCAAAAAATGGCGGCGGAGTTTACGTTAATATAGGAATGTTTCAACTGCTGGGAGGAGAGATTATAAACAATCGTGCCGCAGGGGAAGATAGAGAAGGCGAAGCTGTAAATTATGGCGGCGGAGGTATTTATATATCAGGAGCAGCAAATATAGCAGGCGTTTTGATAAGAGGTGGTAAAATTGCAGACAACGAAGCGTCAGAAAACGGAGGCGGAGTTTTGCTTGGGGGCGCAAATGCATTACTTCAGATGATGGGCGGAACATTGGAAGGAAATAAAGGGGAAAACGGCGGCGGTATTTCCGTGCTTAGAGGAAATTTGAAATTATTTGGCGGCTCTGTTACCGGTAATACAGCTATCCTTTATGGGGGAGGTATTTTAGGCTGTCCATACGGCTTGATTGAATTGCAGGGAAATCCCGAAGTATACGGGAATACGTCGGGAGACTCCTCGGACAGGTTTGATAATCTGTATCTTGACGGTGAGGAGAAAGACGGTGATAAGACGCTTCCCATTGCCCTTACGGGAGAGCTTACAGACGGAGTAAAGCTTGGAATGTCACGCTGGATTAGCCCTGATGACAATGAACATCCATACAGGGAAATGATTGTGTCGGCAAAAGATATGCCTCAGTCGTCAGGCAGCTATACGATTACAGAATCCGACTTTAACAGGCTTGCGCAGACGTTAGATGAAGAAAATAAGCAGCTATATGCTGATAATATGGAAAAATATGCCCTTGTAGAATATGAGGGAAAAATTGTAATGATACTGTCAACAGATATTAAGTTGGATAAAGAGAAAATGCCACTTGCCATGGCAGGTGAAAAAGGCGTCCTCACGGCAACAGTAACGCCTTTAAACACGCCAATAAAGGGTGCTGCATGGAGCTCGTCTGATGAAGCCGTGGCAAAGGTTGACGAGAATGGAAACGTAACAGCCATGGGAGAGGGAGAGGCTGTTATCACGGCAACGACAAAGTCGCCGTATCATAATAAGGCAGAATGCAGGGTGAAGGTGGCGGAGTTCCGCGAATTAGATACAAGAGCAGAGCATGGAAGGATTACATATAAGCCGGAGGGACCCTTTCAGGAAAATGATGTGATTTCCATTAGAGCTGTTCCTGATAAAGGCTATAGGTTTAAAAAGGAAACCCTTAAGGCGTTAAATTGGGGTGATGAGTCTGTAGAGATTGTAATAAGCGGGGAAACGCTTAATATTCCTGATTATGATGTGACGGTTACGGCAATATTTGAGCCGATTAATTATCCCATTAAATATGAGCTGGAGGGGGGAACATTGCAAACAGGAGAGAGCAATCCGCCGGAGTATACCATAGAAAGCAGTGACATTATCCTTAAAAATCCAGTTAAGGACGGTTATACATTTAAAGGCTGGACAGGAACAGGGCTGACGGAGGCTGCAGCTTCCGTGATAATTCCTGCAGGCTCAACCGGAGAGCGCAGCTACACGGCAGTATGGGAGGAGCAGGAGACAGAAAGTAGCAATACAGGACCAACGGAGGAAGAAAGCAGTGACACAAAGCCGTCAGATGAGGAAACAGAAAGCAGTGACATACGTCCAACAGATGAAGAAACAGAAAGCAGCGATATAAAGCCAACAGATGAAGAAACAGAAAGCAGTGATATAAAGCCGGCAGATAAGGAAACAGAGGGTAAGGATACAAGCGCGTCAGATGAAGAAACAGGGGGTAAGGACACAAAACCGTCAGATGAAGAAACAGAAAACAGGGATACAAGCCCAACAGATGAAGAAATAGAGAGCAAGGATATAAAACCTGCTGAGGGAGAAACAGAAACTGCGGATACGAAGCCTCCCATGGGGGAAACAAATCAAGGTCCGGATGATACGGATACAGGAAGTGAGAATCCTGATACCTCAGACAGCATGTCAGTATGGTATATACTGGCTGCCGTTTCCCTTACAGGATTGCTGCTTATGGGCTTATCGGAAATTTTACCTGAGAAATACAAATTTTGGTAGTCAAATTAACAATAAATGTGGTATAGTAAAAATGTATATGCCTTAAAAGGAGAAATATACTATTATTTTAAAGGCATAAGCATAAAAATAATCTTTTAGGAGAACAATATATGCGAATTGGAATGGGTTATGACGTACACAGGCTTGTGGAGGGAAGAAAGCTTATATTAGGAGGAGTGGAAATTCCTTTTGAAAAGGGGCTTTTAGGGCATTCCGACGCAGATGTCCTGCTTCATGCCATAATGGATGCGCTTTTAGGCGGGGCAGCGCTGGGGGATATTGGAAAGCATTTTCCTGATACAGACATTAAGTATAAGGGAATTTCCAGCATAACGCTGTTAGAGCATGTGGGAAGGCTCTTGACGGATAATTTATTTATAATAGGAAATATAGATGCTACAATAATAGCGCAGCGCCCAAAGCTTTTGCCATATATGGAGCAGATGAAAAAAAATATAGCTAAGGCATTAAATATATCTGAAAGCCGGATAAATATAAAGGCGACCACAGAGGAGGGACTGGGCTTTACAGGAAATGGAGAGGGCATATCGGCCCAGGCAGTAGCCCTTCTTGAAACGGCGGCTAATTACAGCTATGATGTCATGGAGGAGGAAGGCAGAAGCTGTACAGGCTGTAAGGGATGCCAAAGCTATAGAAATCAATAGCTCTCTATCAAAACCAATAGCTTGCAATAGAGAACAATAGCCTGCGTAGTCTTACAATAGAATATTATAGCGGAGACGATAAGTTATGGATAAATATAAGCTGCATAAAATAGACATAAAGGATTATAAAATATTAAAAAAATATTTTGCGCTGAGACCTGCAAGAACATGTGAAAGCATAGTAAACAACAGCTTTATATGGAGAGATTACTATAATGCAAGATATTATATAAATGATTACGGCATAGTCTTTTTATATGATGTAGGTGAAGGAATGTTTACATCATCTCCTTTATGCAGAAAGGAGCATATATATGACTGTGTGGAGGATATGAGGCAGTATTTTAATAACGTACTGGATAAAAAGCTTATAATGTGCGTGACTGATTACGATACAGTGGAAGCCATTGAAGCAGTGACAGACATATATGATATACGGGAGGACAGGAGATATTTTGATTATGTGTATGATGCATGTAAGCTTCGTACCCTTTCCGGAAAGGCATATCATAAGAAAAAAAATCACTATAACAGCTTTTTAAAAGCATATGATGGCAGATATGAAGCTAAGATATTAAGCAGTGATGACAGGGAGGTTATTTTTGATTTTCTTGACAGATGGCACAGCGCCAGAGTTATAAAGGATGATTATAACAGAGATGATTATGAGGTGGCGGGAATAAAGAGGTTCCTGTCTGAAATGAATATTGTGGATGATGATATGAACATGAAAATGTTCGGGGTGTATGTGGACGGTGTTCTTGAAGCATTTACTATTGGCACGTATCTTCATGATTTAAGAATGGTATTTGTTCATGTGGAAAAGGCAAATCCCGATATAAGAGGCTTATATGCTTTTATAAACCGGGAGTTTCAAAGCATATGCTTTCCTTTAGCAGCGTTTGTAAACAGAGAGGACGACATGGGGCTTGAGGGCTTAAGACAGGCCAAAATGAGTTATAATCCTGTTTATATGGAGAAAAAATATACTATAACAGAAAAAAATTAAAAATGTTAAAATTAAAATTGAAGCTGGTGTAAGCATGACAGCAAACATCTATTATTGAAGAAAGGTTAGGGATAATATGGACCTGGATATCAGATTTGTAAATAAAAATTCAGAGGAAATGAATCAGGTAAGGGAGCTTTATGAGAAAACCTTTAATGATACAAAGGAATATAAGGAATTTCTGTTTGGCAGTATTGTGCCTGACAGCGATACGGAGATTATAGCGGGATTTATTGATAATAAGCTTATATCAATGATGTTTCTCAGAAAGAAAAAGCTTTTAAGCGTTGGACAGCGTGTAAAAAGCTGTCTGATTTACGGAGTAGTTACAGCAGAAGATTACAGAAACAGAGGATATATGAAAAGGCTTATGGAATGTGCATTGAGCTATTGCGGAAGCATTGATATTCCTTTTTTATATCTTATTCCCATTAATCCAAAGATTTATGAGAGCATGGGTTTTGTGCTGGCAAGGGAGGAGAAGATAATTCCTCTTGAGGATATAGAGTGTCAAAGGGAAGAATACATTGTGAAAAAGGTATGTATGGATAAGGAACAGTCCGGAGGCTGCAAAAGAATATCTGATTTTGCAATTACGGTTGAGGCTGCCAACAAAGGCATAACGGCAGAGAAGAATGAGCTTTATTTCCTGCGGAGATTAGAGCAGGCCAGTGTAGAAAATGCCGGAATATACATAATAAGAAATAAGGACGTGTCCGACGGTATGGAAGCCATAGTGGTAACAGGCACAGCCGAGGATGACAGCAGAATATACGTTACGGATATAATATGTGAAGGCGAATGGGAGGATTCCTTTAAATATGCAAAGCTTGTGACTGATATGGAGGTAGATATTATGCCTTTTGTACGTCTTAAGCCTATTATGATATATAACTGGATTAATATGGATTTATACATAAAATTAAACGAGGACATTTAAAATTATTAGCAAAAGCAAAAAAGCTACATATTTTAATATAATAGAATTTTTTTTGAGGTGAAGAAATGAGCAGGCACAGTTTTTTTAAGGAGCAGGCAGCAGTCATTCGTGAGCGTGACCCTGCCATAAAGTCCAACTGGGAGGTGTTTTTATATCCCTGCTACAGAGCCATAAAATCATATAGAAAAGCCCATAAGCAGTATCTTAAGGGACATTTTTTCAGGGCAAGGCTTATATCCCAGCGGGCGGCGAGAAAGACCGGCATAGAGATACATCCCGGGGCAAGGATTGGCAAAGGTTTTTTTATAGACCACGGTCACGGAGTGGTTATAGGGGAAACCACCGTCATAGGAGACAATGTTACCTTATATCAGGGAGTCACCCTTGGAGGTACAGGCAAGGAAACGGGAAAGCGTCATCCTACAATAGAGGATAACGTTATGATTAGCGTGGGAGCAAAGGTGTTAGGCTCGTTTACCATAGGGGAAAACTCAAAGATAGGAGCAGGAAGCGTAGTATTAAGCGAGGTGCCTCCAAATTCAACGGTAGTGGGAGTGCCGGGCAGAGTGGTAAAGCAGGACAATGTCCGTATACCAAGAACAGATATGGACCAGGTTCATCTGCCGGACCCGGTATATGCGGAGCTGGAAATGTTAAAGAAAGAAAATTCAAGGCTGAAAACTCATTTAGAGGAATACATCAGGGAGCAGGAAAGGAAAGAAAATGGAAATATATAACACACTGACAAAGAAGAAAGAAAAATTTGAGCCGAATGAGGAGGGAAAGGTAAAAATGTATACCTGCGGCCCTACCGTATATCATTTTGCCCATATCGGAAATCTTAGAAGCTACATTATGGAGGATGTACTGGAAAAATACTTAAGGTATGAGGGCTATGACGTTAAGCGGGTAATGAATATAACAGACGTGGGACATCTTTCAAGCGACGCGGATACAGGTGAGGATAAAATGCTTAAGGGGGCAAAAAGAGAGCATAAGACCGTTATGGAAATAGCGAAGTTTTACACAGACGCATTTTTTTCCGACTGCAAAAAGCTTAACATAAAGACGCCGGATGTGGTGGAGCCTGCCACAAACTGTATAGAAGAATTTATTCATATGATAGAGGAGCTTTTAAATAAGGGCTACGCATACGAGGCAGGGGGCAATATTTATTTTGATACGTCAAAGCTTAAGGAATATTACGTTCTTTCAAGCCATAATGAGGCAGATTTGCTAGAGGGTGTAAGAGATGACGTAGATGTGGATGAAAATAAAAGGAATAAGGCGGACTTTGTACTTTGGTTTACAAAATCTAAATTTGACGCTCAGGAGCTTAAGTGGGAAAGTCCGTGGGGCTTAGGATATCCGGGCTGGCATATAGAGTGCTCATGTATAAGCATGAAGCATTTAGGGGAATATCTTGATATTCACTGCGGAGGCATTGATAATATATTTCCCCACCACACTAACGAGATTGCGCAAAGCGAGTCATATCTAGGACATAAGTGGTGTAATTACTGGTTCCATGTTCACCACTTAAATGACAGGTCAGGAAAAATGAGTAAGTCAAAGGGGGAGTTCCTTACGGTTTCCTTTATAGAGGGAAAGGGCTATAATCCTCTTGTCTACAGAATGTTCTGCCTCCAGTCCCATTACCGTAAGCCTTTGGAATTTGATTATGAGATAATGGACAATACAAAAACGGCATATGAGAAGCTTAAGAAAAAAATAAGCGCTCTTACGGAAGACGGAGCTGTATCAAAGGAGGAGCTTGACTTATACAGACGCAGATTTATTGAGGCGGTGGGAAATGATTTAAACACTGCCCTTGGACTTTCTCTTATATATGACGTTTTAAAGGCGGATATAAACGACGCCACAAAGCTTGCCATTATAAATGATTTTGACAGGGTATTATCTCTTGACCTTACAAGGCCGGAGCCAAAGGAAGATACTTATTCCAATGTAACCGACGAGGAGCTTGCTTTTATAAACGATATGCTTGCAAGGCGGGCAGAGGCTAAGGCGGCTAAGGATTTTGCCACGGCGGATGCTATCAGGCAGGAGCTTCTTGATAAGGGCATAGCAATAAAGGATACAAGAGAAGGAGCAGTATGGGAGAGAGTTTAAACTTTTTTGATTATATAACGGATTATCTTGAGACTGAGAGAGGTGAGGCTGGATTATACTCGCCTCTTACTCTTGCTTATATTGGAGACGGAATATACGAGATTATAATACGTACGTTTATAGTTACAAAATCAGGAAATGAACAGGTAAACAAGCTTCATAGAAAAAGCAGCAGCCTTGTAAAGGCGGAAACTCAGGCTAAGCTTATACATGCCATAATGGATGAGCTAAGCCCTGAGGAGGAAAAAATATATAAGCGGGGCAGAAATGCAAAATCCTTTACGTCGGCAAAAAATGCATCTATAGGGGATTACAGAACGGCGACAGGCTTTGAGGCGCTGTGCGGGTACCTTTACATGAAGGGCGATATGGAAAGGCTGCTTTTCTTAGTTAAATCAGGCTTAAGGAAGCTTGAAAAAATATAAAATAAAAGGAGCAGATATGAGATACGAGGAATTTACAATAGAGGGAAGAAATGCCGTAATGGAGGCATTCCGCTCCGGGAAAACCATAGACAGGCTGTTTATACAGGAGGGCTGTCACGACGGGCCTGTAAACAGTATAATAAGAGAAGCAAAAAAGGCAGACACAATAATAAATTATGTAAGCAAAGAGCGCCTTGACAAAATGTCAGAGACAGGAAAGCATCAGGGGGTAATAGCGTATGCCGCCGCATATGAGTATGCAACCGTAGAGCAGATACTTGCCTTGGCAAGGGAAAAAAATGAGGAGCCCTTTATATTTATCCTTGATAATATAGAGGACCCGCATAATCTTGGGGCAATTATAAGAACAGCTAATCTGGCAGGGGCTCATGGCGTCATTATACCAAAGAGACGTGCGGCAGGTTTAACGGCAACAGTGGCAAAAACCTCGGCGGGAGCGTTAAATTATACTCCCGTGGCAAAGGTTACAAATATAGGGGCTACTATAGAGGAACTTAAAAAGGAGGGAATGTGGTTTGTATGCGCCCATATGGACGGCGAGATTATGTACAATTTAAACCTTACCGGCCCAATAGGACTTGTCATAGGAAATGAGGGCGGGGGCGTAAGCAGGCTTGTAAAGGAAAAGTGCGATTTTATCGCTTCCATACCTATGAAAGGAGATATTGATTCCCTTAACGCATCTGTGGCGGCAGGAGTTTTGGCCTATGAGGTGGTGAGACAAAAAATGTCGCTAAAATGCAATAATTAATAGAAAAATTATATTGTAAGATAACGCTTGTTAGTGTAATATATAAAAAACATTAACAAGCGTTTTTGCTAATTGAGATGTATAAGGCAGTAATAAAAAACATAATTGTAAAGGAGGAATATTATAATAATGAATATTGTAGAAAATGTAATTGAGCTTATAAATTATGGAGTAGAAAATTCTCTGATAGAAAAAGGCGACAAGTATTATATATTTAACAGATACATAAAAATCCTTAAGATACAGGATATAGACGAAAACTTTGAGGAAATAGAAAGGAAAGCTTTTAATGGAGAGGATTTACAAAGGCAAAAAACGAGAAAGCTTGAAGAAATATTAAGAGATATGCTTGACTACGCCGTGGAAAAAGGACTGATAGAGGAAGATACCGTAACCTTAAGGGATTTATTTGACACAGAGCTTATGGCAGTGATGGTATCAAAGCCTTCGGAGATAGCAAGGGAGTTTTATGAAAGATATAAGGAGTCGCCCCGAAAGGCAACGGAGTATTATTTTGATTTAAGCAGGGCAACAGATTATATAAGGACATACAGAGTGGCTAAGGATATGAAGTGGGTAACGGCCTCAGAGTATGGGGATATGGATATTACCATAAATCTTTCAAAGCCCGAGAAGGACCCAAAGGCTATAGCAGCCGCAAAAAATGCCGTAAATACCTCGTATCCGAAATGCCAGCTATGTTATGAAAATGAGGGCTATGAGGGAAGATTAAATCATCCTGCAAGGGGAAACCACCGTATTATACCAATTACCATACAGGGCGCAGACTGGGGCTTTCAGTATTCTCCGTATGTATACTACAATGAGCATTGTATAGTTTTTAATAAAAAGCATATACCTATGAGGATTGATGAAAACGTATGGGGAAAGCTTTTTGATTTTGTTAAGCTGTTTCCACATTATTTTGTAGGCTCTAACGCAGACCTGCCTATTGTGGGAGGCTCAATACTTACCCATGAGCATTTTCAGGGAGGACATTATGAGTTTGCCATGGCAAGGGCGGAGATTGAAAGGACATATGTTATAAAGAACTTTGAGGATGTGGAATGCGGCATACCTCACTGGCCTTTGTCGGTTATACGTCTCAGGGGCGCTGATACAGACAGGATAGGTCTTTTGGCAACCCATATACTTAACACATGGAGAGGCTATACGGACGAGGAGGCCTTTATATTTGCCGAGACGGACGGAGAGCCCCACAATACAATTACTCCTATAGCAAGAAAAAGAGGAGATATTTATGAGCTTGACCTTGCCCTTAGAAATAACATAACAACAAGTGAGCATCCTTTGGGAGTATTTCATCCTCATGGAGATTTACACCATATAAAGAAGGAAAATATAGGGCTTATAGAGGTAATGGGTCTGGCGGTGCTTCCTTCAAGGCTTAAAGACGAGCTTTCCATGGTGGCAGACGCATTGGCAGAGGGAAGGGATGTAAGCAGTATTAAAGAAATAGCTTCCCACGGACAGTGGGCTGACAGCTTTAAGAAGAACTACGACCATATAGACAGGGAAAATGCCTTTGATATAGTAAAGGCCGAGACAGGCAAGGTATTCGTCAAAGTCCTTGAGGACGCCGGTGTTTATAAATGCAATAAAGCCGGAAGGGAGCATTTTGAAAGCTTTATAAAAGCTTTATAAATTCAGCTCTGACGGATAAGATTCAAAAAATGAATTTGAAAGTTAAAATAACATTTTTATATAGTAGAAAGGATGGTATTATTATGGAATACGGAGGATATTTATTTGTACATTTTACGGGAGAAAGCGAGGCAGGAGAGCAGATATACTTTAGTGTAAGTAAGGACGGGCTTCATTGGACAGACTTAAATAACGGCCAGCCTGTAATTACGTCAAAGATATGTGAGATGGGAGTTAGGGACCCGTTTATTCTTAGAAATAGGCTGGACAATAGGTTTTATATTATATCGACAGACCTTAGGATAGCATCCGGCAAGGGCTGGGGCGTAGCGCAGTACGAGGGCAGCAGAAATCTTATGGTATGCTCGTCAGAAAATCTTACGGACTGGACAGAAATAGAGGCTGTGGAGGTAGGCATAGACGGCGCAGGCTGCGTTTGGGCGCCGGAGGCAGTATATGATGAAAAAAAGGGCGAGTACCTTGTATTTTGGGCGTCTATGGTTAAAAATGACGGGGATAGTGAGCATAAGCAGCGTATTTACAGCTCGTACACAAAGAACTTTAAGGATTTCAGCAGGCCGGAGCTTTATATTGAGAGGGAAAATCATGTGATAGATACTACTATCTTAGAGTGGAAGGGAGTATATTACAGATTTTCAAAGGATGAGACCACAAAAAACATAATAGCAGATAAAAGTGAAAACGTAAAGGAAGGGCCTTTTATAAGACTTAACTGTCCGAATGTGGAAAGCATTTTTGGCGTTGAGGGCCCGGAAGGCTTTAAGTTTAATGACAGAGAGGAATGGTGCCTGATGGTGGACAGATTTGCAGAGGGAAAGGGGTATCTGCCTTTGGTTACAAGGGATATGTCGTCAGGTGAATTCAGAGTGCTTAAGCCGGAGGAATATGATATGGGCATGACAAAGAAGCGTCACGGCTCAGTGCTTAATATAACCGCAGAGGAATATGACAGACTGGCAGCTAAGTATGGCATAAAGGAAGTTTAAATAACAGATAATAAACCGGCAAAAGGAAGATTGATGAACAGGAGAATTTATGTCATATTACAAGCTTAAGGCAGGAACGCTGCCATGTATAAGTCTTATAGGTCTGGTAACAATACATCCGCCATACATTCATTTGAGGCGTCAGCTTGACGAATATGTAATGTATATAATTGTAAGCGGCGAAATGTACCTTAAGGAAAATAATACGGAATATATATTAAGGCAGAATGACGTTATAATATTAAGTCCCGAATATGAGCATTTTGGCACAAGAGCTGCGGAGTGCGAATATTATTATATTCATTTTAAGGGAGAAATAAAAGAGCTTAGGGATGAAAATGTTCAGGAGGAAATTATTTCAGAAAGATTTTTGTCTTTAAAAAATGATGAGGAAAAAAATTTAAGAAATAAGGATATTATTCTGCCTAATTACTATCATTTCAGTACGGCGGCGTCTGTTATTAATCTTATATGCAAGGCGGGAGACATAATATCGGCAGGCAATGACAAAAGAGAGTACTATGCCGTAAAGACTGATTGTATGCTTCTTGAAATGCTTATAGATTACACCCGTTCCTATATATCAGAGCTGCTGTTTGAGACAAAGACGTCATCCACAAAGGCGTCAAGAAAGGTATTTGATTTGCTTAATTATTTTAACAGCTACTATATGGAGGAGATTTCAGGAGATTCCATAGAGGAGCTTCTGGGCTGCAACTTTGATTATCTTAACAGAGTTTTTAAGCAGGCCACGGGAAAAACCATATTTAATTATTTAAATGAGCTTAGAATAATAAAGGCAAAGCAGTTTCTTGAAAACGGACTTCACTCAATAAGCGACGTAGCGGAAATGACAGGATTTAACGACGTATATTATTTTTCTAAGGTATTTAAAAAATATGCGGGAACAACGCCGGGGAAGTATAGTAAGTCAGTGCTGTAAAAAAATGTAAAAACCTATTGACATAGTGGAGCTTTGGCACTATAATCCTATACATATTAATCCTATATAAATAGTAGGAAAAAAGAAAGGATGAGGATTATGTCAGATATAAAGGAAAGCGCGTCAGAATTAATAGGAGGAACTCCTATGCTTAAGCTTAACAATTATCAGAAAAAGGCAGGAATTAAGGATACGGTTATACTGGCAAAGCTTGAATATTTAAATATGTCAGGCTCAGTAAAGGACAGAATAGCTCTGTCAATGATAGAGGAGGCAGAGAAAAAGGGAGAGCTTAAGCCGGGAGCAACTATTATTGAGCCTACAAGCGGAAATACAGGTATCGGAATTGCGGCGGTTGCTGCGGCAAAGGGCTACAGGGCAATACTTACCCTGCCGGATACAATGAGCGTTGAGAGAAGAAATCTTCTTAAGGCATACGGAGCAGAGCTTGTACTTACAGAGGGCGCAAAGGGAATGAAGGGAGCCATAGAAAAGGCTGAGGAATTAAAAAAGGAGATTGACGGAGCAGTCATATTGGGACAGTTTGTAAATCCTGCCAATCCGAAGGCCCACAGGGAAACCACAGGCCCTGAAATCTGGGAGCAGACAGACGGAAGGGTGGATATTTTTGTGGCAGGCGTCGGCACAGGCGGTACTATCACAGGAGTAGGCGAATATTTAAAGTCAAAAAACCCTGATGTAAGGATTGTAGCGGTAGAGCCTGCGTCAAGTCCTGTTCTTTCCGGAGGAGCGCCGGGAGCCCACAAGCTTCAGGGAATTGGAGCAGGCTTTGTACCGGAGGCGCTTAACACAGGTATATATGATGAAATTATTACTATAGAAAACGAGGATGCATTTACAGAGGGAAGGGCGTTTGCTACCAGCGAGGGAATATTGGTAGGCATATCGTCAGGAGCCGCCCTTAAGGCAGCTTCCATATTGGCGTCAAGGCCTGAAAACAAGGGAAAGACTATAGTGGCGCTGCTTCCGGACTCAGGGGACAGATATCTTTCTACGCCGTTGTTTTCGGAGGGGTAGAAAAATATTAATTTGTACGTTTGAAATATGTTTTTCCTCACATGGAATCCGGGTATGTCCCATTAAAAGGCTCTAGGAGGCAGAATGGTGGGAGGGCTTAAGGGGAGGCAGACAGCTAAATATAATTTTTTAAAGCTTCGGAACATGGAAGAAATTCTAT
>ERZ777305.2059-NODE-2059-length-19046-cov-4.649308_pt1 | contig 19046 bp, 17 predicted proteins | sample MGYA00374965_ERZ777305 | MGnify/ENA primary metagenome ERZ777305 (study PRJEB29328, sample SAMD00013331) | mouse gut metagenome | study: EMG produced TPA metagenomics assembly of the Metagenome analysis of fecal microbiota from mouse which was promoted... | reverse complement strand
CATCATCTTTTTAACAAAAAGCAACACTTTTGTTTATTATTCTGAATTAAGCTGTAAAATGCTATAAGTGTAGGTTGCATCATTCCATGGTGAAAGTGCATTTATTCCTCTTCCTGTGAATTCGTATCTAATTGGCGCACCCCCACTTCCTATTCCGCCACCTTCGCTCGTCCCTGACGGGTCTCGCTCGGTGGTGTAGGCAGTGGTTAGGGTGAGTAAACGCTTATTTTCCGCTAGTTTTTATATATTTTAATAATAAATGTTGCTAAAATAAAATTATATGGTAAAATAAAAGTGGTAAATATTTTAATGTATATAATTACATATATTTATTAATAAAGGAGGATATATTACTATGTCTACATTGATCAGAAAGAAAAAAGGTAATCTAGTATTAGCAATCTTAATGTTTTTAATAGCACTAAGTAGTTTTATAGCTGGAATGTTCATCGGACCGATAAGCATGGAAATTCTTGGAGTTAAAATTGAAGCAACAATGGGTCAATTAGCACTCGGTCAGGCTTTTGGTTTTGATACCTGGGATACATTCGTAAAAACATTTTCTATTGAAAATATAAACTGGTTCTATCTAATCTCTTGGATTGCTCCAGTTATAACTTCATTATTAGCTCTTATTTTAAGAAGATATCGTCTAGTCAACCTTTTGAATTTTGTTTTCTTTGGATTAGCAACTGCAACATTTATTTTCGGATTATTCCCATCAGATAACTTCATCGAGTCTTTAAAGAATACAATAGCTTCATCATATATTGCAATCATCGGTATTCAATTTGTTGGATCTATTCTTGCATTTGTTAACACTGAACTCTGCAGATAATAAATCATTAAAGCGGTAGAAATACCGCTTTTTTATTTATAGCAAATTAATTAATAATCATATTTCTTGATTATAATATTATTAGATATATAATATTTATTGTTAGTTTTAAACAAAGCGAGGATTACAATATGGACACAGAAATTATCGAACAAATAAACGAAGTACTAAAAAAAATAAGACCATTCCTTAAGCGTGATGGTGGTGATGTTGAATTCAAAAGTTACGATGAAGAATCGCATACTGTTTATATTACACTTACTGGTGCCTGTATTGGATGCACTATGATTGATGATACATTGCACTTAGGAATTGAAGCAATAATGATTGAAGAGGTTCCTGGAGTTCTTGCTGTCAAACTTGCTGAATAATTTAAATGTTGCATTAAAAAACGAAGATACTGTTAATTTATCTTCGTTTTTTGTTTACATTGCTGTGCTCTTTTTTGGAATATAAAGCTTATCGCTATAACTCTTCTCAATTTTTAAAAGTTCAATTTTTTTATTAATTCCTCCAGCATAGCCAGTCAAATTTCCATTACTTCCAATAACTCTATGACATGGAACAATGATAGATATTTCATTACGTCCTACAGCACCGCCAACAGCTTGAGCAGACATTCTTTTTATTCCCCTTCGTTTAGCTAAAATGTGTGCTATATCACCGTAAGTCATTGTTTTTCCATAAGGAATCGTGCAAAGAATTTGCCACACTTCATTTTGAAAGTCAGTTCCTTTAAAGTGAAGTGGTATTTTAATATCAGGTTCTTCTCCACTAAAATACATGTCCAGCCATCTTTTGGCACCCTTTATTATATCTATTTCCTTCTCTTCAGTTTCTTCATCTAAATATAAATCAAAATATTCTTGACCTACAAGCCATACGCCAGTTAGTCCTTCATCATCAGCTGATATTAAAACCTCTCCTAATGGAGAGTTATACTTGCTTGTATACTGCATTTAAACACCTCTTTATTTTCTATAATTTATTTTACACTACTTTCATACTTCTCTCTATATTTTTGATTTATACATTTATGATAAATAAATCTTTTAAATTAAAAAGAGCAGCAGTGAATGACTATAATTCTTTTGCCGCTCTTTTTTCATATACTTTCTTTAATTCATCTTAAAAAGGGTAATTTTTAATATCTATGCTCTTTAATTCTTTAAACTGTTCGCTTAACATATCTCTAGCATAAATATTCTTAGGACCGATAACTTTTCCGCCAGTAGGATCATATAACGCTCTATAGTTTGGATTAGTAGTAAGATAATCTACTGTTACAACATTATAGGATTCATTCAAGGAAAAACTTGTGCCATCAACAAGTTTGTTAGTTGTGAAATCAACTCCATAATAGAAATGATTTTGAATAGCCGACTGCAAAACACTTCCTTTGACAGTGACATAGCGTATTTCATTTTCAAAAGGTGCCATCTGATATACATCGTTATATGTCATTTTACATACCTTAGTATCACATCTAAAGTCAGCTCTAAGACCACCTTTATTATAAACACCTATGATGTTTTTAAGACCATACTTTTTAGCATAATCATACATTGATTCTGTAACTAATCTGCTTAAGCTTCCAGCACCAACACCATTATCATATCTAGTAAAGCTTCCGTTAGTTGTTAATACTTCTTCATTTAAAACTACATCCACTTTAGAGTGCCAGGCGTTTAATAATGATTGCATATCACTAGAAAGTTTTGTATTAGAGATTTCACTTTGTGAGAATTCTCTTACATCATAGCTATATACCATATTTGTTTCATCAAACACAAGTTTAGTATAGGCCTGACTATTAGCACGAGCTTCAAGAACAGGTTTTCCATTAACTGTATCAATTATCTTCGCGTGCGTATGTCCAAGAAGAGCTGCACTAATATCTGAGCTTTCCATTATTTCTGTAACATTTGTCGTAAGTCCTTGATGTGTTAAAAACAACACGATATCTGCGCCAGCATTCTTCAATTCTTTAGCATAATTAATTGTTAACTCCTTATCATCAACAATATTATAATCAAGCAGTTTGTTATACATGATAGATGAATCAATTCCATATTCAATAGAACCAACTATTCCAACCTTATAACCACCACGCTCAATCATTGTATATGGCTTAACATCATCGATAAGCTTTCCTGTTTCTTTATAATAAATATTATTGGCTAAAACGTCGAAATCTGCTTTTTCTTTAAGAATGCCAAGCATTTTATCAAGACCCCAGTCAAATTCATGGTTTCCTATTGCCATTGCATCAAACGGAAATGAATTCATTACACTGAGCATTGCTGCACCTTCAGTTAGATTAGATAAGCCTGTACCCTGAAACATATCACCTGCTGAAAGAATGATGCTATAATCAGGATCATAATCACTATCAGCACAGACAAATTCTCTGATTTTGGAAAGTCCTGCTTGATAATCTAATGGGCTCTCTTCAATTACACCATGAGTATCATTAACCGAATAAACGACAAGTTTTTTTGCTCGATCATTTTTTCCTGTTCTTTTTTTACATGGAGAAACACTATCAACACTTCCACCACCTATACTTGTATCAGGCGTAGATGGAGATGAATTATTTGGTGATGAATTTGGTGATGTTGAATTATTTATATTGCAGCTCGAAACAACGAACAAGGAAGAAAAAAGAACTGCACAAAGTTTAATCATTTTTTTCATATATAACCTCTATTTTAAAAAAGCCGTGTCGCCACGGCTTTTCTATTAACCTTTAGTACCTGATCTACTAACGCCTGCAATGATTTGTTTTCTTAATAATAAGTAAACAATGAACATTGGCAAGATTGTAATAACAGATGCAGCCATAATATAGTTAGGTGCGCTATAAACATCAGTAGCAGATGCAGCAGCTGTATAATCGTAAAGACCAACTGATAAGACTTGAATTGTTGGATCTGTGACGATTAAGCTTGGCCACAAGAATGAGTTCCATGATGCAATAGCATTTAAGACTGAAACTGTTGCTAAAGTATTGGTAGACATTGGAACCATAACTCTCCACAAGAACTTCCAGTCACCACATCCATCAACTCGAGCTGCTTTATAAAGTGAGTCTGGAATTGATGTAAACAGTTGAACAAGAAGGAAGATGTAGAAGACCGATGAAATAAATGGTGCGATGATACCTGCATATGAGTTCTGCCAACCTAACTTATTCATTGTGACTAAGTTTTGAATGGTCAAGATTTCACCAGGAAGCATCATTGTAATTAATAATGCGCCAAATATCTTGCTACGTCCAACGAATTTTAACTTTGCAATTGCATATGCTGCAAGTATTGTTGTTAAGACTGTTAAGACAGTATTAATAACAACGGTGATGATGGTATTGGTAAACCACATACCTAAGTTCAATGCTTTATTACCTTGAGTGATAATAGGAGCTGGTTGATTAACATAATCATTACCATTGAACTTAATGATTTGTAAATTCCATGCATGGAGGAAGTTTTCAAACTGCCAGTCAACACCGAAGTAAACAGGCATACCAGCCTGTAACTTTTGTGCTGGGTTTAAAGCAGTTGCAAGCATCCAGTAGAATGGGAATATCGTAATAAGAGCTCCAAAAGTCAAGAGCAAATAGATAATGACTTTAGAGAATATCTGCATCATAACCTGTGATACAACTTTATCATCAGATTTATTGAATACTGATAATGTATCTTTGATGCGATATTTAAGTGGCTTTTTGATTCTATCAGCACGCTGTCTCTTACTGAAAATGATTTGCTGTGCCATTAGTTACCACCTCCTTGACGTGCAACCTTAGTCGCACTTGCTGTAGTTTTCTTTCCTTTAACCTTCTTAGCTTGAATTGGAGCATTCTTAGCTTTCTTACGATTCTTTAAGAACATTCTAATTCCGGTGAAGGAAATGATAATCATAAACAACAAGACACCAACCGCCGAGGCTTTATCGTACGCCGTCTTTGTTCCATCGATGTATTTAAACATGTAGAAGACGATTGTTTCAAATTTCGGGTCATTTAAGAACAGTGACTTTGTTGAAGTATAGGTCTTAAACGCACCAATCATCGAAGTTGTTGTGATGAATAACATAATCGGAGCGAGTAATGGGAGTGTAATCTTTCTAAATGTTCTAAGTCTTGTCGAGCCATCGAGCTGAGCAGCTTGATAGACTTGTTTATCAATACCTTGTAATCCTGTTAAGAAGATAACAATCTTGAAGGCAAGACCATCCCAAATTGAATAGACAACAAATCCTATTAATTGTGGATAGGCTTGATATGCCCATTTTGAAACTCCGAAGAACTCAGTTCCATTACTTAATCCAAGGTATTCATATGAACCAACGATGAACATTGGGTCAGGTGATGCCAACCAGTTAGTGCTGGAATTGAATATCAAGTTCAAGACGCCGTTTTCACCAAGGATCAAGCGCCAAACTGATGTAACAGCTGTCATAGCTGTAACATATGGTAAGAAGTAAATCGTTTGATATAAGCCTTGGAGTTTTTTAATTGAATTCATCAAGACCGCAATGACAACTGATATACCAGTTGAAATTGGAACTGTAATCAAGACGATAACAACTGTAGTAATAAGTGAATGGTAGAAAGCAGGATCTTGAACCGTGGAAATGAACCAATCGAATGTAAGATTGTTTTCACGGAACTTGCTGTCTGTGAACACTCGAGAAACGAATGTTAAGAATGACCATTCGGTGAAGATAAAGTCTGTATTAAATCTAACAAATCCCATCAAAATAGCATTTATCATTGGATAGAATGTAAATACTAACATTGGAAGGATTGCAGGAGTTAAATACAAGAATCCTTTGATATTAGCTGCTAATTCATTAGATCCATCATCTGATTTTCTAAAGATAAATCTTGATAATAAACCAACAACACAGTCTAAGTAAACATAAACATAAATAACCAAGCATACTGCTGCAGGAATCATAATAGCTTTCCAGAAGTCATCTTTGCCAATTGTACAAAGAAGTGGAATAGATATTGCGATGATTCCTTCAATAATAGCTGTTACTATAGGATATCTACGAGAAATATTAATCAGTTTTCTATATAAGTTATTAATTCCAAACGATGTTTGAATAAATCCGAATATACAAACTGCTAAACATGATAAGAAAGGTATCTTCTGTTTTTCAAAGAAAGAAATTGAATAATAAAGACCACTTTCTGTGTCATAAACATAAGGATCGAACATCAGTCCTAAAACTAGACAACAAATGCCAAATAGCGCTCCCCATATATAGAAGTTGAAGAAGCGATGTTTCTTACGTGTCCATATAGTCCAGTCTGTCCAGAATTCACCTAGACGGCTAAGGAAGACTAGTGGGTTAGCATTTTCTTTCCAGAAACGACCAAATGCACGAACTTTTCTTGTAAAGTTTGGAACGAAAGCTCCAAAGTTTGTATAGGTCTTAAAGCATTTAATTGCTGCATACTTAAATGACCTAGCCGTTTTAACTATGTAATTCTTTAAATTACGAAAGAAGTAACGGTCCTGAGTTCTTGATCTTGGAGCTATTTCTTCAACTGGTAATGAATACTCGTTTCCAGTAGTTTGCTCGGCTCCAAATATTAGCATTTGACCATCATCATTCATTTATAATTACCTCTGTTTCTCCATCGAAAACGTGAAGTGAACGATGACGGATTGCGATCAATACTTCATCTCCAGCCTTGATATCACCTTCGGAAATAACAATAGCTCTAACAGGTACACCACCCAAATTGAAGTGAAGTGTTGTATCTCTTCCCAAGATTTCGCAATAATCAATTTTGACTTTGAATGCACGTTTCTTATCTTCTTCGGTTTCAACAATCTTGAATCCTTCAGGACGAATACCGATATAAGCCTTTTCACAATCGCGAATCTTCTTTTCGGCAATTACCTGATCACCAACATAGACCTTTCCACCTTTAACACTACCTTCGACAACGTTGATTGGTGGATTACCTAAGAACTTAGCAACGAATAAGTTTGCTGGATGGTTATACATATCTTGTGGTGAATCAGATTGTTGTAAAACACCATCTTTCATAACAATCAAACGGTCAGAAATCGACATAGCCTCTTCCTGGTCGTGTGTAACAAAGATGGTTGTAACCTTTGTAGCTTGTTGAATACGTCTAATTTCTTCACGCATTTCAATACGTAAACGAGCATCAAGGTTTGATAAAGGCTCATCTAATAAAAGAATTGTTGGATTCTTAACAAGTGCACGAGCGATTGCAACACGTTGTTGCTGACCACCTGATAATTGTGCAGGTGTTCTCTTCAAGAGACCATCAATCTTACAAAGTTGAGCAGCCTTTAAAGCTCTCTTACGTGCTTCATCTTTTGGAACACGTCTATTCTCTAGTGGGAATAAAATATTTTGTTCGACTGTCATATGAGCATAAAGAGCATAGTTTTGGAAAACTAAGCCAATACCACGCTTTTCTGGTGGTAAACCGGAAACATCCTGCTCATTGAATAAGATTTTTCCGCTTGTAGGCTTATATAAACCAGCGAGGGCGAATAATGTCGTCGATTTACCACATCCTGATGGACCTAATAAACAGACCAATTCTCCTTCGGGAATATCTAAGTCTAATTGGTTGACGGCCACAACTTCTTTAAAAGCTACCGTCATTTTGTCAAAGCGAATTTTCATAAATCCTCCGTAACCTTTTAAGACTAATATGAGTTTATCATAAATGTAAGCGTTTTAAAAGGTTTTTTATTAATTTTTTTTATTTACTTTATTTTTAAAAAAGGTGTGAGTTTTTGCTCACACCTTTAAAACTAGTAATTTAGATTAAGCTGTAGCTTTAGTAATAGTAACACCTTTGATGTAAAGTGTTGTTCCAGTGGCTGTTTTGACCTTAACTTCAATGTCTACAATATTATTTGTAACACCTTCATCGAGAGTTATAGTGGTTGTAACTTTACGGAATTTTCCAACATTTTCAGCATCATATGTATTGACATCAACGCTCTTTACGACTGAACCAGTATTATCTAAAGCAGTGATTGTGACTTCGTGTGCACGATTACCATCTTTATAATGAGCAACAGCTAAGTCTAATTCAACATTTACAGAAGTACCGAAATTATATTTTCCATCTGTACCGACACCGCCATTTACATAAGCTAATTTCATTGAATCAGCGAAGTCACCACTTCCCCAAGATGGGTTTGGGTATTTAGCATCATTAGTGATATATTTGATACCAGAAGGCACTTTGTTTCCAGTAAACAAGATTGCCATAGAGGTTTCTTCCTTGACAATATGTTTGACAGAAATTGTGATCTTCTCTTCTTTATACTTGGTCTTATCAGATAATGCCCATGCATCAGCTTCGGTTGCACAATCAGTTGAGGCACAAACACGACGTGTTAAGATAATTGTACCACTTTGATTTTCTGTTGGAGCAGCTGCAAGAGGTTTAATTGTAAGAGTCTTGGCTAAGCCATCATCTTCGATTGTAAACCAATCGGTAGTTGCTGCACCACCACCAACTTCTGCCTTGTGGTAAATTGACATTCCACTGATGACTTTTCTTCTAAGGGTTAACTTAGATTCAGTTGGAGTTCCACTGATATAATCAAATGTAACTTCTTTGTTTAATTCAGCCATACTACCTTGTAAATCGGCAATAGCTAATTTTTGTTCTGCTGTTAATCCAGAAGCATCAACTTGTTGGACACCTGTGAATTTATCTTCAGAACTATGTGAAGTGACATGAAGTTGAACAGTTCCTTTATAGGAAGTAACTGCTCCATATAAATCAAATACATTACCTGGAGTATAGACACCCGGAGCTTCGTTATGGAAACGATAGATACCAAGTTTGGTAGCATTCTCTTTGCCTATTTCTTCAAGTGGTGTGAAATATGTAAGTCCATCTGCACTAAATGAACCGACAGAAACCATATTGCTTAAGTGAACTAATGTTTTAGCCTTATCAAGGTTAAGGGTACCATTTGCATCTGTTACTAAATCAGCAACAGTGACATCTTTATAATAAGATTGAATTGTTGAATAATCTCCACTTGTTGGAGCTGCTTCAAGTAATTCATATGTCCATCCTGAACCAATTTGAGGATAGCCATTGTATGCGGTTAATGTACCAGTGATTTTAACTTTTGCACCAACCTTAAGGTCAGCTTTTAAGTTAGTTTGGGTTTTGTCAGCTGTGTGAACGAAAAGAATATCACCTGCATCATCTCTAATATAACCTGAACGATCATTTTCATAATATGTCCATTCACCACCGGAAATATATGTACCAGTGACAGTTACATTAGTATTTGCACCTTCTTTAAGATCTAAAGTGTATTTTCCATCGACATATTCACCTGGCTTACCGACAAATGTGTCTGCTATGATTTCAGCAATTGTCTTTTCTGTAGGTGTGACAGGTGTTGTTGCTGGTTTGTCGCCATTACAACTAACTAAACCACCAAGTGTTACTACTGATAAAAGTAGTGCTGGGATAATTGACTTTTTCATTGAATTAAATTCTCCTTTCATTAAAAGCCTGTGTATTTTTGAAGATTACTCTTCTGGAATTGGATATTGTGGCCCAACTTCTTGGAATTTGTATTGATATTCCTTGTTCTTTATACAAACATTGGTCTCTACTGGATTGTTGCCACAATCGGGTTTATAAGCCCAGTTTGGATCTTTCCTTTGACCTCTTAAGATATTATCACCAAATTCTTCAGCGTATCCATTTTTTGGAACACGATACCAGTTTGCTTGGAATATTTCATCGCTATACATTTCTTGTGAGGCATTGCTTTGTCCATATGTTGCCAAGCCTATTTCAGCAAGAGCCATATTGAGAAGTATGCCGTCAACCCATATATAAGCGACAACACGATTATAAGTTGATTCAACACCAGTTGCGCCAGCTTCTAAGATGATTTTTTTACCTTCATCAACTGCTTTTTGAAGTGTCATCTCAGTATATTGAGAAGCAGCCATTCCCCAAGGTTCGGTACCTTTTTCAGGGTGGTGTGTTTCGGGTGTATCAACATTATAGAATCTTAATGCTTGATTGATATAATTGCCATCAAATAAGATATTAGCAGTAAAAGTATCCCCATCAGTATAATGATCGATGTGATGAACTTCAGTAATCAAATCTTTTTTAAAATCAGCTTTTCTTCCAAGTGCTTTTTCCTTGTCAGCTAACTTCTTTTCGATGTCAATCTTCTTTGAAAACTCATTTGTATACGGAGTTAAGACATCGACAATATCATTGTCCTTTTTTTTATCATCACATGATGTTAGTGTCAGCCCAAATAAGGCTGGCACTAACATGATTAGGGAAAGAAGACCCTTTTTCTTCATATACTATTGAATTCCTAATGTCTTCTTACACTCTTCAAGATAAGCGGTAATTGTTGAACGCATATCTGAAGCAGATGCGGTAAGACCTTCCTTCATCTTATTTTCAGCATCACTTCTGATACTTCCGGAGTTTTTGAATGGCGGATCGGTGAAGGTTGCACCAGTTTGTGCAATTGTATTAGCTATTTTCATAGCCTTTCTTTCTGGTAAATCAGTTGCAAGGAATTGCTTATATTCTTCAGACTCGATGACTGACTTACGTGTTGGCAAATATGTTGTATTTGTTGCAAAGTGTAAGTTAGCTTCGTGTCCAGTAATAAACTTGACATATTCCCAAGCAGCAATTGTCTTATTGATAGTCTTCTTGTCTTCCTCTTTTGTACTTGTAATATCAATTGTTGAACCTCTCTTGTTTAACATTGTGATATTTGTACCTTGTTGGATAACTTTTGGATTATCAAGGCTTGCTTGTGGGATTGGTGCAACACCGGTTTCAAATAAACCACCGAAGTTCAAGGCAGCACCTGCGATAGAACCAACTGATAAGAACAAATATTCATTTGTAAATGGTGTTGTTGCATATTTCAAAGTACCATCACCTATGACTGTAGGAATTGTTACAATACCTGAATCGTATAGTCTTTCAAAGTTAGCATATTGATTAAGAGCAGATTCACTTGCAAAGTTCAATTGTGGTTTGGCATTTTGGTCAAGAGAAACGTAACTATTAACTTGGTTAGCTAAAGTAACGAATAAGTTAGAAGAAGAGTCCCAGCTTAATGCGATATTTCCTCTTGTCTTGACTTGGTTATAAATCTTATCGGCATCAGACTTGTTTGAAAGTGTAACTTCGTTATACTTTTTCGCACCTAATGCTTCGGTATAAGCAAAGACATTATACTTTTGGCTGGTAATAGCTTGGATAATCTTACCAATTTGCTCAACATCTGACCAAGTCCACCAAGTTGATTGATCTGATGAATCGATGTCGGCTGGATTTTTAAGTCCCCATTCAACTGGAGTCTTATATTCCATAATGTTTTGTTCATTAAGCATACCAATATGACCACCAAGAGGTCCTCTATTGTACTTATTATCCGCTTCTTCATTTCCTGTACTGTGGATTTGATCGGCTAATGTGTCACCTAAATCAGGAAGGATTTTGCTAAGCGTTTGACCAGCTTTGTTCTTTGCTGTTCTTCCTGTCCAGTAATCAAAGAATGTTTTGTTATAATACATAACTTCTGTTGATTTGTTTAATGGTAAGGAATATGTTTTACCATTTCCTTCACCCATATCTTCAGCCTTAAAACGATAGTTTTGAGATTCTTCACGATAACTTGGTAAGATATCTTCCCAAGAATCATTACCTGTCTTAGGCATTGCAATAGTTTCATCAGCAGAATTGATGTATTGATCCATATCAATAACGATATTAGATTCTTGATATGTTGCAACATGATCTGGATAGGTTGTTGCAATGTCTGGTAAACCAGTTCCTGCTTGAATAGCAGTTGTAATATTCTTAAAGATTGTGTCGTAGTCATTTTGCGCCGACATTTCAACACAGATCTTTCCTTTGTTAGCCTCGTTAAACTTAGTTGTTAAGTCACCAATAGCTTTTTGGTTAACATTTTTAAAGGCGTGCCAGAAATTAATAACAATAGTACTTTTTCCAACACCTTTACAAGAAGTATCATTAGACTGACTACCTGTATCGTCTTTTGGGCCACAAGAAGCCATCGAAGGTAGACATAGAACCGCTAATGCACTTAAGGCTAAAAGCTTTTTTTTCATTTTCACTCTCCTATAAATCGACAAGTCATTGCTTGTCAATGTAATTATACTAAATAAAATTTCGGCTAGCAAGTAAAATTGTTTAAGCGCTTCCATTTTTTTATTACATTCATATGTTATGCGTAAAAACATATATTTATTATGAGGAAAAACAATGAAAATACATATAGGAAAAGCTGACGAAACACTTGAACAAATTGCAAACGAAAACAATGTTCCGTATGAAGTATTAATACAATATAACAAAGCCTATGTTCACCGCTTAAATCTTGAAGGCTGCACTATTGTCATTCCTTCTTCTGAGCTAGAAGAAACAAGAAACGAAAGTTCAAATGAAAAACCAGCTATATTAATAATAGATAACGAACAAAGGCTCGAACCACTTATCAATGCTGCTACTGAATACTCTTATCTCTTAAAAGAACTTATAATAACTAAATACAACAACCCAGATTATTCATTAGTCATTTTCAGCAGCATAAAAGAAAAAGAAGAAAACATAAAACATATATTAAGTAAAGAGAAAACAAGCAATCCATTAGCAATAAGTCAGGCACAAGAGTATAAAGATTTTGCTTCGACAATTTTACTTTTAATTGGAGCTATTAAAACTCACGGAATAGAAGAAGTTAAAAAGCAATTGCACCACATTAAAAACTGGCCAAATAAAGTTGTGATTTTATATAAAAACGATTTATCAAGAGATAATAAATTAAAAGGCATTCTTGAAAATATTGGAGAGAAATGGAGAGATTATGTCATTAAATACGGAGCACAAAAATACAAAGAGTGTGAGGATTTATTTAACGACATATTAAACAAATTAAAGGATTTCTCAATTAATATATTAAGCAAAGAGTAAACTCACTTTTTCATTTTAAAAAGAGTCAGATTTAAAATCATCGTCAAACACATAACTATAAGACATATGTATTGATAATCTTTTGGAATGAAAAAGAATACAGCTAGAGCTACTGCATCGATGATAAAAGAACGAATAATAACTCTTTTACCAGCCCTTTTTATTATCAATTCATCAAAGTCAGCGTTAAAAACATAGCAAAGGCCTAATAAGGCTGGAAGAAGATTAACGAAGAGAAGAACAACGAATCCTATTATCATCACTCCACCGATTTTAAACTTTCTACCATTTTAATCTTCTTAGCTTTTAGGTTTAATAAAAGCGACACTATAAAAGATGTACCAATTGCAATAACAAATGATAAAAGATAACTCAACCAACCAACATGATATAAAAATGTCAGTAATTCAGTTTTATTTACCATCATAACTAAAACCGTCATTGGGAATCCAAGTAGCAGACCAATAGCAGTTCCAATCAATGTATCAAACATTATTTCTTTAGTCAGCGTTCCATTTATCTCATTATAAGAGAGCCCCAAAACCTTCATCGTCGCAATATCTCTGCTCATTTTAGATACGTTCAACGAAGTAAGGTTATAAATAACAACGATACAAAGAAGAATCGCAAAGACTTTAACAACATTAGTCATGAGCTTAATCGATGCTAGGATTTCATTTGCTTCTTCTTTAATGTCACCCAAAGTTAAAACATCAACCAACTCTTCTTTCTCAGTTAATTCGTTTTTAAATTCATTTAAATCGACTTTATCCTTTAAATATATATACTGCGAATAGTTGATCTTCACATCTTCTTCATAATCATTTTCAAAATCAAAAACTCCATGAAGAACTGAAGATTTAAAAACATTCGCCACTTTTTTGCTTATTGTTTTTCCTGAGATAACTATTTTTACTTCATCGCCAACATCAACACCAATTTTTTTAGCGGTTGTCTGATCAATTGTAACTCCAGATTCACTCATCATAGGAGTGAAGTAATTCGTTTCTTTTTGAACTAAGAAAACATTTGTTGTCGCATAGTTTTCATTTGCTATGTTAATTGGATATGTATAAACTTTCTCGATACTCTCTATTTCCTGATATTTATCCTTTAAATATCCTATATCTTTTCCTCGATAAACCAATTCAATATTTTGATTCTTATCATAATCGACAGATACACAGTGATTTATTGTATCCATAATACCAAATCCACACACAAGAAGTGCTGAGCAACCCATTGTCCCAATCATAACCATCAATGATTTACCTTTATTCATCCTTATATTTCTTAGTGCCATTTTTGTCGATAAACCAACATGTTTTCCAAAAAAACTGTTGTGCTTACTAGCCTTTGTTTTTATGTGCTGTACCTTAGGTCTCAAAGTATCAACAGGCTTCTCTTTTACAATAAAATATGAAACACCAAAAGAACATAAGGCTGCAACAATACAAGTAGAAATAAGCATTAATATACTTCCAAGATTTAAAAAACTGATTCCAACAGTTGGAATATCCCATAATAAATCGTATTTAATATTTAAAACTCTTGGAATAATCAGTGGCCCGATAAAAAAACCTAGTATTCCACCAATAAAACAAAGCAAAGCACCGTAGACCATATAATGAACATAGATTCTATTCTTTTTAACACCCAAAGCCTTTAAACAACCGATCTGGCTCCTTTGTTTAATAATCATCTGTGATAGAGTTGTGATGATAACTAAAACCGAAACTAAAAAGAAAATAAGTGGAAAAACAAAAGTTAATTTCATAGATTGATCTACATCTTGTCGTAATGCTTGATAACTAGGCAATGAGTTTTTCTCCATCGCAATTACTAAATTATTATTATCCTTACTACTATAATAAGTTCTTATTTGTTCAAGCACTGTGTCAGCGTTATCACAACCAACAATGATTTGATTAAACATTCCATCGACAAAAGTAGATATATAAGGCTTAAATAAATCAGGTAGATCATCTAAAGCCTTAGATATACTTTCGACAAATAGAGATTTATTAACATAAACTAATGGAGAAGAAAACGAAGAATTTTGAACTCCTTCACAGTGATACATCGTACCTGTAATCTCAAAATTCAAGGTGATAGTATCCTTATTTAAACTTGGAACATTTACTACACCTTTTAAAGCATTAGGAACACTTAAAGATAAAACATCACCTATTTTATATTTAGAATCTTCGATAAACTTATTCATAACTAAAGCACCACTTTCACCACTAGTTAGAATAGGAATCGATAAACTTGGACTATCATCAGCAACAACGAGATTTATTGCATCGACATTAAGTGTGCTGTTAGCGTTGCTCGCTAACAAGCTGATTCTTCGTTCTGCCTTTACACCACTTAATGAAGATATATAAGCATAATCATTTTCATCATAACTAGTGGTGTTAACATATATTTCAGCCATGTTGCTCTCATGGTAAACTTTATCTTCTCTCGCGCTTAGATTTAACGCATTAGAAAATAATCCTGAAAACAAACAAATGGAAAGAAAAGATATAGCAATTATAGAAAACAACTGCTTCCATTCTTTCTTTAGTGTTCGCAAAAGTTCTTTAAAAAGAATAAACCCCGTTTTTCCTCTTACCATTTTACATCATCCAAATTTTCACGACGCTTAAAAGTCTGATTTTCGACAATTCTTCCATCAGCGATTCTTATAAGTCTAGTACCGATGTTGCTTAAGCTTGAATTGTGCGTAACAATTATAACAGTAGTGTTATACTTTTGTGATATTTCATATAGAGTCTTAATAATATTGACACCAGTCTTAGAATCTAATGCTCCAGTTGGCTCATCACACAAAAGAAGACCTGGCTTTTTTACCAAAGCTCTAGCAATTGCAACTCTTTGCTGTTCACCACCAGAAAGTTGAGATGGAAAATTATTAATTCTCTCACCTAAACCAACCGCATTTAATACTTCCTTGGTGTCTAAATGATCTTTTACTAAATTAGCCACAAAATCAACATTTTCATATGCTGTAAGATTAGCCATAAGATTATAAAACTGAAAAACAAATCCAATGTTTTCTCTTCTGAGCTTTTCAAGTTCCTTAGCTTTAGCTACACCATAATTTTTATTATCAATAAAATAATCACCACTTGAAGGTAAATCTAATCCACCCAATATATTTAATAAAGTTGATTTACCAGCGCCAGAAGCACCTAGAATAACAACGAATTCACCTTTTTCAACCGAAAAAGATACGTCCTTTAATACTTCAATTTTCTCACCATCAGTATCATACGATTTGCATAAATTTTTAACTTCAATATATTTCATAGTTATAAAATACCAAAAAATAAACCATTATTCAAACAGACCCAACAAAAAAATTATACACTTCTTTTGCAGTGTACAAGTTTTTATGGATATTCATTTCAATTCTAAAAACATAAAAGTTCTTTTGATAAATCTTGAATTTTAAACTGTCAATAGATTTGACGCAGTAAATGACGCAGTAAATGACGCAGTAAAATAGATTTATTTTAAAACACTAAATGAATTAAAAAATTAATTAATACTAAATTTTTTTATTCGCTTTGTCTATAACTCTACTTTTTTATATAGTAAAAATTTGCTTAAAAATAAGTTTACAAGATAGGCTAGTCATTGTAAAATAACGACGTATGAATATCACTTATTATAACTGCCATGTTCTAAAAGTTGAAGCAAACAAAATAGTAGTTTCTATTAGCGAAAAAAAAGAACTTGAAATCTTTTATGAAGATATAGCCTTCTTTGCTGATATTAATAGTTTTAAGGTTGGACAAGAACTTAACATCAAAAGAAAAGGTAAAGAGTTTCTTATTTATAAAGCTAATAGAAAAAGCACAGAAAAAGGTCAAAAACCTTTAGATGTGCGCGCTAGAAGAAAAAATGTAATGAAAAACCTCGACTTCAGCAAGTTAGAAAATGCTTTAAATGATCAAGTTGATAAAGAATTAAAAAGATTGAGAGAGGAGAAAAAATATGATAACCATTAAAACTTATGGACCAAAATTTGAATTAAAGGAAAAAGAAAGATATAGCACAATAGAAAAAATAATATCTGATAAATCTGGTCAAGGAAATGATTTCTTGGGTTGGCTTGATTACGCATCAAAATACTCAAAAGAAGATTTAAAAAAGATAAAAGATACAGCAAAATATATTAAAGAAAACTACGAAGCACTCGTAGTTGTTGGAATCGGTGGAAGCTACCTCGGTTCAAAGGCTGCGATTGATGCAATTAATGGACTATATCCAGAAAATCAATTCCCAATATACTTTTTAGGAAATAACTTATCATCTAACTATACACACCAAGTATTAGAAAAGATTTCTAATAAACACTTTGCTGTCAATGTCATTTCAAAATCTGGTACAACAACTGAACCAGCCATTGCATTTAGATTATTAAAAGAAATGATTACTACAAAATATGGTAAAGAAGAACTATCTAAAGCAATAATTGCATGTACCGATGAAAGAAAAGGCGCGTTAAGAAAAGAAGCTGATGAAATGGGATATGTCACATTCATCATTCCTGATGATGTTGGTGGTCGCTACTCTGTAATAACTCCAGTTGGATTACTTCCAATGGCTGTTGCAGGATTAGACATTGATGAATTCGTTCAAGGATTTATTGATGGTGAAAAAAATTATAGTGAAACATATTCAAAAAATACTGCTTATCAATATGGATCAAATCGCTACTCTTTATATAGTAAAGGATATAAAGTAGAAACATATATTTCCTACGAACCACACTTAGCTATGCTAAACGAATGGTTAAAACAATTATATGGAGAATCCGAAGGAAAAGATGGAAAAGGTCTTCTTCCAACATCGTTAGTTTGCACCACCGACCTTCACAGTATGGGACAATTCGTACAAGAAGGAAGCAAAGTATTATTTGAAACTATCATAAATATCGAAACACCAAAATACGATGTGACAATTAAAGAAAGTGACAATGACCTCGATGGATTAAACTACTTAGCTGGTAAAAAGTTATCATACATCAATGAGCAAGCTTTCCGCGGAACACTTGCGGCACACAGTGAAGTTGGAAATGTACCAGTCAATGTATTGACCATTAAAGAATTAACCGAAAGAAGTTTGGGAGAATTAATGTATTTCTTTATGAGAGCATGTGCCTTCTCTGCTTATCTACTTAATATTAATCCATTTAATCAACCAGGAGTTGAAGTTTACAAATCAAATATGTTTAAACTTCTCGGCAAACCTTCTAAAAAATAGTTATTAGACTTATCTGCGGATGATTAAATAAGCGTGTAAAAAACCTACTACCACCCAATCCACGGGATATGTAGGTTTTTTTATGCAATCCCTTTACATACTTAGGGAAAAATCCTTCACCTGTTGCATATAATCCTCTATTAGTAAAAGGAATTCCAATCACTCCACCATGTGCATGTCCACAAAGGATTAAATCAAAATTTGATTCATTATAAATAGGTGTATACTCAGCTCGATGACTCAACAAAATCTTATAAACCTTTTCATCACTTTCAAGTTCTTGAATTCTTTTACTAATCATTGATTCTATATTGACTTCATACGAATTAGGATCACGAAGTCCAGCTAGATAAATCCTTTTTCCTCGTACAGAAATAGTTTTTCCAATACCATCAAGACAAACAAATCCATATTCTTTCATTTTTTTGTTAAATACATTTAAAAAGGCATAATCAGAATACTCATGATTTCCATTAACATAAAAAACAGGAATACCTTCGAAACACCTTTTTAAGTATTCAATATATTTTAATGATTCATCTCTATTAGAAGTTATAACATCACCAGTAATTAAAATAATATCAGGCTTATTCTTTTTTATTTTAGAAGAAAAACTACTAAAAGGATTCTCAATAATTTTATTATGTAAATCAGATAAATGCATAACTTTTAAATCATCAACCAATCCATTACCATTAATAGAAATGCGGTCAGTAACAATATAGTTATTTGCAAAGAACAAGATACATATAAATATACCTATAAAAGCAAGAACATAAATACCTTTTCTTATATATTTCACAGAATTATTCTATGTTGAAATTTTTTAAAATATTAAAACTTCGCCTTTTTGTGAGTCTTGCTGGTAGTTTTTTGGCCATATATTTTTCGTGT
>ERZ777305.2058-NODE-2058-length-19085-cov-6.157225_pt1 | contig 19085 bp, 17 predicted proteins | sample MGYA00374965_ERZ777305 | MGnify/ENA primary metagenome ERZ777305 (study PRJEB29328, sample SAMD00013331) | mouse gut metagenome | study: EMG produced TPA metagenomics assembly of the Metagenome analysis of fecal microbiota from mouse which was promoted... | reverse complement strand
ATAGGTAACTTCTATTGAAGAAACAAAGGGTAGAATTTACTTTTGCAATTTAGGCTTTAAAGAAAAGTTTGTAAAATCCCTTTTCATTTCATACCCCAATCTGCTATAATTAATCATGCAAAAACACTCCCTTTGTTTTGTTGTTTTGTGGTGATTCAATTATAACAAAGATTAAGTGTTTTTGCATTTTTATTTGGACAACTGTACTTGTAGTGAATTTAAAAAATGGGGAAACTCAAAGTTGTTTTATTGTTTTTTCAGTAATAGTTTGTTATACTTTATTATAAACTACATAAATTATTAATATGTATGATAGAAAAAATCTTTCAAAAAGTATCAAACGTAAATTACCATTTAACGGAAAAGTTATCTGGGGCAGATAAACATTATAAAAGGTATCAGTCATAGTTGGCTGGTAAACAGGAAAACTGATAAGATAAGTACGAAAGAGGAGACAAAGTATGGAGTTTAGGTCCAATCTTTTTTGGTGCATTGTCGGCATTATTGGAGGCGCGGTCTCAAGTTTTCTAATTAGTCTTTTTTTTTACTTAAAAGGCTTTAAAAGCAAGAAGATTTTATATTCAGAGAAGCATTCCATTTTGTATAATGGAGAAACTTGTAGGATTATATTTCCTACCACCGATGGCCGTATTGTGCGCAGATTTTATCTTGCTCTGTATGCGGATGCAAGATATAATATGTCGGTTGAAAGATTATGTAGATATGATATTGAGATTTTTCGATTTAAAATAACTGGGAAAGAGGTTATCCATATGGAGGATTTTGCCCATGCTGTTCCTTTTCAGATTCGGACAAGTGACAATTATGCTCCAGAGATTTCTTCTTTGACGGTAAGGATGGAAAGTTCAAATCGCAATAATACATTAACGCCTACCTTTGAAAATAATACGATGCGGATAAATTTTGATTATCTTTCAAAGGGAGAGACAATTACAATTTTTATTCTTCATCAAAGCGGAATGGCTCATGTAGAAGGCGTTTTAAAAAACGGTAAAATATCCGGCATCGGTTCCAGTTTTATACTGCATTTTATCTGGACTATTTTGAAGGGCGTTTTGCTCTCCTTGGGAATATGTTGTGTGCTGTATTTTATAACGTCTTTAATTTATTATTATTTATATTATGAAACGGATTTGTTGGAATCAATCGAAAGTATATATGCTTTATGGGAAGCATTTGGGTATCGTAAATCTGTTTTACGGGAAGTATTTCAGTATCGAAGATTTTATAAATTATGAAAAAGGACTTTCTAGTGTTTTTGCACCGAAAGGTTCTTTTTTTGTCTTGTGAAGCTTTTTATGGTGCCTGCATATTCTGGAAACATGTAGGGATAATCTATACAGTTACTTTTAATCTATCTTTAGATTATATCGTGTTTATCGTTCAAATTATCTGGGAGAGTTTATGCCAAGTGGGAAGATGAAAAAGTTTATATATACGGTTAGATGATAGAAAATAGCCTAAACCGCTATAAAATAACAAAAACACACATTAATATCAAACAATGTTATTTTTTAGCGGAAGGAGCAACGACGTATGATAAGAATTAGTGAATTGTACCATGAGCTTGTTGACAGAGTAAATCTGGAACATTTGGACCTTATTTGTGAAGCCCTGGGATGCAAACTCGATGAACTGATTGTGTGGGGACCCAATCCGAGCCCCAAAGTCTTACATACAAAAAATGGGTCCCTGATTTCATCATTTGACAGATAGCGCTGCAATGCGGCTGTCATAAGAAAAGACGTTCATTGGTCGAGCGTCTTTTCTTATGACACAATATTCAATAGTTAATTGAACTTTTTTATATATAAATTTATTATAGAAATAAAAACTTATGATATTTTTATGATGTTAAAAACAAAAATAAATAAAAGTATATAAAGTAAGAAACAACAAAAATTGTAATAAATTATAAATTTTCAATAATGAAAGTTCAGAAAAATGCCATTATGCGATTTAGTTCGAATAGTCGGAGCTATTCTTGCAGACCACATTTTTACTCCATGCAGATTATAATTCTCTTCTTTTCCCTCAACCTTCCCACAGCATAAAAAACGAAGCATTTAGGGCACTAAAAAGGGGCAGGAAAAATGAAGGAAGGGAAGAGGATAAATTATAATCTGCCATCGGAAAAAACTTCTTCTGTATGGACAGGAGCTAAGCCGCAAAGCCCGTAAACAATAGTATTTTATGGATTTTTTGTATAAAAAAGAACTTTCGGAATTTTTACTTCGGGAAATTGCATATTTATCTAAAATTCCGGTATATAATATTAAAAGCGATTGATTTTCCGGACAGTTTCTTTTAGAATATAATTACGGAAAATTGAATTAAAATGCAAAAATCCGAAGTAAGGAGAAGGAAATGGAGACAATTAAACGCGATTTATATTTGAATCGATTGATTGAACGCCGTGAAAACGGTTTGATTAAGGTAGTTACTGGTATTCGAAGGTGTGGAAAGTCTTATCTTCTGTTCAAGTTATACTATCAATATCTGTTGGATTCCGGCATTGAGGCCTCCAGGATTATCCGGATTCCGTTGGATGATGAAGAGTATGAAGAACTTCGTGAAAGCAGACGCCTCAGCGCATATATCAAGAAGTGTGTAACTGATGAGGGGACATGGTTTATTTTTTTAGACGAAGTTCAGATGTGCAGGGGATTCGAGTCGGTGCTCAACGGTTTAAACAGGAGAGATAATCTGGATATTTATGTAACCGGAAGTAATTCCAAATTTCTTTCTACTGATGTATTGACTGAGTTTCGGGGGCGTGGGGATGAAGTACGGGTTTATCCGCTTTCTTTTTCCGAATATGTGACTGCGCATCCGGGGGATAAACAGGATGCCTGGATGGATTATTATAATTATGGAGGACTCCCGTTGATTCTCAGCCGAAAGACGGATGAGTTAAAATCAAGATATCTGATTGACTTATGCAGGGAATTATATTTAAAAGATATCGAAGAACGGTATAAACTACGGGGAGATAATGTCATGGATACTCTGGTCAGCATACTTGCATCGGCGGTAGGCTCTTTGACAAACCCGACAAAACTGGCCAATACGTTCAAAAGTAATGGGATTCATGTCAGTGACAAAACGATTGGAGTGTATATTGGATATTTATTGGATGCCTTTTTTATTAACAAGGCAGAACGGTACGACATAAAAGGGAGAAAATATATTGCCTCTCCTTTTAAATACTATTTTACCGATATCGGGCTGCGTAATGCCAGACTCAATTTCAGGCAGCAGGAAGAAAATCACATTATGGAAAATATTATTTATAATGAATTGCTTGTCAGGGGACTCAATGTAGACGTTGGCGTTGTGGAACGCTCCGAACGGGATGAAAGCGGAAAGACGATACGTAAAAAGCTGGAGGTTGATTTCGTTTGCAATCGTGGCAATCAAAGATATTATATTCAGTCGGCATTTGCCATTCCGGACAATGATAAAATGCAGCAGGAACAGAAATCTTTGGTGCATATTGGCGATTCTTTTAAAAAGATTATTGTAGTGAAAGACCGAATTAAATTATGGCGGAATGAGAAGGGAATTGTAATTATGGGAATCATGGATTTTCTTCTGAATCCCAATAGTCTTGAGTTATAATTTTTGTATTTTTGGTGCGCAAAGAACATAACACCCCGGGAATTATGAAATATCCATTTTGGAAAATGACGCATGATGACAATCCCAATGCAGCTTATATATGTATCAATTTATCGGAAGCCTATATCCCGGCAGAAATCAAAAAAAGGTCTATTTGCATTGATAACGATATGGGAGAGACTTTGAAAATGCTGAAAATGTAGTGCATCTTTTTCTATGCCAATTTTTTGAAATTTTGATATGTATGGGGGAGGGAGATTTTCCAACTATGAGTGATTTTTACAGATTTCCGCTTGCGGGATTTCTGTAAAAAAGTGGCTGCGGACGTCCGCGGGCAGTTACAATGACTGCCGCAGACAGCAAAATGGAGATTTTTGAAAACCGTGCCGATGCTTATAGAAGGGCTATTAACAGCAAAATCAACAACGTGTTCAAGCGTGTTCAAAACGCTTGACAGCAAAAAATAAGGAAACCTTAGTATAATCAAGGTTTCCTCACTCTTAACAATGCGGAAGATGGGACTTGAACCCACACGATGTAACCATCACAAGATCCTTAGTCTTGCTCGTCTGCCAGTTCCGACACTTCCGCTTACGTTCACAACGCAAATAACATTTTACTATCGCATGAAGCAAAAGTCAATATCTTTTTTCAAAATTCTGTCGAAAATTTCTGCAAAAATTTCTGCCGAAACAGATAATGCAGCATATATCCCTTTTTCCTATTGTATGATACAATAAATACAGGCTCTTAGAGCGAATCGATAACGATATTGGAGTTTGTGACGCTCCGGAATGGAGGAAAAAATGTATTATTTTACGGACGACTGTCTGCTTGGCGTGGAAATGATTGATAATGAGCACAAGGAGCTTTTCCGCATTATCAACGAGATACAGGAACTTCTCAACAACGAAATGATTGAGGACAAATATCATCAGATTCTGGAGATGGTGGAAAGACTGAAAGAATACGCGGAACAGCATTTTCAGCATGAAGAAGCGTATATGGAAAGCATCCATCATCCGGAGCTGGAACTGCAGAAACAGCAGCATCTTATTTTTTGTGAAAAAATTGACGAAGCGGACGCGCGGTCTACGGGGAGCGAACAACAGGAGTTTCTGGAAGATTTGTTAAAATATCTGGTTACCTGGCTGTATCGTCATATTATCGGATGCGACCTGATGATTGGCAAATTGAACCCGCCGGAAAAGAAGCATGCGGTTCCGGCCTTTACGGAGCAGTATTTGACAGGAATCAGTCTGGTGGACGAAGAACATAAAGAATTATTCCGCATTATCGGAGAGGTATACCGTGTCATCATGGAGGAATATCTTCATGATAAATATGATGAAATTGTCCGTTTATTGGAAGAATTGAAGGATTATACGAAGTTCCATTTTGCGGATGAGGAAAACTATATGCAGAGCATTCAATATGAAGGGCTGGCGGCGCAGAAACGGGCCCATGATGCGTTTGTTGCAAGGCTGGAGGAAATGAATTTTGAACATATTGATGAGCATCAACAGGAAACGCTGGAAGAAATGATGGAATTTCTGACAGAATGGCTTGTAAATCATATATTACACAGTGATAAAAAAATCGGGAAGCAGCCGCCTGAATATATTCAAAAACATTGAAAATTGAGAAAAAAGAGTATAATAAAGCTATATAATGTATTTATTCCGGAGAGGGGGTTAAAAGAATGAACGGGGAAAGCAAAGAAGGCAAAAGCAACAGGACGAATCATAATGATTCCGTACCGCGGTCAAAGAGTATCGCAACTGTGATGGTGGCAGTCATTTTTCTGATGCTGGCGGCAACGATTGTTGTGCTTGGGGCACTGGGCATTTCATTTCTCAGAAAGTCCATGAACAAGAACATTGCTACATATGAGGAAACGATGAATGACGGATACAATCTGGAAATCAAATCGGAAATCCAGTCGGCAATTGCCATCATCCAGACGTATTATGACCGAAGTCAGGCCGGGGAACTGACGGAGGAAGAGGCAAAAGAGCTGGCCAAAGAAGTTATCCGCGGTATGCGCTATCGCGATGACGATTCCGGGTATATGTGGATTGACGATACGGATTATAATCTTGTCATGCACCCGATTCTGCCGGAGCAGGAAGGGAATAACCGATATGATTTAACGGACCAGAACGGCGTAAAGATTATTCAGAATATTATGAAATCCGCGGATGCCGGCGGCGGTTACAATGAATTTTATTTTACGAAAGCAGACGGCGTAACGGTGGCGCCGAAACGGGCTTATTCGGAGAAATTCGAGCCCTGGAACTGGGTGGTTACAACGGGGAACTACATAGATGATATGACGGAAGAAATTCAGGCTGAGGAGCGGGAAATCAAGTTTGAATTTCTGAACATGCTGATTTCCTATGCGGCAAGTATTGTAACAATTCTAATCCTTGTTCTTGTAATTTCGATTATCTTCGGCCGGCGTCTGGCGGGCGGCATTAAAAAGGTGGAAGGTAATCTGCGAAAAATTGCGGAGGGAGACCTTTCCTTTGAAATTGACAGTAAGCTGACCGACCGTTCCGATGAAATCGGCAAGATTGCCCAGTCACTGAATCGAGTCAAACTTTCTCTGGCCGGAATGATTGGAGATGTCAGCCATGCCAGCGCGCAGCTGAAAAAGAGCAGCGAGGATTTCAGCGAGAAGTTTGGAGACATTACAAACAGCATTAATGACACGAACTGCGCGATTGATGAAATGGCGAAGGGTACGGCGAGTCTTGCGGAAGAGACAGAAACCGTTAATGAGAAGGTGCAGAAGCTTGGAGATGTCATTGATACAGAAAAGAGCGAAATGGATAAACTGGAAACTTCTGTTGATACAATGATGAAATTCTCCGACGGCGCTTCCGAAAGCATTAGGAAGCTGTATGAAATATCGAAAATTACGAATAATGCGATTCAGGTTGTTTCTGAACAGACGAAGCAGACGAGCGAATCGGCGGTAAATATCAATAAAATGGTAGAGGTCATTAAAAATATGACTTCTCAGACAAATCTTTTGTCGCTGAACGCGAGCATTGAATCCGCAAGGGCAGGCGAGGCCGGTAGAGGTTTTGCGGTGGTTGCGGAAGAAATCCGGAATCTTGCGGAGAAATCGGCGGAAAGCGCGGCCGGTATCGAAGCGGTTGTCAAAGAGCTTACGACCAATGTTGAAATTTCCACGAACAGAATGCAGGAAGCGATGACAAATGTGGAAGAACAGCAGAAACAGTTGAAAGAAACGCAGGAAGCTTTCGCCAATCTTTATAAAGAGATTAATATCGTAGATGATGTTGCGGTAACCATAGGTAAGCAGACGGATATTCTGAATGAGCTGAAAGTAGTCGTGGCGGATTCCGTATCGAATCTTGGCAGCGTTGTGGAAGAAAATTCCGCATCCGCACAGGAAACGAGCGCAGGAATGCAGGTTGTGGCGGAAGCGATTCAGGAATGTTACCGGGATACGCAGATGCTGGTAGAGCTGAGCGAAGAGCAGAATCAGAAGACGCAGAAGTTCACAATATAAATGATTATCAGAAAATTTTTTAAAAGATTTTTCAGAAGATTTCAAAATAGTATTGACAGAAAAGGGAAAAGCAGTTAAAATAGCATTTGTTCGCAGGAATGGCGGAATTGGCAGACGCGCACGGTTCAGGTCCGTGTGATAGCAATATCATGAGGGTTCAAGTCCCTTTTCCTGCACTGATGTTATTACAATAGAAAACACCGTTATGCGGTGTTTTTTATTGTGCATGGAATTCACCGCAGCGCAGCAGATTTTGAAGCGCAGGCCGAAAGTTTTTTTGCTTTTTTTCAGAGAGTATGTTAAAATAAAGCCGATTTCTATGTGAATGATGTGTTTGAGGTGAACAGGGAGGAAAAGCAGTTGTCTGTCGAAGCAGACAGAGGGGAGTAATTATGAAGAACGGAAAGCTGATGGCAGTAGCCTTTATTCTAATCGTGCTGACACTGGCCGCCTGTGGCAATGTGCCGGAGGAAGTGACCGCAATGGAAAATAATCCGGTTCCTGAGACATCCACAAACGATTTGTTGGTGGATTCGCTGGAATTTTTACTAAGTGAGAACGGAACATCGACCGATGAAGAAGGACAGGTATCGGAGGAGGAAGAAACAACGGAAGAGACAGAAAAGCAGAATGAAGTCACAATCTATTACGGAAACGGCGCTTCCGATATGTTAAGCAGCGAAAAGGCGGCAATGGAACAGGTAACGGCCGAAAAACTGATAGACGCTTTGCTGAAACATAACATTGTTTCTTTGGGGACAAAGGTTAATTCTTTTGAAGAAGAAGAAACAAACGGCATTAAGATGCTGAAACTGGATTTGTCCAAGACTTTTCGGGATTATTTAAAAACAATGACGCAGGAAGGTGAAAAAATCATCCTTTCTTCCGTGGCGGCCACTTTTCTGGAAGCTTATGATGCAGAGGAAATTATTATTACGGTAGATGGGAAAGCGTTGGAAACCGAGCACGCGTCTTATGAAGAGCCAATCCGGCTTTCATCGGAGATTTTTGTCGCACCGATTAACGAATAGGGCGAAAAGGAAACCTCATGGGCACGACATGGCTGGTGAGGAAGAGAAGTTCAGAAGGAGGAAAAGGACAAATGGCGGAAATATCGGCAAGAGAGCAGCTTATATTTGACATTGCGCAGAAAGAATGGGATATGTTCCAACATGTATATAATACCGGAGGGCGTGCATCCTGTCAGGATGACCCGGACACCTTTTTCCGCATGAGAATGAGCCAGTGGATGGTTTATTCGGATGAGCTGCTGCACAGTTATCAGAAGGACTGCGAGCGGGCGTATGAAGAAGGCAGAAATCTTATTTTTGAAAAATACGGAAGAATGATGGAAAGCACCTATCCGGAAGAATACGAAAAAATAAAGGAATATCTGCCCGATGTGGAGGCGCGGAAGGAAATCGTGGAGCAAATCGTTCCGGTGCATTTGAAATGGGACGAGCAGATGCTTGCCGAATATCCGAATATCCGCAGGCGGGGAAGAACGATGACGACGGAACAGGATAATGCGATGGACGGTTCTTCGATGGAGAGCTATCTGCGTGCAGAGCTTTTCACATATTCAGAAGAGACCTTAACGCTTCTTCTGAAGGAAACGAAAGAAGCCTGTGAAAGCGGAGAAAATCTGTTGAAACAGATTATTGCTAATGAGACATTGTTCTATGGCTATAAATCTTTAGAGGAAGCCGAAAAAAAATATGCCGGATGACCGCCCGGAAGACATGTCGAATGCCTCCGGCGGAATGGCCGGCAGGAAAGTCAGAAATGCAGGCGTCTGCGCACTTCGTTGCGCAGGCGTTTTTTGGCGATAATGGTAATCAAAGTGATGTCGATAATGACGCAGACCGTCAGTACCACGGCGGACCATGTAATGCGGTATGGGACGTGGCAGAATCGCTTAATCAGCAGTTCCAGCGCAACGCATAAAACGGGAACCTCTATGAAAAAATAGAGAGAACCGGTCAGCACGGAAAAGGGTAGTTTGTGTGCCAGAAAAGTGAAAATTTCGATTAATACCGTCACGGTGACGACGATTGGCAGTCCGAGCTGCCAGAACCATCTGGCGGTTGCGGTAGTGGTCAGAAAGGTAATCAGGTACAGGTACAGGCCGACTGCGACGCCGTCTGCCAGAAGCGCGACGTATACGGGCGTTTTCGTGTAAATGACAGCCGGAAAGGCAAAGAAAAAGAGGCAGAGACAGATACCGATGACGAGAAAGGACCAGAGACTGCCTTTGAATACAAAAAGATTCAGCAAAAAGCAGGTGATGCTCGTAGCGGAAAGGACAATCGACAGAAGAATGCCCAAATCTTTTCTTTTTACGACCTCAACCTGACCTTTCGAAGACGGATAAGGGCCGGAACCCGTTACGGGATGCGGCTGTTTGGGATTTATGACCGGCGTATTGCAGAGCGGGCATTCTTTTAAGGACGCCTCCAGCTCTACGCCGCAGTTTACACAGTATGACATGATTCTACGCTCCTTTGCTCAGCTATGGATGACTTTCTTTGTATGGAACAGATGGGATTCCCGGTTGCTTTCAATGGTCACATGAATGCCGTCCTGAACCAGCTTGCGGAAAAAGAGGCATTCCACATCGGCTTCCACAATACTGCTTGCGAAATTAATGGTAAGCGTATCTTCAAAGCTGATGATGGCACAGTTGGTACGGGAAGAAAAAGGCTGCCCCATATAGATATCGAACCGTTCGATGTATGGCTTCATATCTTCCGGTACTTTCAACGCGCCCATGTTCGTCAGGCCTGCGGAAGAATTTTTGTCCTGTACTTTGGTATAAAAAGTGCGGACAACGAAATCTTTAATAAAAAGCGGTACAACGCGGATGACCGGGTTGCGCTGTGTGGCGGCATTGGTCGTGATATCGCCCCGGAGGAACTTTTCACTGATGTAATATTTCATATAATGATGAACCTGTTCGACGATTTCTTCAAAGGTGTAATCGCCAAGCCGCGGGTCAATGGACGGATATACCATTGTAATAAAGTTGCGCAGCGTTTTGGATGGGAAAAAACGTCGCAGGTTGACCGGCATCGCGATTTTTACAGGACGGAAACGGAAAGGCATGTCATGCTCCTGCTTTTGAAGAAGCGCATAGAGCAGAACGGCGTTCAGATATTCGGTCAGGGTAGCATCGTATTTTCGCGCTACGGCCATGACTTCTTTGACGGACATTATGCCGTCGATGATGTTGAGTGTATAAAAAGGTTCTTTCGTGCCCCGGACGCGGTATGTTTTTTCCCCGGGTCTGGGCGGTCTGACTCTGGCATTGGCATAACGCATGTAGGCGTCTTCCAGTTCTTCCGTATCGGGAGAATCGTTGATATCCAAAACAAAGCCGGAAGGGGTAACGGAATGCCCGAGCAGGCCGAGGTATACGGCCGTTAAAGTCTGCAGCACACACATGCCTCCCGTGCCGTCGCCCAGACAATGATGAGCCTCTAAGGAAATCCGCTTTCCGTAATAGTAAATGCGAAGCAGATAACGGTTATTCGCCTTAAAGGGCATGGGCATACAGGGGTTTTTGATATCGGGCGTGACAAACGGACCGGGCCTGTTATTCGGTTCCAGATACCGCCAGAAAAGGCCCTTTCGGATAGCGACTTTATAGGTTGGAAAACGGGGCAGCGTGATATCCAGCGCTTTCTGTAAAACCGCCGGGTCTATTTCCTCTTTCAGCAGAACCGACAGGCGGTATACGGACGAAAAGTCCTTTCTCTGTAAAGTCGGATAAACGATTGCAGATAAATCCAGCTTATACCAAACCTCTTTTTTATTTTTTATCGATGCTGTTTTTTTCTGATTGGAAACGGACATAACGAGACCCCTTTACTCACAGGCAGCTTTCCGCGCAGATGAGTTTCATCACTTTATATACAGTATAACACAATCCACCCCATTTATGGTAAAATATTATATATGCAAAAGAAAAACAAGCGGCTGCGCAGCAGACATTTGTTTTTCTTGCATATATAAACGAGCAAACGTCCGATGCAAATCGGACAGGGAGCGCGGAAGCGCGGGTTTGCGAGTAAGAACCCGGCAAAAGAAAAACAAGCGGCTGCGCAGCAGACATTTGTTTTTCTTGTATGTATAAACGAGCAAACGTCCGATGAAATCGGACAGGGAGCGCGAGAGCAAACATATGGCAAAGTATAGAAAGGTCAGGAAGATATGGCGATTTCGGACAGGAAAAACCAGAATTTAATGAATTTTATCAGGAAAGTGCATGGCGTAGTGGAAAATGTGGATTTGGAGAAACACAGGCAGTCGCAGGACCATTTTGGGGTGCTGCTCAGTAACAGCAAGGATGTGGAGATTAGGGAATTTGAAATAGAGGGAATACATGGCGAATGGACCGCTGTCAACAGGGCCCACATGAAGAAATATATCATTTTGTATTGTCACGGCGGCGGTTATTCTACGGGAAGCAGCGTATATGCGCGGACATTGACGACGAAATTCGCAATGTCAACGTCTATGGACGTGTTGTGTTTCGATTACAGGCTTGCGCCGGAAAATCCTTATCCGGCGGCGACAGAGGATGCCATGAAGATATGGAATTATCTGATGCTTCTCGGTTATGGGGCTCGGGATATCATTATTGCGGGGGATTCGGCCGGCGGAAATCTGGCGTTATCTCTTGTTCTGAAACTGAAAGAGGAGAAAAGACTTTTGCCGCGGGGACTCGTGCTGATGTCGCCCTGGACGGATTTAACGGCTTCCGGAAAATCTCATTTCACCAGAGCGGACGTAGACCCGGTCTTAAATGCCGGATATCTGAAAAAAATGACGGACAACTATACGGTGGGAGAGGATTTGGAAAATCCGTTGATTTCGCCGCTCTTCGGCAATTTTGAAGGATTCCCGCCTGTTTATATCCAGGTGGGAGATAATGAGATTTTACTGAACGATGCGACAATGCTGCACAAAAAGATGGTAAAAGAAAATGTTTCGGTTAAAATAGACATTTTCAAGGGAATGTGGCATGTGTTTCAGATGTCGCCTTTTAAGACGGCTTATGAAGCGATGGATAAAAACGCGGAGTTTATCTATGATATATGCCGCTAAAAACAGATGTTTTTTTCTTGCGACTGAAAAAAAGGATTTTAAGGATACGGGCAGAATATTATAAATAGGATTATATTTGACTTTTGAACGGATATCTGCTAAAGCGGGCGAGGGGTGTAGTTTACATTCATGAATATACGGGAAAGTCTGGAACAGTGGGAAAAAGAATATTTAAGTCCCTATGCGATGCTCAGCATGGAATCTAGGGGGAGGAGCAAGCCGGAGGAACAGTGTGATATCAGGCCGGTATTTCAGCGGGACAGGGACCGGGTGATACATAGTAAGTCTTTCAGAAGGCTGAAAGATAAGACGCAGGTATTTTTGACGCCGGAAGGCGACCATTACCGAACCCGGCTGACACATACGCTGGAAGTCAGCCAGAATGCCCGGACGATTGCCAAAGCGTTACAGTTGAACGAAGATTTGGTAGAGGCAATTGCGCTCGGGCATGACCTGGGGCATACGCCTTTTGGCCATGCCGGAGAGCGGGCGCTGAACAGGGTTTGCCCGTATGGGTTCAGCCATAATGAGCAGAGTGTCAGGACGGTTGATTTGATAGAAAAAAACGGTCTGGGAATCAATCTGACTTATGAGGTAAAAGACGGGATTCTGAATCATCAGACTTCCGGAATGCCGGATACGTTAGAAGGAAGGGTTGTCCGGTTTTCCGATAAAATTGCCTATATACATCATGATATGGACGATGCCATCCGTGGCGGCATTTTGAAAGAGGACGACGTTCCGAAGGAAATTGGAGAAATTATCGGTTACAGCTGCGGGCAGCGGCTGGATTACTTTATACATGATATTGTAACGACGAGCCGGGGGCGGAATGATATCAGGATGTCCCCTGATGTGGCGGAAGCCATGCAGAAGCTGCGGAAGTTCATGTTCGAGAACGTATACCAGAATCCGGTTGCCAAGAGCGAAGAAGGAAAAGCGGAAGCGTTAATTGAGACGCTATATGAATATTACAGGAAGCATATTGATAAATTACCGGCCTTTTTACTGCGGCTGCGCGACGCGGGAGAGCCGGACGAAAGGCTTGTATGTGACCATATCGCATCCATGACGGACCGCTATGCCATCGCCAAATATCAGGAGATTTATATTCCGAAGACGTGGCACAGGTGAGAAGAAGTTCTAAAGCTTACGCCGGAGGGCATTCTTCCGGGGGTGAATGAAATTCAGAACAGAAAGGCAGATATATGTATTATCCGGATGAAGTGATAGAGGAGGTGCGGGCGCGGAACGATATCGTCGATGTTGTTTCCGGGTACGTCCGTATCCAGAAAAAGGGGAGCAGTTATTTTGGGCTCTGTCCTTTTCATAATGAAAAGTCGCCGTCCTTTTCGGTATCACCGGGCAAGCAGATGTATTATTGCTTTGGATGCGGGGCGGGCGGCAACGTTTTTACGTTTCTGATGGCATATGAAAACTGCTCTTTTGGGGAAGCTGTCAAAGAACTGGCCGAGAGAGCGGGCGTTGCGCTGCCGGAGGCGGAATACTCAGAAGAAGTAAAGAAGCGGGAAAGCAGGCGGGCAAAGCTTCTGGAAGTGAATAAAGAAGCGGCAAAATATTTTTATTATATGCTGCGTTCGCCAAAGGGAGCGACAGGCTATAGGTATTTAGCGGGCCGGGCGCTGAGCGACGAGACGATGAAAAAGTTCGGACTCGGTTTTGCGGGAGTCACGAATAATGAGATGTCGGCATATCTGCGTTCCAAAGGATATGACGACGGATTGATAAAAGAGGCGGGACTTGCGAATTTCGATGAGAAACGGGGGATGTATGATAAATTCTGGAACCGGGTCATGTTTCCGATTCAGGATATTAACCACCGGGTTATCGGATTCGGCGGCAGGGTGATGGGAGACGGTCAGCCGAAGTATCTGAACTCGCCGGAAACGATGATTTTTGATAAGAGCAGAAACCTGTACGGATTGAATTTTGCAAGGACATCCAGAAAAAACCAGATTATTTTATGTGAAGGATATATGGACGTTATCGCCATGCACCAGGCCGGTTTTACCCAGGCGGCGGCATCACTGGGAACTTCTTTTACGGTGGGACAGGCTAATCTGCTGCGGCGGTATACGCAGGAAGTGCTGCTTGCTTATGACAGCGACGGTGCGGGTGTGAACGCGGCGCTTCGTGCAATCGGCATTTTGCGGGAAAGCGGTCTGCGGGGAAAGGTCATTAACATGTCGCCGGCCAAAGACCCGGACGAGTTCATTAAGGCGAATGGCGCGGAAGCTTTTCAGGAGCGTATCGAGCAGGCCGAAAACAGCTTTTTCTTTGAACTGCGGATTCTGGAACGGGACTATGATTTGAAAGACCCGGATTCCAAGACGAGGTTTTACAGGGAAATTGCCAAAAAGCTCTGTAACTTTGAAGATGAGGTGGAGCGTGGGAATTATGTGGAATCCGTAGCGGAAAAATATCATATCGGTTTTGAGAACCTTCGGAAGCTGGTCGCTTCTCATGCGGCGCAGACGGGATTTGTGAAACCTGTAACAAAGCCAAAATCTACCGTGACTGCGAAAAATACGCCGCAGGAGAATACAAAGCGTTCTCAGCGGCTTTTGCTGACATGGCTGACAGACGAGCCGGAATTATATCAGAAGATTAAAAAGTATATCCAGGTGGAAGACTTTACGGAGAACCTTTATCAACAGGTGGCCCGTAAATTCTTTGAGGATTTGGAGCATGGGAATTTTCAGCCTGCGGCGATTATCAGCATGTTCCAGGATGAAGAAGAGCAGAGAGAGGTAGCTTCTTTGTTCAATACCAAATTACAGGAAGAAATGACAGATGCGGAGCGGGAAAAAGCGTTTCATGATATTATCTGTACGGTAAAACGAAATAGTTTTGAATATTATTCCAGCAGAACCGGCGTGGATATGAATGCTTTAAATCAGGTGATTTCAGGGAAAAAAGCACTGGAAGAACTTAGCAAAACGCATATTTCCCTGCGTTAAAGGCAAAAATAGAACTGTTTAACCCGGAAAAGGAAGGATGGGCCAAATAATGGACGAAAATGTACAGGCAAAGTTTGAAGAGCGTTTAAAAGAACTCTTGAATGTTGCTAAAAAGAAAAAGAATGTTCTGGAATACCAGGAAATCAGCGAATTTTTCCATGATATAACGCTGGAAGAAGAGCAGTTTGACAGGATTTTGGAAACATTGGAACAGAATAATGTAGATGTTCTGCGGATTACGGACGGAGACGATGTAGATGACGAGGAAATCATTCTGACGGAAGAAGACGATGTGGATGTGGAAAATATTGACCTGTCCGTGCCGGACGGCGTCAGCATCGAAGACCCGGTCAGAATGTATCTGAAAGAAATCGGCAAAGTGCCTCTTTTGAGCGCGGAAGAGGAAATTGAACTGGCGCAGAGGATGGAAATGGGAGACGAGGAAGCGAAGAAGAAACTCGCGGAGGCGAATCTGCGTCTTGTTGTCAGCATTGCAAAACGATATGTGGGCCGCGGTATGCTTTTTCTGGATTTGATTCAGGAAGGTAACCTGGGTCTTATTAAGGCTGTCGAAAAATTCGACTGCAGAAAGGGATTCAAATTTTCCACATATGCGACATGGTGGATTCGTCAGGCAATTACGCGGGCAATCGCCGACCAGGCGAGAACCATCCGGATTCCGGTGCATATGGTGGAAACGATTAATAAACTGATTCGTGTCAGCAGGCAGTTGCTGCAGGAGCTTGGGCGGGAACCTACCCCCGAAGAAATCGCGGAGGAAATGGACATGCCTGTGGAACGCGTGCGGGAAATTCTGAAAATTTCTCAGGAGCCGGTCTCTTTGGAAACACCGATTGGCGAAGAAGAAGACAGTCATCTCGGGGACTTTATTCAGGACGACAATGTGCCGGTTCCTGCGGATGCGGCGGCTTTTACGCTGTTAAAAGAGCAGCTCGTGGAGGTGCTTGGAACGCTGACGGAAAGAGAGCAGAAAGTGCTTCGCCTGCGTTTCGGTCTGGATGACGGCCGCGCGAGAACATTAGAGGAAGTCGGAAAAGAGTTCAGCGTTACCCGTGAACGAATCCGGCAGATTGAGGCAAAGGCGCTGAGAAAGCTGCGTCATCCGAGCAGGAGCCGCAAATTAAAGGATTATCTGGATTGATGCGGGATAAGATAGTGCTTTCGGATAGATTACAGGCCATCGTATCTATGGTGACGCCGGGGAACCGGGTCTGTGACATCGGATGTGACCACGGTTTTGTGCCGGTTTATCTCGTGCGGCAGGGAATCAGTCCCGGTGCGATTGCGATGGATGTCAGAAAAGGTCCGCTTTCTCAGGCCGATTTACATATCAGGGCTTATGGCCTCGAAGCATTGATTCAGACAAGGCTTTCCGACGGGCTTGCGGCTTTTCGGGCAGGGGAGGCGGATACGCTTATCTGTGCGGGAATGGGCGGCAGGCTGATGATGCGCATTCTTACGGAAGAAGCGGAAAAGGCGGCGTCTTTTCGGGAACTGATTTTGCAGCCGCAGTCAGAAATCCAACTGTTTCGCGCGTTTCTGCGCAGTCAGGGATATCTCATCACAGATGAGAATATGATAGAGGAAGACGGCAAATTTTATCCGATGATGAAAGCCGTGCCTGGGGAAAATCCGGTTCAATCGACTGAAGCAGTTAAGAAACCGGGAAATCGAAACAAAACTCTGCCACAAGAGGATAGTTATAGAGAATACTTCGGTCACGAAGATTTTCAGACACAGATGGAAGACAGATACGGGCCGCTGCTGCTGCGGCGGAAACATCCGGTTCTGTATCGGTATCTGGAGCGGGAAGTGTGTCTTTGTGATAAGATACTGGAACAGATGCGGGCGCAGGGAACCGAAGAACTGGAAAAAAGCGGCCGTCCGGAAGAAATCAACAGACAAAAGCAGGACTGTTTACAGGTCATGAAAGAAAGGTATGGTGATGGGTATGGTGAGAATTACGATTGACGGAAAAGAAAAGCTGTACGAGGAAGGCATCAAATACGAAATCATAGCCAGAGAGTATCAGCATTTGTACAAAGAGCCGATTGCGCTTGTTATCATTAACGGCAAGATACGGGAGCTGATGAAGAGAGTAGACCGGGATTGCGAACTCACTTTTGCCACTTATGGGGATGCCATCGGGCATAAGACATATGTGCGCTCTGCCATCATGCTGCTGATGAAGGCGATTAAGGATGTGGCCGGTTATGAGACGGCGTCTGCGACGAAGGTGGAATTTGCAATCGGAGCCGGATATTACTGCCGGTTCCGGGAAGGCTTTTCTCTGGATGAAAAACAGGTCATCCGGGTAAAAGAACGGATGAAAGAACTGGTGGAGGCGGACATTCCGGTTACCAAAAAAGCTTATCCCGCGGAAGAGGCCGTTGCGCTGTTTCGAGAATATGGAATGAACGATAAGGTAAAATTATTCCGTTACCGGAGAAGTTCTACCATTAATGTATATTGCCTGGGAGATTATTTTGACTATTATTATGGTTACATGCTGCCGAGCACGGGCTATGTCAGCTGTTTTGACCTGCTTCCTTATGAAGACGGCCTGATTCTGCTGCTTCCGGAAAGAGAAGCGCCGGAAGAACTGCCGGTTTTTGAGCCGAGAAAGAAATTGTTCCAGACGTTGATGCAGGCCGGCCGGTGGGGAGAAGAAATGGGCATCGATACGGTGGGCGACCTGAACGACCAGATATGCGAAGGCAATATTTCGGATATGATTCTGGTGCAGGAGGCTCTTCAGGAAAGAAGGATTGGAGAAATTGCCAGAGATATTGCGAGAAAAGACGGCGTAAAATTCGTGATGATAGCAGGACCTTCTTCTTCCGGAAAGACGACATTCTCCCACAGACTGTCGATTCAGCTTCGGACATACGGCATGCGGCCGCATACGATTGGACTGGATAATTATTATGTAAACCATGACAGCACACCGCTCGACGAAGACGGAAATCCTGATTATGAATGCCTCGAGGCATTGGATGTGGAACAGTTTAATCAGGATATGGTGGAACTGTTGGACGGTAAGAGCGTGGAACTCCCGACTTTCAATTTCAAGACCGGAAAAAGAGAGTATAATGGAAGGAAAATACAGCTCGGACCGGACGATATTCTTGTCATTGAAGGGATTCACGGATTGAATGAAAAGATGTCCCATTCACTTCCGGCGGAAAGCAAGTTTAAAATTTATATCAGCGCGCTTACCTGCCTGAATGTGGATGAACATAACAGGATTCCGACCACGGACGGAAGGCTGATACGCCGCATGGTGCGGGATGCCAGAACGAGAGGCGCGACGGCACAGAGAACGATTGAAATGTGGGCTTCCGTCAGACGCGGAGAAGAAAAATATATTTTCCCCTTCCAGGAACAGGCGGACGCCATGTTCAATTCGGCTTTGATATATGAGCTGGCTGTTTTAAAACAATATGCGGAGCCTCTCCTGTTCAGTATCAAAAAGGGAGAACCGGAATATCACGAAGCGAAGAGGCTTCTGAAATTCCTGGAGTATTTTCTGGGCGTCAGCAGCGAAGAACTTCCGAAAAATTCCCTTTGCCGGGAATTTGTGGGGGGAAGCTGTTTTGAATAGGGAATAAAGTTTCTATGTTATTCCCGAAAGAATCGCTTTGCGGTTCTTCCAAATGGAAAATAACGTTTTTCAATATAGTTTCTCAATATAGATTCAAAATAAGTAGAATAAATGGTCGCGCCCGCATGACGGGTGAGGAAAGTCCGGGCTTCACAGGGCAGGATGCCGGATAACGTCCGGTGGA
>ERZ777305.2056-NODE-2056-length-19098-cov-11.064276_pt1 | contig 19098 bp, 19 predicted proteins | sample MGYA00374965_ERZ777305 | MGnify/ENA primary metagenome ERZ777305 (study PRJEB29328, sample SAMD00013331) | mouse gut metagenome | study: EMG produced TPA metagenomics assembly of the Metagenome analysis of fecal microbiota from mouse which was promoted... | reverse complement strand
AGGAGAATGAATAATTCCTAGCTCAAAGTTTTGCACTTCGATTTGGAATCTTCAGTGAAATTTATGGCCGACTCTATTTCGTATCATGCAGTGTGGGTGCGCAGCCACCAGTTTACCAGCGACGGGAATCCGGCTGCCTGCATACACTCCAATATTATGTCCGACTCCATTCCGGCATAGGATTCCAGCACACACATTATGCCATAGCGCTTGCTGTTTAGCAAGTTATTGTTTAAGTCGAACACTTCGATTGTTTTATCAACCTTCGCTTTAATCAATGGGTCAAGATTGTATTCAGGCATCATCTCGCCATGGGGACCGAACTGAATATATTGGCTCATATCGTCGTGTACGGGGTCGAATATATCGGCATAGTTGAAACTGCCGTTTACAACCTTGTCTTTATGCGATGAACCGTATGGCGTGTGATGGTAATCGACTACAAAATTTTCATACTCAAAAGTCAGACGAGGGTATATTCCTTTCTTGCGATAATGGTCGATATGCGGCTGCAGTTTCGGATTGTCAAGTGGTTCTTCGGTATATCCGCTTATGCCATATTGTTCGTTGAATAATACATGGCTACGCACTTGATGGTATGCGTTTGAACCGGTGAACTGGTCCCAGTTGGTAAATCCCTGTTGCGAGGCCCAGCTGTTGAAGGCATCGGTATGGGCCGGATTCTTTACTATCCGCTTCATTGCCGGTTTTCCTTACGTATTTTGGCAATCTGCATGCGTATGCGGGCAAATTCAATGTTTCCGGGCGACAGATATTGCCGGAGTTTCTCAATGGCATTGCGTAGCCCGTCGGAGTCGGCATCGCCGTTTGCCAGCCGCCCCCAGATATCATCGAGTGTATTTTGTACCGGAGCAGGCAAAAGAGTTTTCATGTTAAATACCCGGTAATACAACTGCTCAATTGATTCGCCGTAGGATGCAGACACAGGCAGCAGCTTGCCGTTCTCGAGTACGCTTAATGTGTCATTGCCTTCAAGCTGCAGATTCTGAACTATATGCGGCGAATGGGTGGAAATAAAGAACTGGCAGTTGGGAAACACCCGGCGAAATATATCTATAGCCCCCGATTGCCAGGCCGGGTGCAGATGTAGTTCGAGTTCGTCAATCAGTACAACTCCTTCTCCCTCCAATGGATTTTCGAGCACCGGATTGCAGACTGCCAGCCTCCGGGCGATGTCGCCTATAAGGGTGAGATAACATTTTTCGCCGTCGGACAGCTGATTGACACGAAAGCTGTATCCGTCTTTTTTGAGTTCGAATCCTGCCGGTTTCCTGCGTCGTACATGCAGGTCGGTATAACCGGGCATAGCAATGGCTATGGCATTGCGAACAGCCCGAAGTTGCGAATCTTCCAGATTCAGGTCGCGGTTCTCGTTTTTGATTTCGTTTTCTATATCCTCACGTTCGCGGAACCACTCATAAAATGCCCGCAATCTCATTCCTCCGTCGATATCGGCGGCATACAATGCCGGGGCATCGAGCTCATGTTTTTTCTGAACTCTTGCCGGTACGTCGACCAATGAGCGGTTGACGGAATATGCCACAATCATGGGCAGATTGGTACGGCCTCCGCTTTCATAATATCGCTCCATCAGACCTGCGGCATATTTGCCCAGTATGCCGAGTTCGCTTTTGACCGCGGATTTACGAGCAGGCGCCACTCTGGCTATCTGCCAGCAGACTTCATCGGCTACGGTTGTTACTGATGATGAAACAGCCCCATGCCGTATATCACTGAAATCTATCATCATGCCGCGGGCCGAAGTGCCGCGCATCCTGGCTTTCAGCCATGAGAGATTAATCAGTATGGCATGTAGCACAGTGGATTTACCTGCGCCGTTGACACCGGCAAATACATTTATGCCGCGTCCGCATTCAATCATAAGATTCTCGATTGAGCGGAAATTATTGATGATGATTCTATTGAGGAGCACGTGTGGAGTTTTTATTAAAAGGCCGCAAAGGGCGCAGACAACAAGGATTCTGCGGTCTTTGCGGCCTTTATGCGTGAATATTGGGTTATGTTATTCTTCTTCCTTCATGTTGTGGAATACGTTCTGGACGTCTTCGTCTTCTTCGAGCTTGTCGAGGAGTTTGTTGAGGGTTTCGCGCTGTTCGGGAGTCACTTCCTTTACATCGTTGGGAATGCGCTCGAATTCTGCGCTTACAAGTTCGAATCCGTTGTCTTCGAGGTACTTCTGGATGTTGTTAAATTCTTCGAATGCACCGTAGAGTACAATTACGCCTTCTTCTTCGTCGTGTTCGAGTTCGTCGACACCGTAGTCAATGAGTTCGAGTTCAAGGTCTTCGAGGCTTACACCGTCGTTGGCTTTGATTTTAAACACGCATTTGTGGTCGAAAAGGAAGGTGAGGCTGCCCTGTGTGCCGAGGTTACCGCCGTGCTTGTTGAAGTATGAGCGTACGTTGGCTACAGTACGGGTGTTATTGTCGGTGGCTGCTTCGACGAAGATGGCGATACCGAAGGGGCCGTATCCTTCGTAAGTGATTTCCTTGTAGTCGCTGGCGTCTTTGTCGGTGGCTTTTTTGATGGCACGCTCAACGGTGTCTTTGGGCATGTTGGCTGCCTTGGCGTTCTGCATGAGCACGCGCAGACGGGGGTTACAGTCGGGATCGGGGCCACCTGCTTTGGCGGCTATGGTGATTTCTTTGCCTATGCGGGTAAAGGTTCGCGACATGTTGCCCCAGCGTTTGAGCTTGCGGGCTTTACGGTATTCAAATGCTCTTCCCATTGCTGGTTGTTATAATTAGTTTTTGAGTTTTTAGTTTCTATCGGAGTTCGGCGCCGAGTTTGGCTTTGAGGTTGTTGATAATCTTGTTCATCACCTGATCGATGTGTTTGTCCTGGAGGGTCTTTTCATCATCCTGCAGCAGTATGGTGATGGCATATGATTTCTTTCCCTGTGGCAGGTTCTTGCCTTCGTATACGTCGAAGAGGCTTACGCTGCGCAGGAGCCGGCGCTCGCTTTCGGCTACCACGCGCTCTACATCGGCCATGGTCACGGTGGTGTCGAGCAGCAGCGAGAGGTCGCGCTTCACGGGGTGTGTCTTGGCCAACGCTGTGTAGCTTACTTTGGTGCGAAGCGAGAGCTGCACCAGTGTGTCCCAGTCGAATTCGGCGTACATCACGGGCTGCTTGATTTCGCAGCGGCGGCACAGGTCGTCGCGCACTATGCCCAGATGGCCGAGCAGCTTGCCGCCTTTGCGGGTGCTTACGGCGAGAGCTGCGCCGAAGATGTCGGAGAATTCAACCGAGGGGGTGAACTGCAGTGCCGAGGCCTGGAGGCCGAGGCGGGCAAGGAGGTTGTCGACTGCGGCACGAAGGTCGTAGAAGGTGGCTTCTTCGGCTGTGCGGCCCCAGTTGCCCTGACGTGAATTGCCGCTGAGCCACAGTGCCACCCGCGAGCTCTGGCTGTAGGGGGCCAGGGGTGCGTCGGCGGTCGACTCACGGTCGGGTGCGTAACGGTATACGTTGCCGAATTCATAGAGTGCAAGGTCGGGCAGACGGCGGTTGATGTTATGCGCCAGCGATTCGAGGCCGCCGAATAGCAGTGTCTGGCGCATTACGTTCAGTTCCTGGCTCAGGGGGTTGAGCAGGCGCACGCAGTTGGCGGCGGGGTATGTGGTGAGCTCGCTGTAGTAGTTTTCGGCTGTGAGCGAGTTGTTGAGTATTTCGTTGTATCCGGCTGCGGTGAGCTGGTCGGCTATGAGGCGTCGCAGGTCGTCGGCGGCGTCGGTGGCTGTCTTGAACGAGAGCGATGAGTGCAGAGCCTGTGGTGTGGCTATGCTGTTGTAGCCGTAGATGCGCAGGAGGTCTTCGATTACGTCGCAGGGGCGCTGCACGTCGACGCGGTAGGTGGGCACACGCAGGTCCATACGGCCGTCGGAGTCTTCGGAGGCGATTTCGATTTCAAGCGACGCCAGTATGGAGCGTACGGTATCGGCCGGTATTTCCTGACCCAGCAGCTCGGTGATGCCGCGGTGCGAGAGTTCGACCTTGAAGGGTTCTGCCACTCGGGGATAGATGTCGACTACCGGACCGGCGCAGATACCTCCGGCTATGTGCTGTATGAGCAGTGCGGCGAACTTCATGGCGTAGATGCAGCCGTTGGGGTCTACGCCGCGTTCGTAGCGGAAAGATGCGTCGGTGTTGAGGCCGTGACGGCGGGCTGTCTTGCGCACCGAGGTGGCATTGAAACAGGCCGACTCCAGGAAGAGGTCGGTAGTGGTTTCGGTCACGCCTGAGTCGAGGCCGCCGAATACACCGGCTATGCAGCGGGGAACTCCGCCGGAGCATATCATCAGGTCAGCGCCGTCGAGTTTGCGGGTTACGCCGTCGAGGGTCACGAATTCGGTGCCGGGGGCTACGGTCTGCACTTCAATCGAGTCGCCGCTGAGCTTGGCCAGGTCGAAGGCGTGAAGGGGATGGCCGAATGCGTGTAGCACGTAGTTGGTCACGTCGACCACGTTGTTGATTGGGCGCTGGCCTATGGTGGTGAGTGCGTCTTTGAGCCACTGGGGCGATTCGGCCACTTTTACACCGCGTATGGTTACGCCGGCATAGCGTATGCAGCGGTCGGCGTCGACGAATTTCACGTCGGCCGCGGGCAGTGTATCGTCGGTGCAGAAGCTGTCCACATCGGGGCGGTGTACCGAGCCTTCGCCTTTATGGCATTTGAGCCATGCGGCCAGGTCGCGTGCCACACCGTAATGCGATGCGGCGTCGATACGGTTTGGGGTGAGATCTACTTCGAGCACGTAGTCGTCGCGCAGCTCAAAGTATTCGGCGGCGGGTGTACCGGCGGCCACGTTGTCGGGCAGCACCATTATGCCGTCGTGGCTCTTGCCTACACCTATTTCGTCTTCGGCACAAATCATGCCGAACGATTCCACACCGCGTATTTTGGATTTCTTGATTTTGAATGATTCGTCACCTTCGCCGTAGAGGGTGGTTCCGACGGTGGCAACCACTACGGTCTGACCGGCGGCTACGTTGGGGGCGCCGCATACAATTTGGGTGGGCTGGCCGTCGCCAAGGTCCACGGTGGTTATGTGCAGGTGGTCGCTGTCGGGGTGTTCGATACATGTGAGCACTTTGCCGACCACAATACCCTGGAGGCCTCCGCGGATTGATTCAACCTTCTCTATTGCGCCGGTTTCGAGGCCTATTGATGTAAGGGCTTCGGCAACTTCGTCGGGGGTGAGGTTGAAGTCGACGTATTGCTTTAGCCAGTTGTAAGAAATATTCATTGGTGTTCAGTACTGATTTAAGCCGCAAATTTACGATTTTTTTTTGAAAACATCAAGCGGCTTTGTCCTTATGACTCAGAAAACCGGGAATGTGGCCGTATTGAGTACAAATTTACTGCGAAACTGCTGATTCGTCATAGAGGTCAGCATAAGTATACCCTGAATAAGTGGTATGATTTCCCAGACGCCGCAGGTGCAGAGTGTGAATATAATCGACAGAATTCCGGCGGTAGTTTTACCTACATAAAAGTACTGCACCCCGAGGCCACCCAGAAATATGGCCAGCAGAGCGCACACACCGCGGCTCTTGCCTTCGGGACCGCAGCTGTCGAACGGATTGTTTGCATCGTAGTTCTGAAAGTTCCGGCTGTATTCGTGAGCGTCCAACGGAGCACCGCAGTTCTGGCAGAAAGCGGCGGAATTATTGGTTGGAGCGCCACAACGGTTACATTGTTTCATTGTCTTTATTTTTGTTTTTGAAATATTCCGTCAGAATGGCGGCTTTGGCCTGTCCGACTACGGCGGCAAGGTCGGCCGGCGAGGCCTCACGGATGCGTTTCACACTCTTAAAGTGCTGCAACAGAGCGGTCGAGGTTTTTTCGCCTATACCTTTTATATTATCCAATTCGCTGATTAGCTGCCCTTTGCTGCGGCGGTCGCGATGGTGGGTTATGCCAAAGCGGTGGGCCTCGTCGCGCAGATGCTGCACTACGCGCAGCGATTCGCTGTTTTTGTCGATATACAGCGGCACGGAGTCGCCGGGAAAGTATATTTCTTCGAGTCGCTTGGCTATGCCTACAACGGCAATGACGCCTCGGAGGCCCATTTCATCGAGCGCTTCGACGGCACTGCTCAGCTGGCCTTTGCCGCCGTCGACGACTATCAGCTGCGGCAGTCCCTGTCCTTCCTGCACCAGCCGGGTGTAGCGGCGCGTGAGCACTTCTTTCATCGAGGCGAAGTCGTCGGGTCCTTCCACGGTCTTGATGTTGAAATGGCGGTAGTCGCGCTTGCATGGCTTGGCGTCGCGGAACACCACGCAGCTTGCCACAGGGTTTGTGCCTTGTATGTTCGAGTTGTCGAAACACTCTATGTGGCGCGGCAGCTCGCGGAGGCGGAAGTCGGCCTGCATGCGCATCAGTGTACGTTCCACGCGGGTTTCGGGATTGAGGCGCTCCTGGTGTTTGAGGTCGTCGATTTTCACCTGACGGGCATTGCGTGCCGATACATCCAGCAGCTTAGCCTTGTCGCCGCGCTGCGGTATGGTAAAGCTCACGCCGGGCATATCCACCTCGGGTATCAGGGGTACCACGACTTCGTCGAACACCACACCCAGCGAAGCGGCTATTTCGGTCATGGCGTATGCCAGCATCTGGGCCTGCGATTCGTCGAGGCGGCGTTTGTAGCGCAGTGTGGCGCTGCGCACCACGGCTCCGCGGCGCACGTGCATATAGTTCACGTACACGTCGGCTCCGTCATCGTCAATGCCGAATACGTCGATGTCGCCAATGGTCTGACTCACGATTACGCTCTTGCTGCGGTACTGCTCGATGAGCTTATACGACTCTTTCAGCAGCTGTGCTTCTTCGAAGCGAAGTTCCATGCTCAGGCGCTCCATTTCGCCGCGCAGATAGTCGAGCAGTTCTTGTGTGTCACCCCGCAATATCTGTTTTATGGCGGCTATGAAGCTGCCGTATTCCTCGGGCGAAATCAGCCCGGTGCAGCAGCCTTTGCAGCGTTTGATGTGGTACTGCAGACACAGTCGGCCCTTGCCGGCACGCAGATATTCGGGTGTAATCGGCAGTCGGCAGGTTCGCACCGGATATAGCCGGTTGATAAGGTCGAGAACGGTTCGGGCCACGGCGGTGTTGGTGTACGGGCCGTAGTATTTCGAGCCGTCTTTTATGTGGGTGCGTGTGAGAAATACCCGCGGGTATAGTTCGTTGGTGACCACAATCCAGGGATAGGTCTTATCGTCCTTCAGCAGTACATTGTATTTGGGCTTGTACTCCTTTATCATGGAGTTCTCCAGATTGAGGGCATCCTGCTCGGTAGGCACCACAATGTACGTCATGTCGGCGATATTACGCACGAGCAGATTGGTGCGCAGATTGTCGTGAGTGCGGTTGAAGTACGACGACACCCTGCGCTTGAGGTTTTTTGCCTTGCCTACATAAATCACCTTACCCTCGGCGTCGTAGTAAGTATAGACGCCGGGGGTATCAGGCAATATTGCGATTTTCTCGCGTAGCTTATCGTTTTTGAGGTGTTTCAAATTCGGTCAACTCCGATTAATATGTAATCAGTGATGAAACGTCGGCGTCTGCCGGAAGGTTCGCTCTGCCGTTAAGAGCCGAAATTTCCACAATAAAGTTGATATAGATTTTCTTCGGGTTAAGGCTCTTCACCAGTTTGTAGGCAGCGGCCATGGTTCCGCCGGTGGCGAGTACATCGTCGTGTATAACCACAATATCGTCGGGAGTGATGGCATCGCGGTGAATCTCTATCACATCGGTACCGTACTCCTTGGCGTACTCTTGGCGGATGGTGTCGGCGGGCAGTTTGCCGGGTTTGCGACAGGGCACAAAACCTGCGCCCAGTTCAAAAGCCAGAATAGAGCCGCCGATAAAGCCGCGGCTTTCGATGCCTACAACTTTGGTCACGCCTTTGTCGCGGTACAGCTGCGAAAGGTCCCAGCCGATGATGTGCAGGGCACGGGGGTCTTTGAACGCAGTGGTAAGATCGCGGAAAAGAACGCCCTTGCTGGGGAAGTCATACACATCGCGAATCTTTGATTTGATGTATTCCATAAATCTTTGATAATATGTTGTTTGAATTAACTATTGTTTCACGTGGAACATTGTTTTGTTTGTGTGTGTCACGTTTCACACACAATGCTGTCAGTTTCGGATAAGCACCAGGAGTATGTTGACGTCGCTTGGCGATATGCCCGGAATGCGCGATGCCTGCCCTATGGTAACGGGGCGTATGCGGTCGAGTTTCTGACGGGCTTCGGTGCTGAGGCCCGCCACACTCAAAAAGTCGTAATTATCGGGGATGCGCACATCTTCGAGTCGGCGAAGTTTGTCGGCTATCATTTGCTCGCGCTCTATATAGCCCTGGTATTTCATCAGAACTTCCGCAGCCTCTACAGTTTCGGCACGCAGGTCGGCGGGTATTGATTCCACTTTCTTGGCGAGCCATGGCAGCGCCTCGGTGAGCAGCTGCATATTGAGCTGCGGGCGCAGCACCAGACTGTGCAGCGGCAAGGACTGGGAAAGTTTGCTCGACCCTACCCTTTCGAGCAGCAGGTCAATCTCGGCGGCTGTCACTGTGGTGCGCTTGCAGAAGTCTATCAGGTCATCGCGATGGCGACGTTTGGTTTCTGTAATTTCATAACGGTGGTCGTCGGCCAAGCCTATTGCATGCGCCAATGGGGTAAGACGCATGTCGGCATCGTCCTGACGGAGCAGTATGCGGTATTCGGCCCGCGAGGTAAACATGCGGTATGGCTCGTCGACGCCTTTTGTCACAAGGTCGTCGATAAGCACACCTATGTATGCCTGGTCGCGGCCAAGGGTAAACTCGTCTTTGCCGAGTGCCCGCAAGGCGGCGTTAGCGCCCGCTACCAGGCCCTGGCCGGCGGCCTCTTCATAGCCTGTGGTACCGCATATCTGACCGGCGAAATACAGGCCGGGCACATGGCGAGTTTCGAGGGTATGACGCAGCTGCGTGGGGTCAAAATAGTCGTATTCTATGGCATAACCGGGCCGGTAAATCTGCACTTCGCTGAATGCCGGAACTGTTTCGAGCGCCTCTATCTGAATATTCATCGGCAGCGAGCTGCTAAAGCCGTTGAGATAGTATTCCCGGGTGTCTTCGCCCTCGGGCTCGAGAAACAGCTGATGCTGTGTCTTGTCGGCGAAGGTCACTATCTTGGTTTCGATGCTGGGGCAATAGCGAGGGCCTATGCTCTGAATCTGGCCATTGTAAAGCGGTGAGTCGGGCAAGCCTTCGCGTAGTATCTCGTGAGTGCGCTCGTTGGTGTACACTATATGGCAGGGCAGCTGCCTGAGTTCGCGCTGCACCTCGGGCAGATAGCTGAAGTGGTGAGAGTCGTTGTCGCCTTCCTGCACGGTGGTGAGTTCCCACTTTACGCTGCGTCCGTCGATACGCACCGGAGTACCGGTTTTCATGCGTCCGGCCGTAAAGCCCAGACTGCGCAACTGCTCGGTAATACCATAGCTGGCGGGCTCACTGATTCGTCCGCCGGCCATTTTCACACGGCCTATATGCATGATTCCGTCGAGGAATGTTCCGTTTGTAAGGACCACATTGGCGGCCTTGAATTCTGCTCCCTGCAGAGTGCGCACTCCTTGCAGCGCGCCCGAGGAGTCAAAAAGAAGCGATATCACCGAATCCTGCCACAGCTGCAGGTTGTCCATGTTTTCGAGGTAGTGGCGCCAGAGAGCCGAGAATTTATTACGGTCGGACTGGGCGCGCGGGCTCCACATGGCCGGCCCCTTGGAGCGGTTAAGCATCCTGAACTGTATGGCCGTACGGTCGGTGACAATACCCATCAGACCGCCGAGCGCATCTATTTCACGTACTATCTGCCCCTTGGCAATACCGCCCACAGCCGGATTGCAACTCATCTGCGCAATCTTGTTCAAGTCCATCGTTATCAGCAGTGTATCGGCTCCAAGACGAGCCGAGGCGGCAGCGGCCTCGCAGCCGGCATGACCGGCTCCGACTACAATTACATCGTATTCGAATTTCATAATTTCAGCAGGCTGAGTGCCTGATTTTCATTAGCTTCCATAATTTCACGTTCGCCGGGCCCCTTATCGTTGATGCCGCACAGATGCAGCACGCCATGCACTATCACACGGTGCAACTCGGTACTATAGTCGGCCCCGACAAGCTCCGCGTTTGTACGAACGGTATCGAGCGATATAAACATATCGCCGGATATTCTGCGCCCGCGTGTATAGTCGAAGGTAATAATATCGGTATAGTAGTCGTGCTGCAGAAACTGCCGGTTAACTTCTATAATTTTATCGTCGTTACAGAAAAAATAAGTCAGAGGGCCAAGTATGCGGCCATGCAGTCCGGCAACCTCAGCAATCCAGGCCTCCAGACGGCCCCGGTCAATGTCGGGGAATTGCACCCCGTCGGCAATCCATTGAAATTCCATAGTTCACTAAAAACGAACTACAAAGATAATGAAAAATTGGAAATTGTGGAAATTTTTATTTTCAGGCCGCCTGAAGCTCAATCCGGCGCGCCAATAAATTTTCTGCATAAAAATTATGCACAACACAAAACCCACCATTACAAACTATCAATCAACGCATTAACCCCTAAAAACAGCCAATTTAAGCCCCTGAGAATTTAATAATCCGGCAAAATCCGCACAACGTTAAGGCTCAGCTGTGAAAAATCGTTAAAATCAAAACCGTCCTTTACTCTCTGCGGAAGCATCCACCCTTCCACTCCGACAGCTGCACTGCAAGCATAGGTTTTGACAATCAAAGAAAAATTAGTAAATTTGCAACATGGACAGAATATCAGCTACCATAATCACTAAAAACGCGGCAGACACCATCGAACGCTGCCTGTGTTCGTTAGTGGGTATAGCCGACGAAATAATTATAGTCGACTCATATTCAACCGACTCCACCCTCGACATCTGCCGCCGCTACGGCTGCAAAATCACACAGCGCGAGTTCAGCGGCTTCGGCTCGCAGCGTCAGTATGCAGTAGGCCTCGCCACTTATAATTATATACTGAGTATCGACGCCGACGAGGTTCTAACCGAAGAGGCACGCCAAAGCATCATGGAGGTAAAATCCAACGGCTTTCCCAGCAAAATATACTCGCTGCGAGTTGTAAGCTACTTCTGCGGTAAAGCAATGAAACACAGCGGGTGGGCCCCGACTCAAGAGGTTCGTTTCTTCAACCGCCGCTATGCCCACTGGGACTTGCTCGACATTGACGAGGGCGTTACCTACCCCGACTCACGCATTGCACATCCACTGGCGGGTGAGATTCAGCACTACCGCTGCGCGAGCGTGGAGGAATTCGACCACAAAGAGCAGCGTCGCGCCGCCATAATGGCACGGGTGATTGCCGCCCGCAACCGTCGGCCCTTCTCCCCTACCCTACTTGCATGCTGGCACTACCTCCATTGCCACATACGTCAGGGCGCATGGCTCGACGGCAAACCGGGCAACATAATTGCATTGCGACGCTTCAGCACCATACGCAAAGCCTACACGAAAGCTCGCAACGAGAGCAAAGCCATATGAATATAATACATATAATATCGAACAAGGCCTGGGGCGGCGGCGAACGCTATGCCCTCGACCTTTGCACGGCCCTGCGCTCGCAAGGCAACAACGTAGCCATTGTCTGCCGCAATATAGCCGAGGTTCTCGGCCCTATAAAAGAGGCCGGATTCGAGCCGGCTGTGATGCGGCTCGGAGGCGCCTTCGATATATTCTCACCGATACACATAGCACGCATGGCACGCCGCTTCCCCGGCAACAGCCCGGTGAACATACACGTCCATAACTTCAAAGAAGCCGCCATTGCCGTAAAAGTACGGCAGCTATGCCACGGCCAACGCCGCATCAACATAGTGTGTACACGCCACCTGGTTAAGGCCGGCAAAGCAAAGCAGCTGGCGCTATACCGCGCCATCGACTCTCTGGTGTTCGTATCCGAACGGGCCAAGTCGGAATTCATCAAAGGCGTAGTCGACCTCCGCGACATTAACCTCGACGTTATACACAACGCGCTGCCCGCCGCACCCGAACTGGCGCAAGCCCGGACCCTCGGACAGCCCCCGCTGATATTGTACATCGGACGACTCTCGCCGGAGAAAGGAGCCCACATACTGGTGCAGGCTCTGGGCAAACTTACCGACCTCGAATGGAGCGCACGCATCTGCGGCCAGGGCGAAGGCAAATATGTAATGCCCCTGCTGAGGCTCTGCCGCACTCTGGGCATCGACAAGCGGGTGGAGTGGCCCGGCCTTATCAGCGACGTAAGCGAGGAAATCGCCGTGGCACAAATCGGCGTCGTACCCACCACAGCCCCCGAAGCCTTCGGGCTGTCGATTATCGAAATGATGCGCCAGAGCCTACCTGTGATAACCACCGACAACGGTGCCCAGCCCGAAATAATCACCCACGGTACCGACGGCCTGATGGTAGCCCCGTCCGACCCCGATGCGCTCGCCGAAGCGCTTAGGCGACTCATCACCGACCCTCAGTTACGCCACAGCATAGGCATGGCCGGACAGCAGCGCTTCGCCGACAATTTCACCTATAATAATTTCTATAATAAAATAACAGAAAAATATCTGTAGTGCGTGCGGCCTACCCCAACAACCTCACCAACGGCACCAACCGATAATGCTACAAACAATACAAACCAACACTAACGACGCATGGCTACTCGACCTTTGCAGCCAACTCGCCTATCACGGTCTGCCGGCCGATATCCGCGAGGTATACCGCGGACGAAATCTGGTGGCAGCCTACAAACCGCAAACACTCGACTGCGAGGTTAACATCAAATCTTTCCGTCGGCCCGGCTTCATCAAGAGCGCTATCTACGGATGGCTGAGGCCAAGCAAGGCACGCCGCTCGTATGAATATTCGCTGCGCCTGCTTGAACTCGGTGTTGCCACTCCGCAGCCATACGCATTCATCGAGGACCTTTCGGTCATACACACACTCCGCCGCAGCTACTATATAAGCATGCAGCTCGACAGCCAGTGGCACGAGATACGCTACATGGAGGAACGTTCCGACTATCCGGCCATGGTCGAGGCTCTGGGAAAGTGGGTTGCCGAAGTTCACTCGAAAGGAGTATTAGTCAAAGACCTCTCGCCCGGAAATATTCTGTTCAGGCCCACCGCACAGGGGGACTACGACTTCTGTCTGGTCGATGTCAACCGCATGGGCTTCAACTGTCATAACCTCCGCAGGCAGCTTTACCGCGCCGGCTGGCTGATGAACAGCGAGCAATCAAGTATGGATTTCGCACATCATTACGCCATTGCCGCAGGCATGGACACTACCCAAGCCGAACACATAGTTCTTGACTCATACCGCCGCCTCCAACGCCGCGCCGCCCGCAAAAAAAGACCTTAATACAATAATGATAACTGCAGTAGTACACACATACAACGCTGAAAAGCATCTTAAACGGGTGCTCGAAGCACTACAGGGTTTCGATGAAGTGCTGGTAATAGACAACGAAAGCACCGACTCTACACGCGCTATAGCCGAGAGCTTTGCAAAAGTCCGTTTCATTACCAAAGCCCGCAACGGTCACCGCTGCGTGGAACCTCACCGCCAGTTCGGCATCGAACAGGCTTCCAACCCCTGGATATTCGAAGTCGACGCCGACGAAATTGTGCCGCCGGCTCTGCGCGACTACCTGTACAAACACATCGAGGAACACCCCGAACCTCACGGACTGCTCATACCTATCAAAAACTACTTCATGGGCCGCTGGATGCGCTGCTACTATCCCGACTATATTCTGCGCCTCTTTCCTAAAGAAGGCACCGTGTGGCCGCCCACCGTACACTCGCGGCCTCAACACCGGGGCCCGCTTATGAAAATTCCGCGCCGACGCAGCGACCTGGCCTTTATCCACCTGGCCAACGAAACCGTAGGACAGACCTTAGCCAAGATGAACACCTACACCGACATCGAAGTCGAGCGCCGCGCCCCGCGATATCGCCGCTGGCAACTCTTTCTGTCGCCACCATTCCGCTTCTTTAAAACCTACGTGCTGAAAGGCGGATGGCGCGAAGGCATGCCGGGATTCATACATGCCGTGCACGATGCCATATACCGCTTTGCCATAATGGCCAAAATCGAAGAAAAGCGGCGTGGCAACACCGATATTTTTTACTAACTTTGCAATATGAAAGAAAGCGCTAAGAAAAATTCGTGGCTTCGCACGCTGCTCAAGTACGTAGTGCCGCTGGTAATCACAGTCGGACTGTGTTATCTTATGTTCACAGGCATCGACTTCAAGGAGATGATAGCGATAATCAGGCGCGACTGCAACTTCAGCTGGATAGCTCTGGCACTGTGCATAAGCATACTGTCGCATGTATTCCGGGCCATGCGCTGGCGCATACAGCTGCGCGCTCTGGGCATCGAATCCCCGCTGTTCGCGCTTGTACTGAGTATATTCGGCACCTATGCAGTGAACCTGGTATTTCCTCGCTTGGGCGAGATATGGCGCACCGGATACATAGCCCAGCGGCAGCAGGCACAGTTCACCACCGTGTTCGGCTCCATGGTGGCAGACCGCCTGGCCGACACTGTCACCGTTGGCCTGCTCACTCTGGTCACCTTCATGCTGGCCTCGAAAGCCCTGATTACATACTTTGCCGACAACGCCGATACCGTCGACCGCCTCACAGGCTTCGCCACATCGCCCTGGCTGTGGCTGGCGATAGCCTCCCTGGCAGCCCTTGTATGGTGGTTCCTGACACATAAGTCCACAAACAGCAAAGTACAGAAAATCCGGCAGCAGGTGCATGAACTCTGGCAAGGCTTCGCAGTAATAGCCACAATGCCTGGCAAGGGTAGGTGGCTGCTGCTCACCGCAGGACTCTGGGGCTGCTACTTTGTGCAGCTCTATGTGGCGTTCTATGCCTTCCCTTTCACCCGCGAAGTGCTGGCACAGCACGGCATCCTGGCCGCGCTGGTAGCCTTTGTGTTGTCGAGCATATCCATGGGAGTGCCGTCGAACGGCGGCATCGGCCCCTGGCAGTGGGCCATAATATTCGCACTGGGCATATACGGCCTGGGGCAGGCACAGGCGGCGGCATTCGCCAATCTGGTACTGGGCACCCAGACCATGCTGCTTATACTCCTGGGCTTGTTCACCTTCGGGTGCATAGCTCTCGACAAACGCCGGCACAAGTAATGCCACGGGCTGCGACTCAACATCTAACATCAAACATTTAATTATAAGGAAGAAGAAAAAAATGTCGAAAGTTCTTATTATCGGTGCGGGCGGTGTAGGTACCGTCGTGGCACACAAATGCGCTCAGAACCGTCAGGTCTTCAACGAAATCGTAATAGCATCGCGCACAAAATCTAAGTGCGACGCCATTGTCAAGGCCATCGGCGCCGACGACATACTCACCGACTCGGTCGACGCCGACAGCGTACCCCAGCTGGTAGAGCTCCTCAACCGCCATAAACCCGACATGGTAATCAACGTAGCCCTGCCCTACCAGGACCTCACCATAATGGAAGCCTGCCTTCAGTGCGGCGTAAACTACCTCGATACCGCCAACTACGAGCCTAAAGACGAGGCCCACTTCGAATACTCGTGGCAGTGGGCCTACCGCGAGCGCTTCGAAAAAGCCGGTCTTACAGCGATTTTAGGCTGCGGATTCGACCCGGGTGTGTCCGGCGTATTTACTGCCTACGCCGTGAAACACTACTTCAGCAAGCCCGAGTACCTTGACATCGTCGACTGCAACGCCGGCGACCACGGCAAAGCCTTCGCCACCAACTTCAACCCCGAAATAAACATCCGTGAAATCACCCAGAACGGACGCTACTGGCAAGACGGCAAATGGGTTACCACCGGCCCTCTGGAAATACATCTGCCTCTGACCTACCCCAACATAGGCCAGCGCGAATCGTACCTCCTCTACCACGAAGAACTCGAATCGCTGGTACTGAACTACCCCACAATCAAACGCGCACGCTTCTGGATGACATTCGGGCAGGAATACCTCACCCACCTGCGCGTAATCCAGAATATTGGCATGGCCCGCATCGACGAGGTTGAATACAACGGCACCAAAATAGTACCCCTGCAGTTCCTCAAGGCCGTACTGCCAAACCCCCAGGACCTGGGCGAGAACTACCACGGCGAAACCTCAATCGGCTGCCGCATAGCCGGCCTCGACAAGGAAGGCAAACCTATCACATACTATATCTACAACAACTGCTCACACGAAGCCGCCTACAAAGAAACCGGCATGCAGGCCGTAAGCTACACCACCGGCGTACCGGCCATGACCGGAGCCATGATGTTCCTCACCGGCAAGTGGGTGAAACCGGGCGTACACAACGTTGAGGAATTCGACCCCGATCCGTTCCTGGAAGAAGTAGCACGCCAGGGCCTGCCTTGGCACGAAGTATTCCAGGGCGACCTCGAAGTAGACAAAATCTGATTTCACACCATACACACTCCGGCAAAGGCCCGCGGCAGATATACATCGTGCCGCGGGCCTTTACAACTTCTTTTGCTTTATACTGCAAAAAAATTCGCATATTTGTACTATAGTTTTGCCATATAAATGCAAAAATCGTAAATTTGCAATGTGAAGCAACTACTACTCATAATCATCACTTGCATGCTCGCTCTCACAGCTCCGCAGGCAACGCGAGCACAGATTATCTCCGTCGACGGCGAAAAGCTCGACGCCGACAGCATACGCAAAGACTTCGACGACCGCCCTTACTTCGGGCTGTACAAAGACAACTACTTCATCTTCGGACCAGCCATAGGTCCCAAGATGACAAAGGAGAACACCAACATCAAATTCCAGATTTCCATCGCTCAGAAACTGACACGCTCTACACTGCCATGGGGCACATACCTGTATCTGTTCTACTCGCAGAAATGCTTCTGGAACGTACTGCAGAACTCCATGCCAATGACCGACCTCAACTTCAACCCGGGTATCGGCATCACCAAACCGCTGTTTGTCAAAAACAAATACATAGGCAAAGCCACCTTGATGCTGGAGCATGAAAGCAACGGACGCGACGGCCTGGAATCACGCAGCTGGAACAAAGTGTCGCTGGCCGCAAACATAATCATCGACAACAACCTGATGGTGCACGGCAAAATATGGGCGCCCATCATCGACGGCATGAACAACAAGGATATACTAAAATACTGCGGCATATACCAGGTAGGCATGCAGGTGATGAGCAACAACCAGCGCTTTACCGGCGCCGTAATCCTCACCAAACGCCAAGGCTGGAACTTCAACTACAACACCGTGGTGGAACTGGGCTGGCGCGTGTTCAAGCGCGACAACCAGTACCTGTTCCTGCAATACTACAACGGCTATGGAGAAGGCCTGCTGGCATACAAGGAATTCCACTCGCAGCTGCGCCTGGGCATCTGTATAAAGCCCAAATTGTTCAGCGAATACTAAGAACGATTTAACCGTTTCAGTCGTTTTATTTATATAATATAAAACGAATTGACTATGAAACGGAACAAGATAACAACCGCCATGGCGGTGGCAGCCCTGGCAATTTTGCTGGGTTCATGTGCCGACATGATATGGGGGGTAGACACCGAAGCAGGAGTAGGCGTTTCCGACTATTCACCCTACTACGGATACTACAACAACGGAATCTGGGACAACGCACTGAACGGTTTCTACGGCCCGATGTGGTCAGCGCCCCCTGTGTACCGACCGCCATACCGCCCCGGCTGGAACGGCTGGAACGGAGGAAATCCCGGTCCGGTCATACCACCCTCAAACCGACCTTCGGCCGCACCATCGCGACCCCAAGGAAACCCCGAAGGCGTAAGCGGAAAGCCATCGGCTCACGCCACAAACCCCTCCGGCGGAATACGACCCGGAAACAACGGACGACCGCAAAAATAATATATGCAGAAGAAAAAAATCACAGAAATGGGCCGCCTGAGCGTGGCCGAATTCAAACAGGCAAAAAAATTACCCCTTACAGTAGTGCTCGACAACGTGCGCTCCCTCAATAACATAGGCTCAATATTCCGGACCTGCGACGCATTCGGTGTCGAGCGCCTGATGCTATGCGGCATATGCGCCACCCCGCCCGGCGCCGAAATACACAAAACCGCCCTCGGAGCCGAAGACTCCGTCAGCTGGGAATACTTCGAAACCACCGCCCTGGCAATCGACCGCCTTGAGGCCGAAGGCTACACCGTGTGCTGCCTGGAGCAGGTACACGAAAGCATAAGCCTCGAAAACTTCGAGCCCGACTTCAGCCAAGGCGGCTACGCACTGGTGTCAGGTCACGAAGTAGACGGCGTCGACCCCATAATAGTCGACCGATGCCGCCACTGTCTGGAAATACCTCAGGTAGGCACCAAACACTCGCTCAACGTGTCGGTAAGCACCGGAATCGCCATCTGGCACTTCTTCGAGAAATACAAGCGGTTTGCCCCCAAATAAGCCCTTTAGAGGCTATAAAAATGTATTTTTAGTTAAAGAGTGCTAAAAATACATACAAATACAGGCATATTTTTTTTTATATCAAAAATAGTACCTATATTTGCACTCGCTTTCAGGCACGGCCCATTCGTCTATCGGCTAGGACGCAAGATTTTCATTCTTGAAAGAGGAGTTCGATTCTCCTATGGGCTACTAAATCAAACAACAAAAAGCAACAACAAAACCAAAAAATGGCAAACCATAAGTCATCAATCAAACGCATCCGTCAGACCGAAAGCCGTCGTCTTCGCAACCGCTACTATGCCAAGACTGCCCGCAATGCTGTCCGCAATCTTCGCAAGATGACCGACAAAGCCGCCGCTGAAGCCAAGCTTCGCGAAGTAAGCGCTATGCTCGACCGTCTCGCTTCAAAGAAAGCTATCTCAAAGAACAAAGCCGCCAACCTCAAGAGCAAGCTGGCTCACCACATTGCCAAGCTCGCTGCTTAAGTGGCATTGACATAAGCCTTCGGGCGCAAGGATGGCCCATTCGTCTATCGGCTAGGACGCAAGATTTTCATTCTTGAAAGAGGAG
>ERZ777305.2053-NODE-2053-length-19108-cov-3.529838_pt1 | contig 19108 bp, 11 predicted proteins | sample MGYA00374965_ERZ777305 | MGnify/ENA primary metagenome ERZ777305 (study PRJEB29328, sample SAMD00013331) | mouse gut metagenome | study: EMG produced TPA metagenomics assembly of the Metagenome analysis of fecal microbiota from mouse which was promoted... | reverse complement strand
CGAGCCGTCCGAAAAGACGTGGCGGACGTAGAACGAGTACGACGAGTTAGGAGTTCTAAGCCACCAATAGCCCGCGTTCCCCGCCGTGCCGCCCTCCGACACCGCAGTATCTCCGTAATACGCAACCCTGACCGCGTTCGTATTCTCTGCAAATAAGGCGAGCAACGACCCCTCCATAACGCTGTTTTCTGCCGTGCCGAATGTTTCCGCTTTCGACGCTAAAAACACCTTTCTTGTGATAGTTTCATAGTCGCCGCCGTCAGTTACGGTATTGAGCGCAACCTTGAGCGTAGTATCAAGCAATGCCTTTTTGAACGCGGGGGAAAACTCGCTCAAAAAGCCCGCTTTTTCTGAATAAGGGTTAGCCGATACAACCGACGTACTGTTCGGGCTTTGGTCTGCGCTATGCTGCGACGAATACCACGCGCCCGCTCCCGCGTCAGAATTGAGCCATTGGTCGATATTCGATACGGAATATTTGTTGTTGCCGTAACTTTTTCTGTTACTGTCGGCGTTGCTCGGCTCCTTTGCGTCAACCGCTTTACGCGAGATGATTTTTTCCGTGATGAGAGTCGTGCTGCCGCTCGGATAGTCCGTATGGTCGGAATCGGCTTTTAACCATACAATCGGTTTTCCGAGATACTTTGTGTCCTTTTCTTTGATTTTTGCCCCTACGGGCAAACTGCCTAATGTTTGCGACATTTGTTGTCCTCCTTTTTGAATAACTCATTATAGAGTTTGTCTGTCTTTCGTATCAGATGATAGCAATTCCCTCGCTCTGCGTGTCCGCGCCAACTCCTGTATGAACACTCAATACGGCTCATCGGCAATTTACCCTGCAGGTGTAGCGTTTTGAATTTTTTGAGGCGGCGGCACACGCCTGTTTTCGACTGCCGACGCAATTTCCGTATAACTTTTCCGCTATCCGTCAAATAGGTATGGAACCCCAAAAAGTCAATGCCGTTTCTGAGCGGGGATATTTGCGTTTTCTCGTTCAGTTCAAGTCCGAGATTTCCCACATACGCGATTATTTCGCGTAAACAGTTTTTCAGATACTCTTTATCCTCGTGTATAAGATAAAAGTCGTCCATATATCGACCGTAAAACTTTATGCCGAGTTTTTCCTTTATGTAGTGGTCTAAGCCGTTCAGGTATAACAAGGCAAATAGTTGTGAGGACTGATTCCCTATCGGTATGCCGACCTCTCCCTCCGTGCTGTCGATTATCATATCGAGCAGCCACAATGTATCAGAACAGGAAATATGCTTGCGCAACAACGATTTCAGGACGCCGTGATTGATATTGTAGAAATACTTTCGTATATCGCATTTCAACACCCAACCGTCCGCAGACTTATGTTGACGGTAGTATTTTCGTAGAAATTCCGTCAATCGGCTAAGACCTAAATCGGTACCCTTGCCGACCTGCGAGGCGTAGTTATCGTATATAAAACTTTTTGTCAGTATAGGTTCGAGGACGTTATCACATAAAGAATGTTGAACGACCTTATCCTTATAACTATTGCTCATAACGAGCCTCTCCTTAGGCTCATATACATAAAAACAGTTATATGGAGCCAACGTATAGGTTTTAGTCTGCAGTTGACGTTTTAACAGCAGCAATGCCTCCATAAGATTTATTTCAAACTTAATTGCCGCCTCTTTCCACCGCTTGCCCTTGCGAGCCTCCTTATACGCACCGTACAGATTCTCAAAGTCATATATTTGTTCGTAGAGCGTTACATACTCCTGCATAATTTCAAACTCCTTGCCGCATATAGTCCGTGCCTTTTTTGCAAATGCACTCGCGTCAGCAATCTTGTGTTTATCCTTGCGGAAAGGATATGCTCTCCTTTGTTGGTGGAGTTCTGCTTTCGCCTTATAAAATGGCTACTCGGACTGACTTTTGCCCACCAAAGCGGGCGCACGCCCCTCGTGCCGTTGTACGCGTTGTTGTTGTTCAGCGTGCCGTCCGAATTGACGTTGCGGACGTTGTACGAGTTCGACGAGTTAGGAGGAAACAGAGCATACCCTATGATTGACTATTGTTGAATACTCTGCCGCTTATCGTTGTTGCGCCACGCGGCAGTCATTTTCTTGACCTCGACGACGAGTGAACCCCAATACTCAGCCGAATTGATACTGAGTTCAATCGACTTTAATTTATGGGCTAACTCAATCATCGTATTAAGCAATTTACACGATACTATTACCTCCTGTTGACAGTCGTAACGACGTTGCCGTTCGTGGGCGTCGCTCAAACTACACTCATTTGCCCGCACCAAATTTTCGTATATATCAATCGAGAGATTTTCTATCCGTGCGCCGATTGTATATCTGTACTTTTTCGGGAAACGAGTTGTATTTGCGGTCATATTGCAACTATGTTCCATAAGGTCTTTAGCCTTTGTTATGACCGACATTTCTTTGGGCGAACGCTCATTGTATTTTAACATTGCAAACACCTCTCCGCGCCGTCAAGCGTGCCGCTCGCAAGCGAAACGCCACTCACGGATAAACTCTTAAACATAGCCGTTGCGCTCGTTCCTGTGAGCGTTCTCAGGCTCATTTGCAGGTCTGCGACGTCAAATACACTCGCACCGCTCTCATTCGCCATATCAATTAAGGCGTTCATCGTTTTGAGTAGTTTGCGCGGCTCCGCTATATCTTTGAGCGCGATTCTATCCATACGCTACCTCCTTTAATTTGCCAAAATAATATAATTCACGGTAACGCTTTCTGCGGCGGTGCCGTTGTTCCTGCAGGTTATCACACACCCGCCGCCCGATACCGATACTGCCACCGCAAACGCCGATTTGTCAGGCGTCGCCGTAGCCGAATAAACAGCCACCACAGACGGGTTTGTTACTGCTACGCTTTTCTCCGCGCCGACCGCGACATTTGTCAATTCTGCCGCACCTACAAGCAATTTCAAGCCGTTACCAAGTTCGATAATGCCGTTACCGCCGTCAAGAGCGTTTACCGCCATATTTGCAGAATAATAAGCCTTGCCGCAACGCACCACGCACTCCCCGACGTACTTTTCATCAGAATATAAAACGATTTCGCCGTTCGGCTTTACGAAATACAAATTTGCGTTCGCATAAAACTCGTTGTCGTGATAAATGCGCAAATCGACCAACACCGATAAATCGGTTCCCATACCGTGCATTTCGGGCGTAATAGTTATGTAGTACAACCCGTCCGCGTCTGCGTCCGACGTCCACGAACTCGCAACGATATTAAACTTGTAACTCGGAATATCGGTTATGGACGGAGCCGTATATATCGCGGCGACGTACCACCCGTCTATTTCCGAACTTTCGGGAGCCGCCCAATAATAGTAAGTGTATACCTCGCCTTTATTCGGCATTTTGGAATCAACAACCTGTACCGCGTCTGTATTGTCGGGCGTCGCTCTACCTGTCGCCGCCGTTACTGCCGCATTGAGCGCATTTATCAGAGTTTCGGAGAGTTCGGCGGGGTTTGCGTTTTCTATCCTGCCGCGAATTTTGCGCGGTACTACGCCGAGTTGCAACGAATCAATATCCTCGTTTATGGAATCAATCATACCGAGAATATCCGTGTCCTGCCCCTGCATATTGCCGATAGTCTTTTCGATATTTGTAAGCCTATCGTCCTGCGTTCCCTGTTCCGACCGATAAACACCGATTGCGACGGTTTCCGATTTGGAATAACTGTCATCTTTCGTTCTGAAAAGATTATCTGCCGCGATTTTGGTATACCGCTCGTTAATTTTATCGAGCAATACGGAGCCGCTTTGAGCCTGTAAAGCGGCGGCAATGTCGTTCAAGTAAACTTGCAAGGCAGCGGGAGTTTTGACGTTCTGCGTGTCCGCAGTAAACCCATACGCCTCAACAACTAACTTTGCTGCCAAATCACAACTATAAATTTCGTCGATGAGGTCTGCAAGTTTCTTTCCCGCGCCGTATTTTTCGGGCAGTCCTACCTCTCCCGCCCCGCTCTCGCTTTTCATCAGCGTTTGATACTCAGTCAGGCGTTCGTTTGCCTTACTTATTTTTTGAGCGATACTGTACAGAATAGACTGCAGAGATTTTACGTTTTCATCTGCCGCCGTTTCGTATGCGACTACATAGGCGGCAAGTTTACCGTTGCGACAAGCATTGCACAAGTCCTGCAAACTGTACGAAAAACCCTCTGTTTTCTCGCTGTCGGGGTCAAGACCCGATAAATCGAGTTTGACATAACTCGCAGCGTCGTCGCCGCTCAAAGCGTCCTGAATTATATTGATTTTTTCGGCAATGAATTTGCCGATTTGGTCAAACCACAATTTCAATGCGGTTGACGACATACCACCTGCGCCGTAGGGCGATACTACGTTCGGTTTATCCGCAAGCGCAACGACACCCTTTTGTTTCAGTTCGGCGGGCGTGATATTTACAAATCGTTTCAAAGACATATATAGCCCTCCTTAATTTTTCAATCGTCCGACTACTTGATAGCGGAACGATACATAGTACAAAGCAAACGGTTTCATATACTCATCGGAGTATATGTAGTATTGTTTTTCAACCCATTGCTTTTCTTTTTCCTTGACCGCAAACAGACTCTGTTCGGTAGTGTTGAACGTAAAATCTGTAAAGTCCATATCCTCGAACGAGAAAAGACTGTTGTTGATTCTTGCAATCTGCGTATACGGCTTTTTGTTAGTCCGTACCTTGATTTTCGCAGATGAACTGCGGAACGATTTTGTCTTTATGACAGTAGATTTCTTGACGGTGTTTTTCGTCAAATGCGGTATTCCGCAACAGTCCATTTTCGTTGCACAACCGCTGTATATCGTCCTATTGTCGAACGTATACCAACGCGGCTCAATTTCGCCCTCCGAATTGCGTTTATCGAAATTAAACGAGCAAACGACGCCGTTTTTTGTGCCGAAATAGATATTGTCGAACATATCTCGAATGGTCGTCGCTTTTTGAAATACGCCACCGATATATTCGCCTTTACCCTCACACAAATACGCCTCGTATCGGACTAAATCGCCCGTAAAAATATCGTAAACCTCGTGTATGGTATAATAGACGCCGACCGTGTACTCTACGCCGTCAATATCGACTGCGACGCCCTCCGTAAACACGCGCACAGTTTCCTTGCCGTAGTCATCGGGCGCGTTTACAACTTGCCCCGTAAGGTCAAGCGTTTCGTTCGTATTCATAAGATAGACGTTATTCGCAAGCATAATCGGCACGTCGATAATGTTATCGTCATTGCCGCAAGTACACTCGTTTTTGCTTTTTTTGCATTTGGTACAATACTTGACCGACTTGCCCTGCAGTTCGTCGGCAATCTGCGTAGCGTACTTGTATTCGGGATATTGCCCCTTATAGACACCCACGTTCTCGATATAATACCATTCGTATTGCATAACGCCTATTTCGTGCGTATATCTTTGACGGCTGTCAGCCATAAATATACAGCCGTCAACCAATACTAAAAGATACCCGTTCCACTCCGCGACTACGGCAGAACTCAAGTCCATATTTGCGATTTTTGCGTCTATCAAACTTGAACGGTGTTCGTTTGCACGCTCATAGCGTACAGAAAGTTGTCCGACCGCCTCGACGCCGAGCCGCGATATAAAAATCGGGTCGTCCAAAAAGTTGATACACGCGCCCAAACAGCCGATACCGCTCAAACCCTGCTGCGAGGGATATATGACGGGTTGAATCGCGTCGCCCGTCTGCGTCGCTGTATGAAAGTACGATGAGCCGTCCTGCTGCGTGTCGTCTTTTAACACCATAAGCGTATCGGCAACGGTTATCATTCCCGTAATCGGTGCAATGCCTACGCCGTCCTGCATATAGTTCAAAACACCAAAATATGAGGGGTCTACATACCCCGTAGAGTTTCGCGCCGCATAAAATATGTGATTCGGATAATTCGGGTTCCCCGAAAGAAATACCCTGTTATCGTAAATTGTCGCTATTGTACAATCGGTTATAAGCCGCGATATTTCCGCACATTCGTCAGTAACGCCCGACACGCTCGTAAATACCTTTTTTGCAATAACCTCAATGCCCGCATACATTTCGGGATAATATACGTTTTCGCTCCCTGCGGTTCCCTCAATCTGAATAGTTTGCTCAGGCTTTGCGGGCGCGGTATTAAATTTGATACTACCTTGAGCGAGGTCTACCGTATAATCGGTTCCTTGCGTTTTCGCCTGACCGTATACTTTGACCTCAGAGATTTCATCGAGCGCATTTTCGTTCAGGAAAAACTCCGTCGTCGTGCCGTCAGCGATAAACGTATGCCTAAATTTCGGTTGCAAAATATTTCTCTGTTCGTGTTCTTTGCCTATATCGGCGTTTTCCCCGCTCGTGATGATATTGATATAAGTCAGCGGGATATAGGCGTTATCCAATACGCTTACAACCTTTTCGCCGTCATACACCAAATAATTTTTGCCGTCGATAATGTACAGTCTGTTATTGAAAATAAACGACGTGCTTTTTGCGGGGTTCATAGAACTAAAAAGCGCGTCCGACGCGGTTAAAATGCCCTCCTTATAGGACAGCAAAAGTCTGTCGCCCGCAGATAAATCGCTGCTTGCGTAAGACAATTCCCGCGTGGTCGCGTCATAGTTCATAAGAAAAGTCAAGTCCTCGCCGTTCGTCTTTGCTAAGGCGGTAACGGTTACGACATTTTCAGGCAGTATCTGTCTGAATGTTTTTGTTCCGTTCACGACGGAATCGGGTTCGGGTACTACAATCGTTTCACTTAAAACGATATTTGCCGTATTCGGGTAGTTTTTCCACAAATACAGTTTCTCGCCCGAATGTATCAAAACTTTAGTAACAACCTTGTTCTCGCTGTTTTTGTGCGAGAAATTGAATATACCGAACACCTCGCTTTCCTCAGGCAAAACGACGCGCTTTCTAAACCCTGCAATCGTTTCAAGTGCCTGACCCTGCGAGGACTGATAATCTCTGTACATATTTACAGCGTAAGCGAGGCGGTGTTCATCGACCTGTGTATGGTCGCTTGAAAAATCAACGCCTCTAAAATCGCCGTAATATCTGTTGTAGGTTTCCCGCGCTTGCAGGAAATTCGTTCTTGTCGCCATTGTGCTTTACCACCCGTTTGAACTCTTGATAATGACAGGGCTTGTATCTCTCCCCTTGCGTTCAATTTCGGCGGCTTGTTCGGAATACAGATATTTGTAATACTCCGATTTCTGCGGCTCGTCGTCTATCCAAACATACGCCGCAACAAGCACGGGCAACAGGGCGCAGAGTTCCGCGTCCAAATCAATTTGGGTTTCGTCGTCCATTTCGCCGCTGTTTATAATCGGCGTCGGGCGTCGCTTATACAAAACCTTAAACACCCCGCTATGGTCGTAAGGGAGCAATATCACACTATTGCCCTCTACGCCATACTCCTGATTGAGAATCGCATTGCCCTCCGACTCTTTTATGGGCGGGCAACACAACGCAAGAAAATCGTCCGTGAGTTTGTTCATATCGTAGCGCGTAAACGGTTCAAACGCGGGTATATCTGCCTCGTCTGCGCTATACATTTTTGCATACATAGCGACATTCTTTACCGTATACACATACTCGCCCGAAAAACGCAATCTCACTAAACCGCCGACAAATTCGCCCGCCTCTTTGATAAAACCGCGATACGCGATGAACGCGTGCGCGGATTCAAGTTGTACGCTGTCAATAATAACCCAACCGTCATCGGTGTACTTTTCGACATATACAACCCCGTTCCCGTCTGCCTCGAAATAATACGACTTTGCCCCCTCTGCCGAGTAGAGTAATTCGTCGTCTTTTTCTACGGGCGAAAACAAGGAATCGGACAAAAGATTTTTGAGCGGCTTATGATTTATCAAATAGTAACTTATTGCAGGTCGAATTTCGTTGACCTGCAATAAAGCCCTATTCGCCGCAAAATAAAACCTGTCATCATCTTCTAAGGAGTCCTCAAAACCGAGTTGTGCGACCTGTTTATAAAGTTCTGCAACGGTCATATCAAGCCTCCTTTCTGATAGATTTACAGTTTCGTACCTGCGGAAATCGCGTCTTTGCTATTGACCGCGAGCAAAATATGTTTCCACGTATTGAACCCGACACCAAAACGGCAATAACCGTTCCAAAAGTAGTTACGGGTGTGCTTGTCAATATCGTTCGTAATGTCAAGCGGAACGCGGTTGTAGAACATATTTCCGAGCAGATTTTTGTTAGCGTCGCTCGACATAACCATAAATCTGTCGTCGTTCGCCTCCCAACCGTTCAAAACAACGATAGTCCAATTCCCGTACTGCGTGTTAATATCGTTGTTCGCACTGCCGACGGTGCGTTCGGAACCGACGACTTTCTTTACAAGCGTTTCGAGGTGCGGGCGGTTGCAAGGAATGATGAGCGTATCGGCAACATATTCCATAACGTCGCCGTTTTCGTCCTTGAAATTCCTTACCTTGTTCGAGAGAACGCCGAGCGCGTCCTCAAGCGTGCTTGCGCTGCCCGTGAGTTCGCCGTAATAGTAGTTACTCTGCGTCTTGCCTTTCATCTTGTCCGTCGAGAACGGGTGCGCCTTATGGAAAAGCGCGAGGTCGTCGGCGCAAGTAAGGTCTACCTTTGCCTTATTAAAGAGCATTTCGTCTTTGGTGCCGTTGATGAGAGCCTGAGCCGCGATTTTGATACGCGTCTTGTAATAAGCGCGGACAAACTTTTTAGGTTTGTTTTTCATATCCGCGCCCATACCGAATTTGGCGTCGTCTGCCATTTTACGGGTAATGGTAAACTCTTTCGCAAATTCGATATGCTCGATAGTTTTCTTAAACGTAGGCTCTACGTTGTCGTTCTCCGCTCCCTGACCTTCCTGTTTGCTTTGGAACGTATCGAAATCGGACTCGCCCATAATCGTTTCGGCGTAGCGGTTCGACTTTTCGACGTTGAAAAGATAATCGAGAATACTTTTCTGCTTTTCGCAGATATTGGACTCGTTTTCGATGAGTGCTTTAATCGGGTGTTCAAACTTTCCGAACATAGGGTCGTTCTTACCCGACATTGCGCTGTAAATAAAATTCGACATAACTGTTTTGCCTCCCTGTTAAATTCTTACTACGATAACGTCGCCCGCCGCAGCCGCGCCGTTCAAATTTTCGACGGTTACAACGCCGCTCGTAGTGGTCGCCGTTACCTGTAAACCGTCCGTGTGCAAAGTTACCTTATCGCCTACGTTAAGTGCCGTAGGTGCCGCCGTTACGGGTACCTCGTAGAGTTGATTTTTTTCAACCCTCGCCGCCGCAAGCGTTCTCTTTTTTGCGTCTGCGGCAAGGCTACCCATAGCAATATGCGTAGGCGTCGCCGTTGCGCCGCATTTCGTGAATTTACCCGCCGTCAAGACAAGTGCCTCGCCGATTTCAACCGCCTCATCGTCGGTTACGTCGTGAAAGACGGGTTCGGGTACATTCATTCTCGCGTTCTCAATCTTGATGAGTTTGAACATAGAAAAATTCTCCTTTTATTTGTTATAAGATTGTTTGTACAGAGCGACTATTTCCTTATCGCTCTTATCGGGGAACAAATCTCTCCATTCGGCAAGCGTTTTACTGCTCATCGTAATAGAGTTATCTTTTGAGCCTTTGGGAACCGCCGACTGCAAATGATTCTTTGTTCCGTTTAGCAACTGCTGTTTAACGGACTTTGCCACGCTCGCACGCACACCGTCGGGGTTAGCCGCCGCGTATGCCTCTTTGGGCGTCAAACCCAAATCGCGGAATTTACCGAACGACGCAAAATTGCTTATTTCGGTAATCATTTTCATACCCTGAGTTTCGGGGTAGAATTTCTGAACTTCTGCAAGGTCGGCAGCCATTTTTTTCTTAAACTCCGTTTCCTGATACAGACGTCGCGCCGCCTCGTCCTGTTCGCTTGCGGCTTTCTTTTTTCGATATTCCTCTACGGGAATATCATCAGCCTCTGCCGATAATTCCTCAAGCCCTTTCAGCACGTCGCTTGTTTCTTTCGCGCCCAACTTTGTCAACGTATCTTTGCCCTGCGCTTTTAGGGCTTTCAACTCTTGTTCGAGTTCCGCGATACGTCTATCTTTTTCATCGGTAGTATCTTTTTCAGGCTCTGCGTCCGATTCGTCGGTATTTTTTTTACCGTCCTTGTCCGAATCGTCGCCCTGCTCGTCGTCGGGGTTCTCCTCGTCATCATCGCTCTCGCTGTCCTCGTCTTTTTCAACGTCCTCGTCGTCCGTTACGTCGGGAATGATAATGTTGCCCTCGTCGTCATAATCGAACTCGTCGTCGGTATCGGGGGTATCGTTTTCCTCGTCGGTTACGTCGTCCTCGATTTCCTCGTTGAGTTCTTTTTCTTTGTCCGTCATAATCGTTTTGTCCTCCTATTAAATTCGATTATTTCTTTTTGCCGTTTCTCAGGTCGTTGCCCTTGACTACGGTCGCCTTAGGTTGCTCGCTCGCACTTTTGGGAGCCTTGATAATGCCGCCCTTGTTAGTGGCATATCTGTTACCCGAACCCTGTTTCATAGTCGCAGTCCTCCTTTTCTAAAATTTTGATAAAAAAGAGCCACTAACCGCATTTTACGGTCAATGGCTCTATCTCACGGAATATGGCACAAAATATTATTCAGTTTTTACCGTCCATAGTCTGCCGCACTTTTTACATTTGAACGTCAGACCTTGAACTTTACTGTCCTTTTGTAAGCCTACGCGCGGTACTTTTTCGTTGCAGTTCGGACAAACGATTTTGGTAATTTCAGATTCCACAGTCGGAGTAATATTAAGCATACTCTACCTCCTGTGTAATATAATAGCATACATTTAACTGCGTTTAGTCGCAATTTATTTCGCCGTATAGAGCGATTTCGTTACGATTCTGCCGTTTTTAACCTCAACCCCGCACAATTCCGCAAGTTTGATTTTCTCCGCTTGTGTGGACGATTTGAGCGTCAAAATGGACGATATAACCATACGCTTTGCCCTATCCGCAGTAAGCCGTTTATATTCGTTATCGCTCAACGTATATCCTTGCAAATATAATATCATAAGCCGTTGGGCGTCCGTCAGATTCTGCTGCAACAAATACTGTATGACCTTTTTCTTTTTCGAGCCTTGTATAACCGCGCCGTTTTTATCGTAATCAGACTGAATTTCCGAAATACCCGCAAGCACGATAGACAATGCGTCCATACCGACAAACTTTGATACTAACAGCAATTTATTATCTGTTGTAACGCCGAGTGTTTCCGCAAGTGCTTTGTCGTAATATGCGTCATACACCTGTTTTATCGCTTTTGCTTGTTTCTCATCAGACAATTTACCAAACGCCTTATTTTGCACCATACGCTCAACGTAGTTGTTTGCTTGACTGTAAACGGCTTTGAATTTTTCGCGCTGTTGAGCCGTCAGTTTAATTGTTTCGCCATTGTACGACAGCGAATCGCCTACACTTTTAGGCAAGACAGAATATCCCTGCTCGTAAAGCGCAATCAGTTTTTTACGCGCCCCGTCGCTCACGTTACCCGCTTTATCCTCGTCAAGTAATAGCCCCATAATCGTGTCGGCAAGTTCGGTATCGCCTTTTGCCAATGCCGATTTTATATCCTTGCTGTACTGCGCATTGTAGAAAATCGAGTTATATTTATACGCCGTCGCAGGGCTAAAACGCTTGATAATACCGCTAACCATATTGTTCAGGTTCCGCACGGGCAGACCCGTTACCTGACCTATCGCGTAAATGGAGTTACGGAGCGGTTTCATATAATCTGACGTTTCCAACGGTTCGCCGCCCGCCGCCTTTGTTGCGACCTCAAACAAATCTTTCGACGCAGACAAAATACTGTTTACGCTGTCATACGCGAAATTGCTAAACTCGTAATCGTTCGCAAAATAGTTGTAAATATCCTTTACGACGGGGAACATTCCGATTGTCGTGCTTGCAAAATCGGTAAAGAAATCTTGCACAAAACTAATCTCGTTGCCGTCCTTATCCTTTCTGTCCTTAGCATACAGCCACTTAAAGAACTGCGCAACCATAGTATACATTAAGTTCGCAACGGTAATCGAGGCAAGCGTTTTACCTAATTTCTTTTTTGCCTTTTTGTATCTGCTCTGCACGTCCGCATTTGTATCTCCCGACTTAATCATCTGTCGCAATGCCTTATACTCCCCGACGGACTCCACGAGCCGCGAGAGTTGTTTTAACGGCACCGACGTAAACATTGTAAAACTACGGACAATATCACTGTCGGAACGCATAAGCGCGGAGCGTTCGGTGTTGGTATAGTTAGGCTGTGTGAGCCTTATAACCTCCTCTAACAGTACGCCCGCTGCTTTCATATTTTCGACGGTTCCTACCTTATGCCCGTCGGTACGTTCGATTTGCACCTGACAAGCGTTCCATATCTTGCCGATTGCCGCCCTGTCCGTCCATTGAATGGGTTTCGTCATTATATCCCCGACCTTGCCCACTTTATCAATCACGCCCTCTGCCTTAACTACGCCTTTTTCGTAGTTGCGGACGCGGGCATAATCGCAATACTTATCCATTGCCGCATAGTCGGTTTTCATAACCACGCCCTTAACCATAGACTTAAAATCAAGTTCGATTCCCGCTGTCGGATAGGACGTAAGTTGTGATACGATGACTTTCAGATTTGCGCCGAGTTGATACTTCGCGTATGCGCCACGCAATTTTTCTATCACGGAACTGCTCGTCGCTTTGCCTTGAATATCTGAAAACAATTTGCTCAAATACGCGTCTGCACCGCCCCATACCTGCTCATTCAATGTGTTTCTGATACTCTTGACGTCGGTCTTGCTGCCGATATTCTTTGAGTAAATCTGACTGAAGTTTTTGAGCGGTACAGTCAGGTGTGCGTAGGTAGAGAGTTGCTTTGCGTGGCGAGTAATGACGCTCCATATTTCAGGAACGAAAATCTTGTTTTTTGCGCCTGTTTTTACGTCTTTATTGAACGAGAAATTATATACATTCGCCCAATCTGCCATAAGGTCGCGGGCGTCCGTAATATTCTTTGCAATCGTACCCTTATCACGCTGTATCGGGAAATAAAAATCGTCAGACGCGTTTGTGTAGCCCAAAATCTGCAAATCGGCGTCGGTCTTTACTTTTTTTGCTTGAACATTGAAAAAGTCCTCTACAAGCGCGATAAACTGTTTGTCGCTATCGGTAAATGCTTTTTGTAACGTGTCAATATCGCTCTCCGTTATTTTTACAGTCTGCTTTTGCCCTTTCCTATCGACATAACTAAACCCCGCCTCGTACAGCCCCTCTTTTGCCTGTTCGCGCTTTGATAACTCAAACAGAGATAAAGCCTGACCGACATTCAATTCTGCGCCCGCAACGGTTATGTATTCCGACGTAAGACGCTTGCGGTATTTCTTATTCGTCTTAAAATAATCATCGAATTTTTCAACGAGTTGTATGTACTGCAGGCTTGCCGACGTTTCGCCGCGCGTAATTTCATTGTACGCCCGCGTCAGTATGCCGTTCGGGTTATAATTTTCAAAAGATTTTATCACGACGCGCGGCTCGACAATCTTGTTGAACACGCCGTAAATGTTGTTGAAAAAGCCCCTGCCGACCCTACTTTTAGTCTGTTGAATAATCGTGTTGCCCTCTGCCGCCGCCTCGCTAATGCGTACCTTTTTACCCTCCATAGTCATTTGGTCGTAGTTTTGGAATAGGTGTTTTGCGGACGCCATTATGACCTGTGCTGCTTGCAATTCCTCAAGCGACAACGGTTTTGTGCTGTTCTCGTTTTCTCTGATGAAATTAAGCGCGTCAAGTACATTGTTGTCGATATACGTCAGGTTCGGGTCTGCGTCGTAAAGCAACGGGTTATTTGTGTTATAAAATTTCCCGTAGTCTAACAGTATCTTTCGCGCACCCGCTTTTCTCAGGTCGGAACGATACTTTAATTTGCCGAGATTTTTGAGCCACGACGTCAATTCGGGAGCCGTAAACACCTCTGCGCCGACATAGTTGCGTTTTGCCGCTATATCACGCAAGTATTGTGCGCTATCAATCAGGCTATTCGTAATACTGTTGATTCTACGCGCCTGTTTTACCTGTTTCGTCAGGCTTGCAATCTGATTCGTATACTTTTCAACCAACTTGCCGTATTTCGACTGTGTACCTTTTTCATCGTAAGCATTGAGAATATCGCGGGCAATCTGTTGACGCAGTTTTCCGATTTGCTCTTTACTGCCATAAGCCGTAAGTTTAACCTTGTCGGCTTTTTTGCTCACGTCGCTTTTTGCTTTTTCGTAGATTTCGAGCATTTCAAGGAATTGGTCTGCCTCGTTTATTGCCTCTATGCGTATGCCGTAGCCCTCTAACTCCTGCGCAATAACGTCAGGCGCAAGCCCGCCCTGTTTTGCTCCCCATACAAGGCTAATCGAGTTCTTTTTGTCAAACTTGTATTGTATTTCTCCTTTGATTCCGCTCAGGTCTACTCTGTGCATATACTTGCGAATTGCCGATAGCACCTCCATAGAATAGGACGTGTCATCATAAGAATCGTACATATCCGTAAGCACCGCATTATCAATCACATAATCTGCTATATCAAGCGCGACGCCGAGTCTGTACCCCTCTGCCGTATTGTTGAGTTTGGTAAACAGAGTATCAATAACCTGCGCTCTGCTTTTCCCGCTCAGACTGCCGTATTTATCGCCAAACACAAGACGCTCGTCAATAATTGAGTTGATTATTTCAGTCGCGTCTATTTTGGAGTACACTTTGAGCCGCGTGTTATTTGCGGCGAATTTTGCCCTTTGTCCGCGCGACATTCCGTCAACGGGCGTTTTATCGTCAGGCAATGCGTACCGAGCATTTTTATTCGCAAACACACCGTCAACTCTTTCAAGGCGTGCGGGAGCATATAATTCCGCACCCGCAGCGGCAAACTCCAAATTGCGAGGGTCTATGCGCAATTCAAGCACAACGCCGCCGCTATGCTTACCGTTCGCATAATAATCTGCCTCGCTCTTGTTGGTCGTGAAATAACTCTGTTCGTTAATAATACCCGTAGAGAGTATTTTATTCGCATTGACCGCACTTGTGCCGTGATAAACGGTTACGGAACCGTCAGGATTGATTTTGAGCCGTCTTTTATATCCTCTCGCCTCCTTTTGCATATCCTGAGCGGCAGTAACACGTTCCTGAAATTCGGCAGGTGATAATGCAAATCTGATGTCGGCAGAGCTTGTCGGCTGTTGACTGCTCACGCTCTTAACCTGATTCGGCTCGAAAGCGATATACGCCGCAGTAGACCTACCAAAGCCACCACCATCTTTTTGCAAAATTATTCCGTCGTATTGTGTATTTCTGAAATGTTTGTTTACACGCTCTTTCAAGGCGGCGGAACGCTTATCAAACGCTGTACCCCATTCGTCAATAATACTCGACCATTCACGCTCGGCGGCGGAAAGTTGGCTCTGTAAAATTTGATTTTCAGGGTCTTTGTACGCCTTTGTCGCAAGCTCCATATAGCGATTTTCGGCAGTATCGCTTTTTGCTTTATATTCCGCGTCAAGATTTATTATGCCGTCGATTTCCTTTCCAAAACCTGCGGTCTCGCGTAAATATGATTCAAGAGCGGCTCTGTCCGTAAACTCAATCGGATTCGTAACATTGGCATAAAGAGCCATCTGTATATCGCCATTTAAGCCTATGTTTTTTGAGGACGGTTTCATAAATATTCCGAACGGAGTTAAATAATCGTGTTGTCCTGCTCCTTTGAGCGATGTGTCAAACACCGTAAACTCTGCGGCTGTCTGATGGTATAATGTCAATAAATGCCCGTCTTTGTCGGTAAACTTGCTATTTTTGAAAAATTCTCTTTGCGCCTTTGAAAGCGTACTGCCCTGCGAATCCGTTTCAGACAAAGCAAATCTCACACCGTCCATTTGTTGCACGGCGTTTGTACGGGCATTTTCGCTCGAATCGTACACCTTATAAGGTATGCCCCTGTCAGAGAGCTGTTTTATCAATTTTTCGGAGACGGTTTCAGGTATGAGCACATTCTTTATCTCTGAGAACGCAACAGCACGGCGCGGCTTTGCCTCGAAATAGTCCGTGCTATTCTCGGTTTGCACATACGCAAAAAGCCCTAAAATTTTATTCCCAATACTTTCATTATAGCGATACGATGTAGAATACTCGCGTTTCATAAACGCCGCGATTTTATCAAGAGTAAATAGCTTGTTGTCCGCGATTTCACCTATAACCATCTGTGCGCCATCAAGAGCTTGCCAATATGCAACATCGTCGGAGAATCGGTTTTTATCCACCATTTCGCCCGTAATTTCGTTGAGCATTAGCCTTGCGGTTTCACTAAATTGTTCGTGTGCCGCCTCGTCTTTTACTGTCAATTTTTCCGAATTAAGCCGAATTTCGTCTATACTCTTAAATTCTTTGGAGAGCTTTGCCTGCAACTGTCCGAGCGTCAGTCCGTGCCACGAGGAATTGCCTTTTTCGCCTTTTTCGGACATAGCCTCAACCATATTTTCAAGCGTGTATTCGTAATGTAAAGCCTCAAAGCTCCTACGATTGCCAGAGGCGGTGTACGGGTCTCCGCCATTGTATATGCCTGTCTTTTCCTCTATACCGCCAAATAAATTATCAATCCAAGCGACATATTTTTGCTTGTTTGTTGCTTTGCGAATAGCCTCCTGCGTCGCCTTAGAATCAATTTCACTACGAACAGAGATACCGCCGTCTTTCATAAACAGCGTAGCTTTGTTCAGGATATTTCCAAGCGCAAACGTAGAGAAATTCTGAGAAATGTTTGCTCTCGTTTCCTCTATGCTTTCTTTTCCCTGCATTATGGACGCAAGAGCATTGACTATTTTTTGCTTATGCAACGATATAAACGCCTTTCGGTCTTTCGTACTATCCCACGCCGAAAGAAAGTCCTTGCCGAGAGCGTCAATAATTTGCTCCCTGTATGTAATTTCCGCCGCCGACAGTTCGCTCCGAATTTCCCTATATATAGGCTTAATAAATTCGCCTCCCGTATCAACGAGAAACAGATTCATAAGTTCCGTATTGTCGTATAAACTGCCGATTAAAGCGATTTCTCCGCCGTAAAATTCAAGCTGTCGCTCCATATCGTTTGCAAAGTTATAGAGCGGTCTTGCCGCGTCATAGCCCACTTTGTGAGCAAGTTCATAATGTTTTTTCTGAATTTTTGACTGCACTTTGTCATTTGTTTTATATTCAATCTTAGGCGCAGTAGGCGTCCAGCCGTCTCTCGCATATACTTTGTTTCGGCTGTCTCTTTGAGGGTCTATCGTTTCTTTGCCGAATACAACTGTTATATCGCCGTACTCAGTATGCCCCATATCCACCCTTGTTACAGCAATAGACGGCATAGGAAAGCCGCCGAGCTGTAACACTTTCAAAAGGCTTGTCTCGGACAGATTATGCAATGCGACAAGGTTTTTGGTCTGTTCAACCTCACCTGCAATATTTTCGCCATCGACAGACAGCGCGTAACGCTTTTTGCCCGATTTTTTGCCGTTCCTATTGACATTTTCCGAATTTTCGGCTATACTGTCAGTAGTGAGGTTTCTGCCGTTCGTTTCGGGCGTTCCTGCAAGAGTTTCGGCACTTGCTGACGGTGTACGACCCTCACTATTTTCAACAATCCAAGCACTCTTTAACGTAAGGGTGCTTTTTTTCGTTGATGTAATAGTAAGAGCGACATTTTTGCCGTCAATCTCTTTCGTAAATTTCAAAGCCACGCCGTTTTTGTCGGAAACTCTTGTAACATCGGTAGGCTCAATGACGGTCTCAATGATATTCTCGATGTTTTTGTATGTTACGGGTATCTGATGGCGCGGTGCCTCCGTGCGCGTGGTACCGTGCGAATCGAAAATATGCGCGATAAAATTGCTTGCCAAAACAAAGTCATAGCCCTGTATGTCTATGCCTGTTTTTCTCTTTACCATATCGGCGGTAGAATCGTTTACAATTCCGATGTGTAGCCGCTTTACGGGCGAAATACGGTCAGACGACTTTATGAAATCCATAATGTCGTCGTAATTCCGCGAGACGGTATCTCCCTCTCTGCTCTCGATGTGGCGTTTTCTTAATTCGTTGTATTCACCGAGCTTGCCTAACGCCTCTCGCAAAGCGTGGCGCGTTCCCGTGTCCGTCTCGGTCGTCGCGTCAAATAGCTTGCGTACCGACAAATCGTTTGTGATGGTCGGGCTGAATCTGGTCTGAGTGGCGTACTTGTTAAAGAAATTCTGATACTTTTTGAGTAAAGCGTTCGCCGCGCGAGAAAGTTTTTCGTTTGCGGCATAATCGCTCTTGGATTTTTTCAGGAACGATAACAGTTTATCCTTAAACGTGGGCTTATCGGATATGATACGTTGCAGGGCGGCGGAATTGCCGAGTTCGCGCTCAACGAAATGCGCCGCAAGCTCCTCTCTGAGCTCGATATATGTATCAAGACTAATATCAACCTTTCCGTTGATAAAGTCCTGCATTTTTACACCGTGCCGCTCGATGTACGGCGTAAGTATTTCAATCTGCTGTTCTGCCGACAAGCCTTTAATTGCCGTAGTAAAAAAGTCGTTGAGCACCCTGTTTTCAAGGTGCTTTTTGCCTTTCTTGCCCTTTACGGCATAGCCTTTATGTATCATTCCGTGCGTAAACTCGTGCAACAGAATTTTCGCCGCTGTACGAGCTTTCGGGTTGTTTGCTATTTCACGATTGACAAGTATTTTGCCGTCTTTCAGACTATATCCTGCGTCTGCGTCCGCGCCCAAAGTCTCCGCGCTCACAAACTCGATATTTGCCCCAGAACGCGCCGCGACGCTGGCGTAGAGTATTTGGTCTGCCTCGGTTACTCCTGCCGCTCTTGCCTGCCGTAGCGTCTGTCTAACAGCCTGCTGTTGCGCTCCGCCGATTTTCTTATAATCAGGAGCGTGCTGACGAGCGAAAGCGTCAAGCTCCGCCGCCTGCTTTTCGGATTGCGTCTGTTGTTGCGCCGCCTCCGTTGTTTCCGTAGCCGCCTGCACATCTGCGTTTGTTTCGCTTACAGCGGACGCG
>ERZ777305.2052-NODE-2052-length-19116-cov-9.428939_pt1 | contig 19116 bp, 21 predicted proteins | sample MGYA00374965_ERZ777305 | MGnify/ENA primary metagenome ERZ777305 (study PRJEB29328, sample SAMD00013331) | mouse gut metagenome | study: EMG produced TPA metagenomics assembly of the Metagenome analysis of fecal microbiota from mouse which was promoted... | reverse complement strand
GATCACATAATCGCCTGTATCCATGTGGGGGGTAAAGATGGGTTTGTGCTTACCTCTAAGCACTTTGGCAACCTCAGATGCCAAGCGTCCCAGTGTCATATCTGTCGCATCAACTACATACCATTTTCTGTCGATTGTAGCTGGACTCGCCATAAAAGTTTTCATGATATTACCTCCATAGTAACTGATCGTCTCTCGACTGTCTGTGCCATCTGTCAAAACCTCCGTGCAGATGTCCGGCCACACTTCTGATTTCTCCCTACGGCAGTTTGTACTTCTTTTACTTATTTTAAAATGTCTTCGCCGGGGCTTTGGCTTGACATTTTTATACATTGTCACAGTTATCTATTATATTATACGCTCCCGCGTGTGTCAACAGCTTTTTGGGTTGAATTTACGTGATTTTCCTCCGGAAATAAACTTTTCACTTCAGCTGATTTTCTTCCGTGGATTTCCGACTTTGCTATCATAGCATTCCTATAATATTCCGGATCGTCTTCCAGTCTGAACCGTCTGAGGGAAGAATCCTGTACCAATATGCCATCATACACCAGATGTTCCACACAATACAGATACCGCAATAACCATACACCAACCCCATAAACAGCTTCCATCTGCCGTTTCCCTGATTTTTCATGGTTTCAAGTCTGTCAAAGACACTGGCCATAAAAACAGCGAACAGACACATAAAATCCACTGCCACTCTCTGTCCGAATGATCCGCCGTAATACCAGCTCCACCAGGCGCTGGAAATATAGACGATCAGCACCAGAAAGACCACCAGTCCCACATACAGCTGCCTGCGCCGCTTATAGGAGATGAAAATACCGACAATGGCCAACAACAGTACCGGACTCCAGAAAAATAAGCCCTTGCGCACACTGAACAGGAAATTTCCAATCTGCGGCGCCAGCCAATAGAAGGGTTCGTTGGATCCATAGGAGTACACAAACCAGCGGCCTGTGGCCGCATGCCAGTAAAGCAGCTGCGGGAGAAGAGTGACTATTCCAGTCAATACAATAGGCACTGCCCTTGTCGGTCTCAGGATCACAGCAAGTCTCTTTTGCAATGTGTCCCAGCTTCTGACGCCATAGAACACATACGTCACAACAAACACAATATTGGTATTGCGGCACATGAAGATAAGCCCTGCAAGCAAACCGAATACACAGGTGTGAAACAGTCTGTTCTTTCCCTCCGTCTCCCGGCTCTCATACCAGCACAGGTAAAAGAGGAACAGATTAAACAGGAAGTACGAATAGACATGGGAAAAGCAGGCGTCATAGGATGCATAATGAAACAGGTTGGTTCCATAGGTAATCACCATGCAGGCAAGCAATGATGCCTTTCCGGAAAATCCCAGATATCGTTCCAGCAGTTTATATAATAGTATGGTTCCTGCAATCCAGTACAGGACGCCGCCGAACAAGACCATATATTGATAGAGATTAGAATATCCCGTAGCTGTCATACTGCCTGTAAGCGCATCCCTCAGCAGACAGACCACATGTGCCAGGAAGAAAAAGGGGCTCTCCATAATGGCCACACCCACCGGATATTTGTCGATCTTTCCGCCGTCCACTTCCATCAGATCAAAGGGGTGCTCCCACCCTTCGATAAAGGAAAAGGAAAAATCACCGTGAATCACAGCCGGCAGATACAGATAATATCCAAATCCATCGGAATAGACTTTGGGCGCATTCAGTACTTTCACATGATATACCCATATGATACTGCATAACATAAGGAAAGCAGTGATTCCTGTAAAGAGATACAGCCAAAGATTCTGCCTGATATGATTTCTCATCTTCTCTGCTGTCTTAGTCATTCCCTTCCTCCGTCAAAAACTCATATCCCACCAGCGTCAGTCCACAGGCCGGTGCAGTCGGCCCCGCCGCCTGTCTGTCTCTGGCTGCCAGAATCTCCTTCACCTTTTCGGGCGCTATATGGCCTCTGCCCACTTCCAAAAGTGTACCCGCTATAATCCGTACCATATTGTATAGAAATCCCCTGCCGGATACGCGCAGCACAATCTCATCCCCATCTGTATCTATCTGCACGGCATCCACCTGGCGCACCGTTGTGAGTGCCTGGGTCTGCACACTGCAAAAGCTCTTAAAGTCATGCTCCCCCACCAGATATTCCGCGCATTGACTCATCAAGTCAATATCTAAAGGAATATAGGTAAAATAAGAATACAGTCTTTTGGTAGGCATGGGAAAAGGAGCGCAGTAAATCCGATACTCGTAAGTCTTACGGCTCTTACAGCGCCTGGGGTGGAACTCCGGCGAAACCTCCTTGGATCCGCAGATGCGGATATCCTCTGGCAGCCTCTGGTTCAGGGCATAGGAAAACTTGTCCCCCGGAATCCGGCTTGCGGTATCAAACACCGCGATATTCCCTCTGGCATGTACGCCGGCGTCTGTACGGCTGGCGCCGATCACCAGAATTTCTTCTCCGGTCAGTTCCTGCAGACACCTGTTCAGAACGCTCTCTATGGTCTCACCATTTGGCTGCAGCTGCCACCCGCGGTAATGGGTGCCATCGTAAGCAACCGTCAACATGACTCTTTTCATCCTAAATATACCCGAATCAACACACACCCTGCAAAGTAGAAAAGCAGCACCCCGTAAGCAATCCTGTCCCTGCCTTTATACTGTAAGGGCTTCATCTTCGTGCGGTTCTCCCCGCCGCGATAACATCTCGCCTCCATGGCCATAGCAAGATCATTGGCCCTGCGAAACGCCGAGATGAACAACGGCACCAGAAGGGGCACCATAGCCTTCGCCTTTTTGATCAGATTCCCACTCTCAAAATCCGCGCCTCTGGCAATCTGCGCTTTCATGATCTTATCTGTCTCTTCTAATAAAATAGGGATGAACCGCAGCGCAATGGACATCATCATCGCCACCTCATGCACCGGCACCTTAAAAATCCTGAGTGGCCGCATCAGCTTTTCCAAACCGTCTGTCAGGCTATTGGGCGTGGTCGTCAGCGTCATCACAGAAGACCCCACGATCAAAAACGATAACCGTATCGCCATCATCCCTGCAATCCTTGCACCCTCTTTGGTAATGGTCAGTTTCCACAGCGTCACAAGCGGCTCGCCCGGCGTCAGGAACAGATTAAATACCACCGTGATCATCAAGATAAAGACGATTGCCCGCATGCCTTTTACCATATAGCCAAAGGGCACCTTGGACAGTTTGATCACCGCCGCCAGAAATACTGCCGCCACAACATAGCCAATCCAGCTTTGTACCACAAACAAGGAAATAATAAAGCCCAGCGTGGCTGTCAGTTTTACCCGCGGGTCCAGTTTATGAATGACGGAATCCGCCTGATAATACTGGCCCAATGTTATATCTCGTATCATATGTGTCTCCCTATATTATAGATTATGCACCCATGAGCCCGAAACGGCTCTCACAGTCAATTCCCAAAGAATTCCCTGCTGTTGTCCTCAGAGGAATTGACTCAGGATTTCCTGCTTCGCCTCCTCAATGGTGGTGACATCGGTGCGCACCGGTATCCCCTTTGCGGCAAGTGCCTGCATAATATAGGTCACCTGGGGCGCCGCAAGCCCTACCTGCTCCAACTCTTTATAGTGCTTAAAAACTTCTCTTGGCTCATCATCATAGAGTACACTGCCCTGATTCATGACAATGATCCGCTCCACATATTTGGCCACATCCTCCATGCTGTGAGAGACTAAGATAACTGTGATACCCGTCTCCTGCCTCAGTTTGGCAATCTGATCCAAAATCTCATCCCGTCCTTTAGGGTCTAAGCCTGCCGTTGGCTCATCCAGAATCAAAATCTCTGGTTTCATGGCTAACACCCCCGCAATGGCCACCCGGCGCTTCTGTCCGCCCGAAAGGTCAAAAGGCGACTGGTAAAAATACGCATCCTCCAGCCCCACCTGCTTTAAAGCCGCATAGGCGCGCAGTTCTGTCTCCTGTTTGGAGAGTCCCAGATTCTTGGGGCCAAAGCAGACGTCTTTAAAGACATCAATCTCAAAAAGCTGGTGCTCCGGATACTGAAATACCAGCCCAACCTTACTGCGCAGTTTCTTCTTATCAAAATCCTCCTCGTGAATATCTTCACCGTTAAAGTAGATACTGCCGCTTGTAGGTTTGATCAGTCCATTGAGATGCTGCACCAGTGTGGACTTGCCGGAGCCGGTATGTCCGATGAGGCCGATAAACTGCCCGTCCGGTATCACCAGATTCACATCCTTTAAGGCATGCACCGCAAGTGCCGTATCACCGCCGTATATATAATTTACATGATCTAAAATCAAAGACATAGTCTGAGTCCCTCTGCCACAATATTTTTATTCCCTATTTGCTCTTCCGGACAGCAAGCGCCTCTGTCAACTCCTGGATGGTCAGAATCCCATCCGGCAGATCCATGCCGCTCTGCTTCAGTTCATGGGCCAAAAGCGTTACCTGGGGCACGTCCAGCCGCAGCGCCTTGAGTTCTTCCGCCCTGGAAAAGATTTCCCGGGGCGTTCCCTCCATGGCCACGTGTCCTTTGTCCATGACAAATACCATATCTGCATGAATGATTTCTTCCATATAATGCGTGATCAGTACCACTGTGATACCTTCCACATCATTGAGCGCACGCACCGCCCTTACCACCTCTTTGCGTCCGTTAGGATCCAACATGGCTGTAGGTTCATCCAGAATGATACACTTCGGATGCATGGCGATAACGCCCGCAATGGAGACACGCTGCTTCTGTCCGCCGGAAAGCTTGTTGGGAGAATGTTTACGATATTCATACATTCCTACGGCCTTCAGGCTCTCCTCCACCCGCTCCCAGATTTCCTTGGTGGGCACCCCCATATTCTCCGGTCCAAAGCCCACATCCTCCTCAACCACCTGGCCGATGATCTGGTTGTCCGGATTCTGGAATACCATCCCTGCTTCCTGACGAATGTCCCAGAGTTTACTCTCATCCTGGGTGTCCATGCCGTCCACCCATACGGTGCCTTCCGTGGGATAGAGAATGGCGTTGATATGCTTGGCCAATGTAGATTTCCCGGAGCCATTATGTCCGAGAATGGCTATGAAGTCTCCCTGCCTGACATCCAGATCCACCTCATCCACCGCACGGGTAATGCCCTCCACATTTCCTTCCTCATCCCGCCTTATATATTCAAATACCAGTTTATCTGTCTTTATGATTCCCATTTTGCGCTACCTTAATGATTTGATTTTGGTCCGGTACCTCTCTGGCACCCTTTCCTGGTTTCTTTATTTGCTGCCGCTCACCGATCGCTTTTTCATCTGCTGTCATACCAACGCCTATTGTACTAGATTATACTGGAAAATACAAGGTTTGGCACGCGAATATCATCGCCAGGTTATGATGCCGGTTACTTTTCGCACCACAATTTGGCTACTTTTCACGGCACAATTAGAGTATAAGAAAACAGAAAAATGTGTTATACTGTAGTCGGGTAAGTCCCCTGAAAGTTTACCCAAACTACCATGTAAAGGAGTTGTGACACATATGTCAGAAAATAAATCTGTTAAAAATAACAACAGCAAAAGAGATTCGCATGAAAATCACAGAAACGTCCTCCTGAAACAATTGGCAAAACCCTTCGGCTTTTTACTGCTTTTCATTATGGTATGTGCTTTTCTGGCGCGATACCTGACCGATTCTGAGACGCTGACGGAATATGCGCGGAATAACCCGGAACTGGCCTACGGAACCGGTAAGGCTGCCCAGACGGCCTCTCCCTCCCAGGACAGCGCACCGCAGATCAACACCGAGACTGTCTTAAGAAGCGCTGACCAGACAGATGCTGCTGACACACCAGGAAACGATACCGTATCATCGGATACGTCTTCTGCCGATGCCGCTGACACCCCGGCGGCTTCTTCCATAGATACCTCTGACACCCCGGCGGCTTCTTCCACATATACTACTGATAAAAGCACTGTAACGGAGTCTGACAAATTGCATAACAATCCAGAACGCACAACCTATCAGCCAGGGTTTTATTATGAACCTTTGACTGATACAGTCAAGCAAAGAATTACAGGTATCTCCTACCCCGAGAGCGGCTGTACTGTCCCCTATGAGGATTTACACTATGTAGGACTGCTGTATCGTGATTTCAACGGCGAAGAACAAACCGGGGAACTGATCTGCAATAAGGCTATTGCACAGGATATGGTAGAAATCTTTTATGAGCTGTACCGAAACGATTATCAAATTGAGCGGGTTCGGCTGATTGATGAATATGACGGTGATGACACCGCATCCATGGCTGATAACAACACTTCCTGTTTCAACTACCGTGTTGTGGACGGCACCACCAACCTGTCCAAGCACGCTTACGGCCTGGCCATTGATATCAATCCCTTCTATAATCCCTATGTTGTCTTCCATAAAGGCGGTACGGGTAATACTTATATCTCGCCTGCCGGCAGCGAAATCTATGCAGACAGAAGCCAGGAGTTTCCCTACAAGATTGATGAAAATGACCTCTGCTACCGCCTTTTCACAGAACATGGTTTTACCTGGGGCGGCAACTGGAACTCCAGCAAGGATTATCAGCATTTCCAGAAAGTACTGAATTAATCGCTATCATGAAGTACTCTGCCATAACACACTGACCAATAACATACTAATATGGAACCCCGAAGATACCAATACGGCATTTTCGGGGTTCTGTTAAGATAAGGATAACTGGCATCTGCCGGTTTCTCTGTCTGCCTTCTCTTTCTTTGCTGTTATCCTGGAATCCTGAGCACCTGCCCTATGCGCAGCGCATCACTGGTAAGTCCGTTCAGATTCTTAATGGCATCCACCGTTGTGCCAAAACGGTTGGCAAGAAGCCACAACGTATCTCCCGAGCGCACCGTATATAGGAAATATCCTGCACTTTGTGACACTGGTATCCGCAGCACCTGCCCGATACTCAGATTGTCGCTTGTAAGCCCGTTTGCCTGCTTGATTGCATCCACTGTGGTACCATAGCGGTTAGCAAGAAGCCACAGCGTATCTCCTGAACGAACTGTATACATGATTATATTTCCCGGATTTGGGGCCGGATCCGGCGCCGGATTTGTTGGCGGTACGTTCTGTTCGATTCCCTGATACGTCCTGTATAGCGAATCCCAGGTAGCCGGTCCTACGATGCCGTCCGCAACAAGTCCCATCTGCCTCTGAAAAGCAATGACCGCCTCTCTTGTGGCATTTCCAAAAATACCATCCTGCCCCGGACCGGGAATGCCGGAATAATATTCCGCTATAACATCCAACAGATATTGCAGCGTGATCACATCCTGTCCCCTGGCGCCCTGTCTGAGTACAACTGCGGGAGGAACGGTTCCGATACCAAGAGAAGTTCCCTCGCTGTCCAATTCCGCAAGCCTTGTCACAGCGGTATATAAATTGGAAATCTTATACCAGGTTGCTTTCCCTACAATCCCATCCGCAGCCAGATTAAAAACGCTCTGGAACTTGGTTACCGCCGCCCTCGTACTGTCTCCAAATACCCCTGTCTCATCACTTATCACCGGAATCGCCGGATAATTCCTTCTGATTCTGTTCAGATAAGTCTGTATTGTCTGCACATCAAGCCCTGTGCTCCCCACTCTAAGCGGTGTTCCCGGATAAGAAGTCACCACATTGCTGACAGCATTCGTCTCTACAATTTCAATATCATCCGGATAATAATACCGCAAAATCCTGATCGGGGTATAGCCCTGGTTAGCCAGGGATACCGTCCCCCACTGTGACAGTCCGCCGCATGTGGAGGTTGTGCCGTTACAAAATGAGGTGAAATAGGGTGCATTCTGTCCCTGTCTGCGGACATATTCATTAAAAATCTGATCCACAATACGGCTGATCGATTCATAAATGGGTCTTCCATAAACAAAATACTGATCATAGGCAGTGCTGTTCGTGATATCAAAATTATAATTTTTAGAACGATACCATTCCGTATATACCCTGTTCAGCGCAAATGTGATAATCGCGTAAATATTTGCCCTGAGAGCAGCTTCCGGCCAAGTCGGATAGATCTCACTGCTGGCAACGTTTTTCACATAATCCGGAAAAGAGACCTGTATATTCTGTGCCGTCGATGCCGGTGTTCCCATATGAACCGTGATCGGATTGGGTATCACCACCTGCCTGAGCACATATGATGCATCCGTATCTCCTGCCGGTCCCTCCTGTTCGCGTTCTCCTGACATAGTCACCGCAGGGGCTCCTACAATAATCTGCATCTGTTCTTCGCTTCGCTGATTTTCCTGCATAGGAACAAGTGACAGCGGCAGGACTGCCCGTTCCCCGTCGAAGATAGGAATATCCGCAACATACAGCGTATTGAATCCCTTCGCCTGTGCCATAACATTATAAGTCACATAAGGTGTACCCACAAAATTTTCATCCTGTGAATACCTCTTGTCCACAGTCTCTAAGGACACGCTTCTGGTCTCTCCATTTTCATCCGTTGTCAGTTCATAAATCCGATTCTGTTCATCGTCCAAAACACGAATCTGTACGCCGCGCAAAGGTACCGCATCATGTGCCGTCCTGGCCTGCATCATCAGATAACCAATTGCCATATTTCATTCTCCTTCATAACCATAATCATTTCAATGAAAACAAATTCATATGCTATAAAATATGACAGAACCTGTGAAACAGTGATACATTTTAAAATGGAATTATCCGCTTTCTCTATGAGTGAATTTTCTATTACAGCAAGTTGTACATGGTTTTACAACGGCGAAACAGCCGCATCTTTCCGGGATGCGGCTGTCTCCACACAACATTACGAATAGCACTTGGAACTCTATTCCTTCAGGCTGTATTAGCCAAGTAAGGACAAGGCCAGCTGGTTGGACTGGTTCGCCTGGGACAGCATGGATGTACCTGCCTGCTGTAAGATATTGTTGTTGGCATACTGAACCATTTCCTTTGCAATATCTGTATCACGAATCTGTGCTTCTGCACTTGTGGTATTCTCCACTACGTTGTCCAGATTGTCGATGGTATGCTCCAGTCTGTTCTGGATAGCGCCCAATTCTGCTCTCTGATCGGAAACCTTCTGGATTGCCGCTTTGATGGTATCCACTGCACCCAGTGCATTACTGTCATTTGTTCCGTTTACTTTCAGACCGTTTACGCCAAGTCCCTTTGCACTCATGGCCTTGATGTTCATGGTAATCTGATTATTTTTGGTAGCGTCTGCACCCACATGCAGTGTTACAGACAGGTCATGTGTCAAATCGTTTAATGCACCAATATTAGCCGCGTCAGCATCCGTCTTATTGCCTACTGCGTCGTAGAGCTGTGGTGCATCTGCCCTGGTTGCGACAGTCGTTGTCCCGTCAGCCGCTGTGGTGGCAATAAAATAATTTTCCAGTGCATTTTCCGGAACGGCATTGCCATCCTTGTCATAGTATTTGGCCTGTGCCTGAGTAGCCTCTGCAGCCGTTATGCTTGTGGCAATGACCGTTGCTTTTGAAGAATCTGCGGTTCCTGCAGTCAATTTGCTTCCGGAAGCTTTCAGGGTTCCAATGACCGTTCCATCTGCATCTTTCACTTCAAATGTATCTTTGGTGCCTGTCTTCAAAGCAACCGTAAACTTTTCCGCAGCGCTGCCATTCAACTCAAGTCCATAAGCAATGCCATCAGCAGCCTTATCCGTGGTAGTTGATGTAATTTTAACACCCTGGTCTTTCAGAGCCATCAACAATTCATTCTGCTCATCCTGAAGTTTCTGAGAATCTACTGTCCCTGCTGTAAAAGCAGCCGTTAATGCAGTAGCGCTGTCTGCACTCATGGTTGCTGCCCCAGTCTGTGCAGCAGCAAAATTCTTATAACTATAGGTATGACCATTTGCCAGGCTCTTATCACCTTTTAACAAATAAGTCTCATTGAACTTAGTCGTCTCGGATACACGGTCAATTTCTGTTGTCAACTGATCGATCTCGTTCTGGATTGCCTGACGATCAGACTCAGATTGTGTTCCATTGGCTGCTTTCACCGCCAGCTCGTTCATTCTCTGAAGCATAGCCTGCACTTCTGTCAAAGCGCCTTCTGCGGTCTGCACTGCACTGATGCCATCCTGTGCATTGGCAGACGCCTGCGTAAGTCCTTTAATCTGTCTTCTCATTTTCTCAGAAATTGCCAACCCTGCCGCATCATCAGCCGCACGATTAATCTTGTAGCCGGATGATAATTTCTCCGTGGACTTCGCCTGGGAGCTTGTGGTAAGCCCCAGCATCCTGTCAGAATTCATTGCTGTGATATTGTGTTTTACGATCATACTATTACCTCCTTGTGATTGCCGGCGGTAACTCCGTTTACCACCGTTTGTTTGTTTTTGGTTTCTGGTGATTCCATACCCCTGCAGGTATAAATCTTTTATAATAATCCCATGGCCCCTAGGATTGCCCCGGGTTATTATCCATAAATCATATCCGCCTCGTTGGGAACCGAATAATCTCTTATGAAGTTGCAGCCTGTTGTTTATCCTTTTTCAAGGAATCATTTACCATCACCCTTTTTTTGCGATATTTCTCCGGCAAATCCGGTACCGCATAGTAATGTGGAAGTTGTGCCCGTTCCTCTTCACTCTTTGCATGATTAGCGATGACTTTACTCCTGACTACGTTGTACTCCTTCGGTGCATCCACCATAATGCGTAAATGATTCTTACTTCCTCCTAAAAAAACAATTCTGATTTCCTCTCCGATCTGTAAATATTCCTCTGAACTCATTGTCAGTCTTAACATATCGAAACCTCCTTGTTTTGCGGTGCTTTGCCTTGTTATGACGTTTTAACCGTTCTGCTGCCCTGCATATCCTGATGCAACTTTTTATATTAAAATGTTGTATGATGGAAGCTGTCTGATAATAGGCCCTAAGTTTCCAAAATAAGGAGGAGAAAATCATGAGTGGAACATACCCAATTAAAAACAAAAATACCTTGGAAAAATTCAAAAACTATTACGTCAATATCCATCCAAACTACCGAAATTACACTATGATTGTAATTGGTTTGAATACAGCTTTCCGCATCAGCGACCTGTTGGCGATGCGATGGAGGGATGTCTGGAACAATGACATGAATTGCCTCCGCTCCCACATTTGCCTTGAAGAACATAAAACAGGCAAGAAACGCACCGTACCAATCAATAAATCCGCACAAAGAGTTCTTCTTGCCTATCGAAACTCATCTGACCGAACTGCCCCGGACAACTATCTCTTCCCAAGTATGCGCAACAAGGCACTGCCCCTATCCCGTTACCAGGCCTATCGCATTATTAAGACAGCTGCCAGTGCATGTGGTCTTTACGAACATATCAGTTGTCACTCGCTGCGCAAAACTTTTGGCTATCACGCCTGGAAGCAGGGAACACCGCCTGCTATGCTGATGGAATTGTATAATCATTCTTCTTATGGAATAACCAAGCGATATCTTGGTATAGAACAGGATGAAAAAGACAGCGTTTATATGAAAATAGATTTGTAAGTTTAAAAAAGTTTGAAACAGGGGTAAAGTATTTCGGGGAGAAACCGATATAGTATATGTAAAGAAGTAAGATACAACATTTTAATATATAATGTTGTATCTTTTATTATGTTTTCATCTTCTGGTTTTTATGCAAAAAAGACCCGGCAATTTGCCAGGGTCTCTTTTTACTCATATCACTTTCATCATAACTGGTCGTTTATACTAATTCAAGCACAACTTCCATGGCTGCGTCACCCTTACGGGGACCAATCTTAATGATTCTGGTATAACCACCATTACGGCTTGCATACTTCGGACCATACTCGTCAAAGAGTTTCTCTACCAGATTCACTTCTTTGGTGTTTTTCTTTCTGCCTGCACCCTTCTCCGGCACTTCTTTGACAGGATATAATACCTTTAGCATCTGTTTTCTTGCATGTAATCTGGAAGGAAGGTCTTTCTTGATTTCCTTCTCCACCTCATCGTAAACTGTCACGGTAACACCGTTGTCGATGCGCAGAATCTTGCCATCTTTATCACGATGTGTCTCAGACAGTACAGCCTTTGTATCCTTATCGATAATCTGCTTTACTCTCTTGCCATCCTTGTCCTTGCGGGCAACTTTAGCAGTAACCTTAACGGTCTCGAAGTTATCCTTTTCCTTGACAGCCAGTGTGATCAGACGCTCTGCCATCTTACGGACTTCCTTTGCCCTTGCCTCTGTGGTAACGATCTTTCCATTATAAATCAGTGCTGTTACCTGGCTTCTAAGTAATGCTTTTCTCTGGTCAGATGTTCTGCCGAGTTTTCTGTATTTTGCCATATCCGGCTCCTTTCTCATCGGGGATTCCCCGTCATGGTACATCCGGCCACGCACTTTGGACTTACTTACCGAATGCAGATAAATTGTTCCATATCATGAGCCTGCCGTACAAGTGCACTTTGGACTTACCCGTCCGGCTTCTCTCTTACGCTTCATCCGCAGGATTCAGCTGTAAGCCTAACTCTTTTAACTTCGCAAGAACTTCCTCAAGAGACTTACGACCCAGGTTTCTCACCTTCATCATGTCCTCAGAAGTCTTGTTGGTCAACTCTTCCACTGTATTGATTCCAGCTCTCTTGAGACAGTTATAAGAACGAACAGACAACTCTAACTCGTCAATACTCATCTCAAGCACTTTCTCTTTCTCATCATCTTCCTTCTCCACCATGACTTCTGCAGTCTTGGCATTTTCGGACAAATCGATAAAGAGGCTTAAATGTTCACTTAATACTTTCGCCGCCAGACTGACTGCCTCGTCCGGAACCAGGGTTCCATTTGTGTATACATCCAGGGTCAGCTTATCATAGTCTGTAATCTGGCCAACACGGGTATTCTCCACAGTGACATTAACTCTCTCCACAGGTGTATAGATAGAGTCAATCGCAATGACGCCGATTGGCAGATCTTCTGTCTTGTTCTTGTCTGAACTCACATACCCTCTGCCCTTGGTAATCGTCAATTCCATGTACAGCTTCGTATCCTTGCCGCTTAAAGTGGCAATCTCCAAATCGGGATTCAAGATTTCAATATCCTGGTCTACCTGAATATCGGATGCACGTACAATACCCTCGCCTTCATACTCAATGTATGCCGTCTTAGGTTCATTGGTATCACTGTTATTCTTGATCGCAAGACTCTTGATGTTCATAATGATCTCAGTCACATCTTCCTTGACGCCGGGAATAGAACTGAACTCATGTAAGACGCCTTCGATCTTGACCTGGCTGACTGCTACACCCGGCAGGGAAGACAGCATGATTCTTCTCAAAGAATTACCCAAGGTAATACCGTAGCCTCTCTCCAAAGGTTCCACAACGAATCTGCCGTATTTCTTATCTTCCGAGATCTCTACCACTTCAATATTGGGTCTCTCAAAATCAAACACTCAAATACCCTCCTTTACGAGCATGTTGTTATACCACCGTCATAATATACCATCATATCATACTAACCCTATTATTTGGAATATAACTCGACGATAAGCATTTCGTTTACCGGAACATCGATCATCTCTCTTGTAGGGAGGTATTTCACAGTCGCTTTCATTGCTTCCTGGTCCACCTCAAGCCACTCCGGAACGAGTCTTCCGCCCGTCACCTCGAGGATATCTTTATATCTCTGTAAGGATCTTGCTTTTTCTCTCACTTCAATCACATCGCCTGCCTTCACCAGATAAGAAGGAATCTGCACCGGCTTGCCGTTTACTAAGAAATGTTTATGTCCTACAACCTGTCTTGCCTCTCTTCTGGTTCTTGCAAATCCCATTCTGAACACAACGCTGTCCAGTCTGCTCTCTAACATAACCATAAGGTTTTCACCGGTCATGCCTTTCATTCTGTCAGCCTTCTCATAATAATTTCTGAAAGGCTTCTCAAGTACACCATAGATAAATTTAGCTTTCTGCTTCTCTCGTAACTGTAAGCCATACTCACTGATCTTCTTACCTGCTCTGGGTGAAGTTCTGTTAGACTTCTTATCATATCCTAAAAAAGTAGGATCAAGATCAAGGGATCTGCATCTTTTTAATACCGGAACTCTGTTTACTGCCATTGTTTTGGCTCCTTTCTGATTTTTGTTTACAGTACTGTGTATTCATCGGCAAAATAACGCCGATAAATACCGCACCTTCTTCCAAACTCTTACTGCTTTCAAGAATGATCTTCTTTTACGATTCTCTGGATATAAATTTTGCAAAGCAAAATTTATATCACCTATACGCGGCGTCTCTTAGGCGGACGGCATCCATTATGGGGTACCGGTGTTACGTCGCGGATACTGGTCACTTCAAGACCACAAGCCTGCAGTGCGCGGATAGCCGCCTCACGTCCTGAACCGGGACCTTTCACCATAACGTCCACAGTCTTCAAGCCATGAATCAGAGCAGCTTTTGTTGCTGTCTCTGCTGCCATCTGTGCCGCATATGGAGTAGATTTCCTTGAACCTCTAAAACCAAGACCGCCGGCACTTGCCCAGCTTAACGCATTACCTTCGTTGTCCGTCAGGGTAACGATGGTATTGTTAAAGGAAGACTGAATATGTGCCTGTCCATGTTCAACGTTTTTCTTTACACGCTTTTTTGTTACTTTTTTTGCAACTTTTTTAGCCATACTAAACTAACCTACTTTCTCATATTCTATACTGTTTCTCAGTGACCGTCTAAGATCCTGCCATGCAGGGTTCAGACTATTTCTTCTTATTTGCCACGGTTCTCTTAGGACCTTTTCTGGTTCTGGCATTGGTCTTTGTTTTCTGACCACGAACCGGAAGACCTTTTCTGTGACGGATTCCTCTATAGCAGCCAATCTCCTGAAGACGCTTGATATTAAGAGCTACCTCTCTTCTCAAATCACCCTCTACCATGTAATCTCTGTCGATCACCTCGGCAAGTCTCTTTACCTCATCGTCAGTCAACTCTCTGACACGGGTATCCGGATTTACATTCGCTGCCTCCAGAATCTTGTTCGCGCTTGTTCTGCCAATCCCATAGATATAGGTTAAGCCGATCTCCACACGTTTCTCTCTCGGTAAGTCAACACCTGCAATACGAGCCATTTACATTTCCTCCATTTCCTTTGCAGAGCGGTCACAGGAACTCAATACCTTCTTATTTCCCGCTCTTTCTCATGCTTTTCGTATGCTTTCCATACGTGATACTAATTGATTGGGGTAAGTTCTACCCAATCGGACCAGGTATCCGATCTTTCCAAACACAATGTTGGTATCAAAAAGTAATCTCCCTCAGGCTCTTCCATCTATATTATATCCGTCTTTTCTCCACAATCGGAAAAAGAACGGATTTGCAGCCGCTCATAATATACAAGGACAAGAACCCCTTTTCTACTGAAAATTACGGGGATTAACCTTGTACCTGTTTGTGTTTCGGATTCTCACAAATTACCCTGATCTTTCCTTTTCTTTTAATGATCTTGCACTTTTCGCAAATCGGTTTTACTGATGATCTGACTTTCATCTCAAACCCTCCTTTCAAAAAAGACCGTTTTACATTATAACATCAACCCCTGTCTTTTGCAAGGGGTAAAGTAAATTTTCCCAAACCGAATGCATTCCCCAAAACCGAGGCTGCAACGCGGTCCTCGTGATCGAATAAAGTTCAATCTATCATTTATCTCTCCAGATGATTCTGCCTTTGGATAAATCGTAGGGAGATAATTCCAAAGTCACTTTATCACCGGGCAGGATACGGATAAAATTCTGGCGCAGCTTACCGCTGATATGCGCCAACACTACATGGCCGTTCTCCAATTCCACCTGAAACATGGTGTTGGGCAACTTCTCAATTACAGTTCCTTCGATTTCGATTACATCAGCCTTTGACATTTCCTTCCTCCTGATATTCTTTGATTATTTTCCTGATTCCCAGGTCATCAAAACCGCTCTCCGGTTCTGTTAGCTGTTTCTTCTTAATAATCTGCACATGTTTCTTATTCTTTTTCTTACATCTGTCCGCAGTTCTGATACGGCCATCGGCTACATATACATATTCGTCTTCTTCCCGTATTATGACGTATATGGTTCCCTTATCATGTCCCGCCTTCGACATAGCAAGCATTCCTACCATACTAATCCCCCATAACAGAGCCGTTTATTGTGAAAATCTGCGCCGCCGCTCCAGGCGGTAATGTCAGGATCTCAGGTTCGCCCTCGGTAATCAGCACTGTATTTTCATAATGTGCCGAAAGGGAATGATCCGCTGAGTATACCGTCCAGCCATCATCTGACCAGTTCACATCACCTGTGCCCATATTGATCATAGGCTCAATGGCCAGCGTCATACCGGGGCGGAGCCGTATGCCCCTTTTTCTCACAGCATAGTTGGGAACATAAGGCGCTTCATGCAGATTCTTTCCTATGCCATGCCCTACCAGGTCCCTCACAATACCATATCCGTGAGATGTCACATAGGTGGCGATTGCATTGGAAATATCATGCAGATGTCCGCCTGCCTTCGCCTTCTTGATACCTTCAAAGAAACTTTGTCTCGTCACATCCATCAGCTTCTGCGCCTCAGCGCTGACCTGCCCCACCGCATGGGTTCTGGCCGCATCGCTATGATATCCCTGATAGGCCACTCCCGTATCCAGACTGACGATATCACCTTCCTTCAGGATCTGATCCTTTCGGGGAATCCCGTGTACCACCGCATCATTCACGGAAACACATACGGCTGCCGGAAATCCCTGGTAGTGCAGGAAGTTAGGTGTACCGCCATAACTTCTGATGATTTCCTCACAAGCTTTCGCAATATCCAGCGTTGAAATCCCCGGACGAATGATCTTAGCCAGCTCTTCATGCACACAGCCAAGCCGTCTGCCCGCTTCCCGCATCAATTCAATTTCTTCTGCTGATTTAATAGTAACCTTCATGCTCTCATATACCTTCTTCCTACAGTATCATCTGCAAACCAGTATACTGTAGCCACTAGTACCACAGCCAATCTTGCGTCTAGTTTAGGATTGCCACGATCGCCTCAAACACTTCATTCATATCCTTGGTGCCATCCACATTGTGAAGCACACCCCGCTCTGTGTAAAAGTCAATCAAAGGCTGTGTCTGCTCCTTATATACCTGAAGACGATTCTTAACCGTTTCCGGCTTATCATCGTCACGCAGCACCAGTTCCTGTCCGCACTTATCGCAGATACCCTCTTTCTTCGGCGGAACATGCTCAATATGATATGTGGCGCCGCAGGCAAGACAGGCGCGTCTGCCGCCCATTCTCCGGATAATATTCTCATCGGGCACATCTACATTAATGGCATAATCAATCTTGTCACCCAGTTTGGTCAATGCGTCCTCCAGAACATTTGCCTGGGGAATCGTGCGCGGGAAACCATCCAGTACGTATCCATTCTTACAGTCATCTTTTGCCACTCTGTCAAGCAGAATCCTGACTGTCAGTTCATCTGGCACCAGGAGCCCCTGATCCATGTACTTTTTGGCTTCCAGGCCAAGTTCCGTGCCGTTTTTAATATTCATTCTAAAGATATCGCCAGTGGAGACATGGGGGATATCATACTTCTTTGCAAGCATCTGGGCCTGGGTTCCTTTACCAGCGCCAGGCGCACCTAACATAACGATTTTCATCTTATCCTCATTTCCGCGCTGCGTTTCCTTTTCAGCACAAACATCTTATCTAACATCCTGTCATAACGCAAGGTAAGGGACGTATCAGTCTACCTGCCGTCCCTACCACCTTAAGCAATTGCCTGTCTGCGAATTTGCGATGCAAATCCCGCAATTGAGCTTTGCTCGATTTAATCATTTAAAAATCCTTTATAGTTGCGGACAAGCATCTGGGATTCAATCTGCTTAATCGTCTCAAGCACTACGCTGACAATAATGATCAGACTGGTTCCGCTGAATGATACGCTTGCGCCGAACACACCGTTAAAGAAATACGGTACCACGCATATGATGGTAAGTCCGACTGCACCGATGAATACGATATAATTAAGTACCTTGTTCAGGTAATCGCTGGTAGGTCTGCCAGGTCTGATACCTGGGATAAAACCGCCCTGCTTTTTCATATTCTCCGCAATCTCCAAGGGATTAAAGGTAATGGAAGTATAGAAGTAGGCGAAGAAGATCACCAGAACAACATATACCACCAGACCTATGGAATAACCCATCTGATGCGGATTGCACCAGTAATTGGAATTCATTCCCTTTAAGATCTCACCCCACACACCTGCACTGCTGATGCTGAATAAAGAACAGACCACCACTGGCAGCTGCATCAGGGAAGATGCAAAGATGACCGGGATGACACCCGATGTGTTGACCTTCAGAGGAATGTTCGTCGTCTGACCGCCAACCATCTTCCTGCCCTGTACTTTCTTTGCGTACTGCACAGGAATCTTGCGTACACCATCATTTAAAATAATGACTAACACCACCATCAATACGATGATTGCAATGATGATGATTGCTGCCACCACACCCTTGGCGATGGACTTGCCAATCACAAACTGCTCAAAGAGCTGTGTGATATCCTGCGGCATACGGGAAAGAATATTGATTGTCAGCACAATAGAAATACCATTGCCGACACCATTTTCTGTGATTCTCTCACCAATCCACATCAGGAACGCACTGCCTGCCGTGAGTGCAGCGATAACTGTGATGACATTCATCACATTGTAGACCTCAAGGAGCCCCTGACGTCCAAAGCCAATGGCCATGGCGCTGGCCTCCACAAGAGCAAGGACCACAGTTACATATCTTGTAATGGAAGCGATCTTCTTACGTCCGTCCGCACCCTCCTTCTGCATTTCCTCCAGCTTCGGAATCGCTATCGTCATCAGCTGCATAATAATGGAAGATGTGATATAGGGTGTAATATTAAGTGCCAAAATGGACATATTGAGGAACGATCCACCTGTAAAAGCATTAAAGAAATTAAATGCGTCACCGGTCTGCTGAGAGAACCATCTTGCAAAATAGGTCCTGTCCACACCCGGAACGGGAAGCTGTGATCCAAGGCGGATCACAACCAACATCAGAAAGGTAAACACTATTTTTTTTCTGATCTCTTTGATCTTAAATGCATTTT
>ERZ777305.2050-NODE-2050-length-19137-cov-79.088251_pt1 | contig 19137 bp, 15 predicted proteins | sample MGYA00374965_ERZ777305 | MGnify/ENA primary metagenome ERZ777305 (study PRJEB29328, sample SAMD00013331) | mouse gut metagenome | study: EMG produced TPA metagenomics assembly of the Metagenome analysis of fecal microbiota from mouse which was promoted... | reverse complement strand
TGCTGATAGTGGGATTTATCGGTAGATTTTCTTGCTTTGGGGCGTTTGATTTTGCCCTCGGCTATAAGACGTTCCTTCTCGGCGCGGATGCGGTCGAGAAGGACGGATGCCGGTTCGTCGTCGGGATCTTGTGGCACAAGTTTGCCACGTATGGCGAGGTCGAGTATGCGCTGACGGAGTTTCTGAGTGTCCATAATTTTCACTTATTACGATAAATCTCATCAAGGGTCTGTTCCTTATCGTTCTTCCATTCTACCCAGCCATTTGAACTGCATCCTCCGCAGATACTGGCAGCTGTACTTGGACTTGAAAAAGAAATGTCGGATGTCAACACCGGGTTGCCGTTATCATTTATCTGAGAGTAATCCTTGATTATCATGTCTCGCCTTGCAATAGCGTGGCATGAGCTGACTGCGTCTTTTGATAACACACTCTCACGTAATACTGTAAATCCGTTACCATCATACACTCCTCTTGCATTTGCTCCTCTACGCTTAAAATGGAAAACCGGTAGTTGATTAACCGAAGCTGTTTCAAATATGCTTATACCAATGAATGAAGTCAGGAATTTGATATCTTCGAAGAACTCATCCATAGCATCTTTCTGATATTCCGGAAGATTCGGTTCTTTCGGAGTCTGCTTGTTTTCCTGAATACTGTAGCGATTGATTTGCTTTGCCTGTTGCACGGCAAGATATTCCAGATATTGCACATCTGTTTTGGTCATATCCGCATCTTTTGAAACGAATATAAGAGCCTTCTGCCAAAAGGTTTTCCTTTGGTCATGGTCTTTTACCCTCTCCCTGAAGTTTTCGGTTTCTCCAATGTAAGCCTGAGGCTTTGCCATTTCATCTTCGCCAATAAGGATATAGAATGCCGGCTTGTGTAGCTTCTTCTGTTTGTCGAGATAGTCAAGATTTGAACGAGGCACGACAAACATCTGGCATATCTTATTGCTGATAAAAGCATAGCGGGTTCCTTTGGGATCTCCGTCCACAAGGTATGTAGTTACTGTCTTACCCATGGCTTATTCGTTGACTTCGTTAAGGTTAAGCTCGGAGAACAATTCCTTTAACTGAGCGACCGCAGAGGCTATGTTGTTGCTTTTTGTTTCAATGTCAGCCATTAGCTCGGCAAGTGTGCGGCCGTCGGTGTCCTCGATTTTCATCCAAGTGATATCAAGCGAGGTCTTATCGCGTTTGAGCAGTTCTTCCGCCGGATATTTGCGCCAGCGTCCGTTTGGATCGGTCTCGGCGTTGTACGTTTCCGTTCGTGCCGAAATGTTGTCGGGATTATAGCAGGACACGAAGTTATCAAGATGGCGGCGTTCGAGCTTGTTGTTGGCGAGAGTATGTTTCACTCCTGTGCGGTAGTCGTAGAACCATACATCGCGTGTCGGTTCTCCTTTGGTGAAGAACAACACGTTGGCTTTCACCCCCTGAGCATAAAATATACCGGTGGGAAGACGCAGAATTGTGTGGAGATTGAAATCTGTAAGAAGTTTGCGGCGTATAGTCTCGCCGGAACCCTCGAAAAGAACATTGTCGGGCAACACAACAGCAGCACGACCGCCATTGCGAAGCGACATCATGATATGTTGCAGGAAGTTGAGCTGATTGTTTTTGGTCTCTGTGATAAAGTCATCGCGCTGAATGTCAACCGAACCTGCCGGACGTGTGCCGAAAGGAGGATTTGCGAGTATGACATCAAAAAGTTTCTCAGGCTGCTTCTCCAGTGAGTCGGCACAAATAATCGGACTACGGTCTGTGCCTATGCCATGCAGATAGAGATTCATCGAAGCGAGGGTGACAACAAGGGCTGTATTGTCGGTTCCACTGAGTGCTTCGTTTCGCAGAAATTCACGTTTCTCCTTATCCTGACTCTGATCTTTCATATAATCGAACGCAGCGAGCAGGAAGCCACCGGTGCCACAAGCCGGGTCGCATACGGTCTCGGTAATTTTCGGGCGGGTACAGTCAACCATCGCCTTGATGAGCGGGCGAGGTGTGAAATACTGTCCGGCGCCGCTCTTCTTGTCTTGACCGTTGCGTTCCAGTATGCTCTCGTAGATTGCACCCTTCACGTCACCTTCAAGCAGCCAGTCTTCCTCATCTATCATCGTTATTACCTTTTTGAGATAGACAGGCTTGTCAATCTTATTCTGTGCTTTTGTAAAGATTGTGCCGATAAGATTATCCTGACGGCTCAAAAAATCCAGCGTTTCCTCATATTGCTTCAAAAGGTCGGTGCCGTCAAGAGCGGTCAGTTCTTCCCACTGATACCCCTCCGGGATGGCCGATTCCTCGCCGAGTTCACGGTTCTCTTTATCCATTTTGAGGAAGAGAAGATATGTCAACTGAGTTATGTAGTCAGTAAAGCCTACGCCCTGACCCGAAAGAGTCGTGGCAAGTGTCCATACTTTTTTTATGATTGATTGTTCCGTATTGTTTGCCATTGCCGAGTTAAATTTTTAGGCTACATTTCTGTGATAGATTATGAATCCGGCGAGAGAAAGAAGAGCCTTGTTCGCTTCTGTGAGATTGCCGAATGCCTTTACAAGCTGTGCCGCCTGCGATTTGTCTTCTTCTCTTATATCCTTTATGGTTACAGCTCCATTTGATGCTATATACCTTACAACCTGCTTGATGACCTCAATCTGCTTGTCGGAGATATTACGCTGAAGCTGACCATACCAGAGGTTGAAATATTGGTTGGCCGATGAACAGAGCGAATCGAGGCGGTCAATCTGTCCGAGTGCATAACGCACAAGTTGGATGATATTGGTTAGAGCTTCCTTTTCTTCCTGTGTAGAACGAAGTTTCACCTTCTCACGGTTGAGAAGCGAATAACAGTTCCAAAGTTGAGAGACGTTGAACTGCGAATTTGCCCTGCGAAGCTGAACAGACAGGTCACTGAGCATTGAATAGGTCAACGGCTCACCTGAGTTATTGTAGATTATTCGCAATGCCTCAATCTCATCGGCATGTGTCTTGCAGTAATCCTCGAAAGCGGATGTCGTGTCCTGCGCTTCCTCCATTGAGAATCCCTTTGATATAAGGGTATCCTTACCGGGCATCAAGGTTTTGATGAAACCGGCATTGAGAGTGAGCAGAAGTTCACGTGCTTTCGGATTATTTGCCAAGGGTGCGAACAGGCCTTTCCGCTCTAAGTTCGGCTCATTGACATTCCGATAAGGGGGCAATGAAGGAGACGTTTCAGGGTCGATTGCCTTGAACATTCGTTCCGACAAATCAGCCATAGTTATGCCGTGGGTCAGTTCGGTAAATTCATTACGCTGACCCTCGGTGCATTTGGAAGATATACGAGCCAGCCGGGCTGCAAGAAGTTTGAAATAACCGTCAGGAAGCTCGCCGTGCGTCATCCGTTCAAGGAGTTTCTTGAAAGTTATTGTCTCTGTCGTACCTTCATCTTCACCGGGAGCCGGAACTGTCTTCTCGGATTCGGTCACGCCGACCGCATCCACGAGGAAGAAGCAATCCTTGCTGAAAGCGTTTGGAGTTACGTTGCGCAGAACATCATCACCGATGGTGCGTGTGCCGCGTCCTTTCATCTGAATATACAGCGGTTCCGAGCGGACATCACGCATGAAAATCAGGACTTCAAGCGGCTTGACATCAGTGCCGGTGGCGACAAGCGTACATGTCACGGCAATGCGGAAATCCTTGTCGTTTCTGAAAGAGCGGATAAGTGCATCGCTGTCACCTGACGAATAAGTTATTTTCTGGACGAACTTATTATCATCCTCCTTGCCGAAGACCTCCTTGGCTATCTTGACAATATTGTTGGCATGAGCCTCGTTGAGGGCGAAAATCAGTGTCTTGGGAAGATAGTCAAAATTAGGTTCCCGCTGCGGCTCAATAAACATTTCAGAATAAACGGCATCCTTAAACGTCTGTAGGATAAGCTTAATCTGAGCCGGATTGATTATGGAGCGATTCAGTTCCTCCTTTGTGTAGTTCTGAGATTCGCGGTTGGTAATGGTCTCCACCTTGCCCGTGTAGCGCGTTACCTGACGCAGTTTGTCTCCTACACGGATTGCTCCTCCGTTTTCGGTTTCCTGAGTCTTGATGCGATATACCCTTGCTCCTACATTGACACCATCAACTATTGACTTTTCAAGAGTGTAGTTGACAACGATATTGTTGTTGAAGAACGCCTTGGTTTCTGGCACAGGAGTTGCTGTCAAGCCAATCAACCGTGCGGTATTGAAATATTCCAGCACTTTCTTCCAGTTGCCATAAATCGACCTGTGACATTCGTCTATAACGATGAGGTCAAAATAATCCTGCGGCAAAGCCGGATTCGGAGGAAGGACTATTTCTTCAGTGGTGCCGGTTTCTTCGTCATCGTCATTGTCAGTCGTAATCGGCTCACCTTTCAGAAAAGCGAAAAGTCGCTGAATGGTAGAGATTACAACATTGGCATCCTTTGGTATGGCCGCAGATTTCAGGCGAGACACGCCAAAGATGGTATTAAACGGGTCGCCTGTCTCTGTCAGTCTGTAAGTGCCAAATTCTCCTTCAGCCTGCTTGCCAAGGTGTCAACAAGGAAAAGCACTCGCCGCATTTTGGCATAATTCAAAAAGCGATAGGCTGCGGTGACGGCTGTATATGTTTTGCCTGCGCCTGTAGCCAATACCATAAGAGCGCGATTCTGACCGGTGCGGAACGATTTTTCAAGTTCGGTGATTGCTTCAAACTGACAGTCACGTAGTCCGCGTTTTTTTACCACCGGGAGACCTGCAAACTGGTCTTCTATTCCAAGCATCCTGACAATCTCTTTCGGAGAGTGGATGCGGTTTATCTCATCGTAGGCCGAGTCTTCCTTTTCCTGATTTTTGAAAAGGACAGATTTGCCATTGGACAGATAAACGAGAGGCAATGGATTGGAGTAGGTCTGATAACAGCAAGGAACAGCACGAGTGTAATGTTCGGCTTGTTCGGCAACATAATCAGCCGTAATATCTACTTCTTTACGTTTGGCTTCGAGCACACCGACCGCTTTCCCGTTTATAAAAAGAAAATAGTCGGCTTCCAAGTTGTTCTCAAGCAATCCCTCACGTATGGCAACAGCAGTTGAGGCCGGTGTATAATGATCGCGGTCGGTGACCTCCCAACCTGCATCCTCAAACCAGCGGTCAATCTTGACTCTTGCTTTTTCTTCCGGTGTCATGTTCCTATATCTTTATATTATCGGAAGTTGTAGTTCAAAAAAATAATCGCATATCACTTTTCTCCATAGTTTAACTCCGGCTCTGATGCAATGGCTGAATCATTTGGATTCAAAAGCGTGCGAACATCAATATGCAGGCACTCTGCAATAGCGGTAAGTGTCTCTAATGATGGCTGTGCTGTATTGGTACACCATTTGGAAACGGTTGCAGGGTCTTTTCCAAGCTCCTTGGCAAGCCAAAGGTTGGTCTTGTGTTGCTCAGCAAGAACTACTTTTAATCGGTTTATGTATTTTGCCATTGCCTTCTGATTTGCGAATTATGCAAATTTAGTGATAAATTCCGATATGGCAATAAAATATGCTGAGAAACATAAACCCATAAATGACAGTATATAAATATCGGCGCGGTTGGTAAATTTTGTTGGGAAAAGGGGCTGATATTTATATGGATTGCGGGGCAAATGAATAGCAGGGAGAAAGGGCATATATAAATAATCGCCCCATTTGTAAATGTTGTGAATATCTGACTGACAGTTTTTTATGGGTAAATCTATTTGCATAATTTTGCCGTTGTATTGATACGATGTCAATTGCAGAGACATCTTTTCAGATGGTGAACACGGGAATGCCTGCAACACTTCCCCGACGACCATAACCGCTAATACATCATATCATGGCGGACAATTTTAATATTCAATCAAATCAGGCAACCAGCGTGTTGCCAACATCTCCCCTCAAAGAAATCCTCACCATCGAGGAAGCTGCTGAATTTCTCAGCGTGTCGAAAAGCTATCTCTACAAACAGACGAGCGCACAGGCAATTCCCCATTACAAGCCGACAGGAAAACGGTGTTACTTCAAGCGAAGCGAACTTGAGGCATGGATTCTCGTTGGAAGAATCTCGACAAAATCTGAACTTGCGCAACGGGCGAATGCCTATTGCCTCAAAACCAGGAAGTGATGTGCGCCGAGGTTATCTCTTTCAATGCGGAACTGTCACCACCTATCTACGGACTCCCGTCAACGATGCAGAGGATGATTCGAGAGGTGTCGGATAAACGTCAGGCGGCCATTGACTTTGCTCTTGGTCCGGCACTTGGAGCTGCAAGCATAGCCATAGGAAGTCGGATTATTCTCAACTCCTACGGTTATAGCAACCGGCTCAACCTGTGGATAATGATGATTGGTCGGAGCACAGCCAACAAGACAGCACCAATGAAAGATATCTATGCACCGTTGTACAAAATCAACAATCGACTGTTTGATGAATACAGTGCGAAGGTGGAAGCCGTAAAAGCCGAGAGAGCAACCGGCAACGATAAACCTCTTCCCAAGACAAGTCAGATTCTGATTGAGGATTCCACACCCGAAGCACGTAATCAGGCACTTGAAGATAATACACACGGTCTTCTCAACAGCCGCGAAGAACTGACGGCAACAATTGGCGACATTGGACGGTATGGGAGCAGCGGTGAATTGAGCGCATTGCTGTCCCTTCGTGACTGCACTCCATTCACGACCAATCGCAAAGGCGAAGGGCTGAAAGTTATAAAGGCTCCGTTTTACTCATGGGTGAGCGGTATTCAACCTGGAATGTTGAAACCGACATTTGACAATCCGAAATTTCTGTCGATGGGATTCCTCAACCGTTTCTTGGCATTCTATCCCACAGAGATGCCAAAACGCACGGCGCGGAAATCGCCGGAGGCGGTGACCATTGACCTTGTTATAGCCGAGGCGTGGGACAAGCTCATCAGCGACACATATAACAATGTGGCGAAATCGGAGATAACCGCTTCCGGATCGGCGATAGAGGTATATTGTCGTTTCGTTGAAAACTCTATCCTGGCAGATGAGGCATCAGCAACAGATTACGAGGCATCCATCTGGGGTAAGTTGAGAATCTACGTTTTGCAACTTGCGGGAATAGCGTGCGTTATGAATGCCATCGAGCAAGGAAATCAACCGGCTGTAGTCACTGCGGAGCAGATGAGTTGGGCGGTGGATATGGCATACTATTCACAGGCATCCCAACTCCGTATGCTGACCGATATAATTGGTTCGACTAATACAACTCCGCAACTCACCAACAAAGAACTGTTGCTTTTATTGGAAAGTAGATTTCCGCATTTAATTAAATCTAAGCTGGCTGAAGCGATTGGCGTAGATCCTCGCCAAGTCAGACGATGGCTAAATGAATAGAATGCCCTACGTCCGATGTCCTGTTCAAGAACCTTTCGGCAGGACGTAGGACATAGGGCAGAACATGACAATTTTAATTCACCCATGAATATTCTTGAAACTCCTATAACTGTATTTGATCGTGTCGCATCGACTAATGGTCGTGTCTCATCTCTTGCCAAATTCCTTAATGATGCATCATCGCATCAACTCATCCAACAAATCCGAATGACGGAGGACAGGGCTGAGCGCACCCGACTAAAATCCTGTCTGCCATGCGCTACCATTTCGACAATCTGTCCCGATGGACGGAAGGCTGATGATACCTTCGAACATACCGGGCTTATTTGCATAGACATTGACGGGCAGGAAAATCCCGGATTTGGAAGCGGTGCCAAATTGAAAGCCGAGGTTTGCAAAGTTGCGGAAGTGGCATATTGCGCCATTTCGGCGAGCGGTAACGGCTGCTTCGCCATCTTTCTGTTGACGCATCCCGAAAACCATCTCGGACATTTTCTCGCCTTGCAACGACTGTTCAGAGCACGTTTAGGTATTGTCATAGACGGACAATGCAAGGATGTGAAACGGCTTCGCTTTGCGACTCTCGATTCGGAACCGTATATCAATGACAATGCCGAGCCTTTCCGCATAATTGATGCGATAACTATTCCCAAACATAATCTGACAAAAACGACAGCGATAATGGGACAGCGCACGTGGAATGGAAGCCCGGAAGAAACACTTGATAAAGTAGCGCGACTAACCAAAGAAGTTGTGAGACGGGGAATAGACCTCACAGACGGATATAGCAATTGGATTGAAATTGGCATGGCATTAGCGAATCTTGGTGAAGCAGGACGCGAGTTTTTCCATGCAGTCAGCTCTGTGTATCCGGGATATGACCGTGCAAAAACCGATACGAAGTTCACAAACCTTCTCAGAACGACCCGAAAGGTAACAATCGCAACATTTTTCCATCAATGCGAGGCGCACGGCGTCACTCTTGATAGAAACTATTGACAGGGACCAATGCGCTTGCGCGAAAGAAGGCTGTTGCCGCATTACCCGGTATCGGGGTAGCCTAATACCCCCTTCCGCCGAAAACGGCGCAAGGAGTTGCCGAATCGGCGAGATCAGAGCAAGCTCCCGAATGTAGATTTTCCGCAATTTAGAAGCCGTGGATTCGTCCACAAGGCTTCTCAAAAGGGGCTGCATCCAAATGATGCCACTTTGGCGTAGGCTTGCCATATAAAACCCGGCATGGGAGCCCACTTTCCCCTGTGGGTATTAACGATAACTTTCGTTGCCGAATCCAAGACTGCTGTGTGCATGGTTTTATAGGCAAAGCGACGGCTATATTTGCTGGGTTTATTCAAAATTAGGTTAGCCAATACATGGCTCTCTTATCCGGCTATGGCATTCGGCAGTCTTATTTGGCAATGACCAGGCTTGGCAACATACAAAAAGTCAGGAATAGCTATTCGGTTATAAAGGCTATATGATATGTGGCAGTTCGATGTGAAATTCTGAAAAGATGAACTTAATTCCGTTATCCGAAAAGCCAGACTGTAATTGTGGATTCTCATAGGCACACCGAAGCTGGTAGACAACACCGGATTTTAGACGACGAGCTTCTACGATGTTGAGATAATAGAATCACGACATCAATATTTGTTGTGTGCAATCAAACTATGTGGTTGCCACATCAAAATCAAATCTGATATGAAACTACACAATCTTCTTAACGAGCTTTCGAGTGGTGCATGGTTCGGCATCGGGCTAAGAATGTTGCCATATCCCGATATGAAAAGTTATTCCGGTCGATAAAATATCAAGCGTAAAAGGTTTCGTCGTTTCTTTCTTTTTGTAGCTGACTATTGCAGTACACTTTCGCATTGAGTACACTTTTAGTACACCTTGGAAATAAGAAACCCTTTGAAAATCAATTGATTATCAAAGGGTTGTGGTGCCCATAACAGGAGCACGAATATTAGATTATGTTAGACTGAGATGAAATTTGATTAAATTCTTGACATTGCCATAATACACTGTATTCGATTATATTAGCGTAATTTGGATGATTTTGGATAATTTGAAAAATCTATCTTGGTTTAGTTAAATCCAATCTTGGTTGACACGGTGTTGACACGAAAGCTATTGTGTATGTCAACCGTATTGACTAATTTTGTGTTGGAAATAATAATCACTCTCCTATGGCAACACTCACTCGTAATATCACGAAGGGTACCAACCCTATGGGGAAGGCGGAGCTTCTGCTGCGTCTTTCTGTATCGCGCAATCTTGTAGTCCGTCTGAAGACTGGACTTTGGATGGATCCCTCACGTTTTGGCAAGAGAACATTCTCCCTACCCAAAGACCCTGTGGCACGTGCCGAGATTCGCGCAATAGAGGATAGGCTTATCGACATTGAGCGGTTCCTTATCAATCTCTGCGAGAAAACACCATCCGATACGTTGACAAAGGATTTCGTCACAGCACAGTATGACTTGTTTCTGCATCCGAAACCGGAAAAGCAGAAACGGCAACCTCGGGATCCGAACTTCTTCGACACATTCGAGGATTACATCGAAAAGAAGAATATCTCGGAATGGCGCATCAAACATCTTCGGGTTCTGAAACGTGCCCTGATGCGCTACGAACTTTATGTCCGCGCCAATGGTCGGGGTCGTTATAAAATCAAACTCGACGAGTTTACGGTTGATGATGTCAACAGTTTTGAAAAGTTCCTACGCTCGGAACATAAAATCCACGAAAAGTATCCGGAAATATACAAGGTGGTTCCGGCTGACACTCACACAACACGCAAGAAGCCGAGGCCGCAGCCCAAAGGCGATAACACCATCATCGGTTTGTTTGGACTGATGCGGGCTTTCTATCGCTGGTGCCGTGACCAAGAGTTGACAACCAATGACCCATTCGCCAAATACAATGGCAAGACAACGGAGGTTTATGGCACACCCTATTACATTACTCTTGAAGAGCGCGACCGGATAGCCGACTACGACTTTTCGGCAAATCCGTCATTGGAGGCACAACGAGACATTTTCATCTTTCAGTGTCTTATCGGATGCCGTGTGTCCGACCTCATGGCAATGACTCCAGCGAGTGTCATCAATGGCGCAATCGGGTATATGCCGCAAAAGACAAAGGGCGAGCGACCGCAAGTTGTCAGAGTACCACTCAACGCAAGAGCCCAAGCCCTCGTTGCTAAGTATGCCGGACGCGATGACTTGAACGGCAAACTGTTTCCCTTCATCAGTTCGCAGAAATACAATGTAGCCATCAAGAAGATATTCACAACCTGCGGAGTCAACCGTATGGTCACCGTTCTCAATCCTACAACCGGAGCAGAAGAAAAGTGCCCGCTGAATGAAATAGCCAGCAGCCACTTGGCACGACGTACTTTCATCGGCAACCTCTACAAGAAAGTCAAAGATCCTAATCTCGTCGGCTCACTCAGCGGTCATAAAGAAGGCAGCAAAGCCTTTGCTCGCTACCGTGACATCGACGAGGACATGAAGAAGGAACTCGTCAACCTCCTTGACTGATTTCTCTTTTCCCCAGCCCCTACACATAGGTTCAGTTCATCGGGCATATATAGTGCCCGAACTGAACTAAACCAAAAAATGGGATGCAATCTTCTGTGAGAATGCATCCCATTTGTATAGAGGGTAATCGTCAATTATCCCTTAGGTGGATATGGATCATTTCCATAGCTATTCCTGTCGCGGAAATGACCTTGACGATTGTGGATAAACATTTCCGATTGCTGATTAATAGCAATCTCTCTTGCGCGGGCTATTGCTTCACGCTGAGTGTCGAAAGTCTGGGTAACACGAGTATTTCCAGCGCCTCTTACACTCCATCTTCCGTTATTCGGGACCACATGTTGATTCTTTCCCATGGTATCAACGTTTATGGATTGAGGGGCAACAGTGAACACATCCGTCAGCATCAGCATCATAATAACGCTTTGCTGCTTTTAGCGCTTCTTCATCTGAAGAGAACCATCCAAGGTATTGGCGATTCCATTCTGAAGGCATCCACAGACATCCTTCTTTGTGGACTTCGTGGTTGTATTCTGAACCACTCTGTCGATTTGTATTTACATAATATTTTGGCATGACCAATCTATTAAAAAGTGTTAATTTGGTCATCTCTATAATGAATTTTTCATTATATTCGAAATAAAGAATCCTTAAAAGAATAAGGTGAGAAGCCTTATTTTGCCTCCTACAGCAAAATTGAATTCTTTATTTGGACGTATGAGATGACCGTCTTGTGCGTCCTTTGTTTTTGTCTTTTGTTTTCTCGGCAATTTATTTCTCGTTGCTCTCTGCCTTTCTGGGCTTTGAGCGTTGGTTTAGCTTATATATTTCTAAAGTGTCGTGTTTGAGTTTGCTTAGATCAAACATTATCACGTTGTTTTTATAGTCGTATCCCAAACTGTCAAACAATGGCTTTGCATTCACATAGTAGTAAGCGCCAGATTTGCTGACATCGAATGCGTCCTCATCCTTATCTAACCGACAGTTTATCAAGAGCAACTCATCGTTGTCATTCATGGCAAATTTAATGCCAGATTCTACGGATAGCCCCAACTCTCTAGCTGTTTCATCCGTAAAACCTAATTTGCCTGACGAGTGAATCGTACATTTTAGTTTTGCGTTATATTCGCGTGCGCTAAATATTCGTATCTCCATTGCTCTTATGTTTTATAGACACAAATTTACGAATTATTTTTCAATGCCACAAACTATTCTGCGGTTTTGTGCGATTGTGTTGAAAATAATTTTAATGTCTGTCTTGGTTGTCTTGTAAATTGTTTAAGATCTCTTTCTTGTTGCTTGCCTCCCCTTTGTGTGTGTCTTCTGGGCGGATTCAAGGTGTATCGTTATCTTAGACTCTAATTTACACACCCAAAATCTTATATTAGAGCCTTTTTCGGTGTTAATTAATGTTAATAACATAAGGCGTTTCATAGCATTATCAAGCTACATTATACGATAATGCCACCAGAAAGAAGCAAATATATGCTTATGCCAATTCAAAGATGGAAGTTGGGAAGTAATGACATTCAACGGCAGGATTGCATTTATTTCTCTTTAAATCAACGCCATATAGATGTTCCACATATTCATTTATCTCGTCTTTAGAAGATAAGTTAAGTAGTTCCTCAACTTGCGTAGAAGACAAGTTAATGACACCGAAATTCTTTACGTAGTTTTTCGCGTAAGAATAGTACCCTGTTGCATAAGGTTTACTTGTATGCTTCATGTAGTAATCGAACACTGATGATTCAAGTATTCTTTTCAGGGCCTTCAATTTTTTCTCATCCTGATGAAATATTGCGTATCCACAGTAGATAAGCATATCTTCATTGTCTGTGAAAACGAAATGGGGCACATCTGTCATATAAGGGAATAGCAACTTCTTACCTTTGTCTGAAATCGCCTGAGTGCGCCCGAAAGCGTACCATACCGGGAAGTTACCCTCTCCTTTATCCCTGTCATCTAACCGTCTTCTATGTAATGATAGATATTGGTATGCCTTAGGATATTTGCTTATAAAGAGAGCCTCCGGAATGGGTTTGTTATTTGAATCATAGGGAAAAATCACTTTCTCCATGAGATCATGAATCTCATCCTCTGAATGAAGGATATTAGGTTTGATTATATCCTTACAGATTCCTTTCTCAATGCAATATTCCAATCCATCGAGCATCATATAATAGTAAGAGTCATCTTCTTTATATGGATGGAATATGAATATATCATTTGCCAAGGTTGCAATTCCATTCTTTATGAGATACTTATCGCCTAGAGGTGTACCTGTAAGCTCAATGCGTTCTATAATCTGAAGGACATCGCTTTGATTCAGGTTCCAACCTTTGTAACTATCGAGGCCATTATAGGGTATAATATCATATTCGAAATATTCATTGTTCTTTATCTCAACTGATGACGCTCGATGATATTTAATGGTGTTGCGCTCTTGTTTAGAGATGAAAGTAATGCAGGTGTAGGCAAGCTTCTTGCCAAAAATCAGTTCATCCCCGAAATCTATTATATCAAGACCAATCTGATGCTTAACCATGTATTTCCTCAAACCACGGGCATTGACACTCTTAAAGAAAGAGTTCAAAGTAATATAACCTAATCGTCCATGCTCATTAAGTATCTTCATCCCTATCTCAAAGAATGGCAGATATAAATCCGCATTTCCACCAATGGTCACTTCCCAGTTCGGGAGCAAAGCCTTAGATTCTAGTTCAATATTTTTTGACCTCACATAAGGTGGATTTCCGATAACGTAGTCATAGCCTCCATTCTTTTTAACAGTGTCAAATTGGCAAAAATCGAATGACAGAGAATTCGCACAATAGATATGAAGGTCTGATTCTTTGATGTACTCATCGTTTGTGAGGGCAGTTAATGCAAGGAGTAGTTTCGTTCGTCTGACGCTATTTGCACTAATGTCAACTCCGTACAATCTGCTAATAATAGATTGGAAGGAATAATCGCTATTTCTTATAATCTGTGCTGCTGTATACAAAAATGCGCCACAGCCACATGCCGGGTCGATAATTAATCCATTATTGAATTTGTTCGGGTCCTCAGCAGATAGTTGATTAATAATAAAATCACGAATGTACGACGGAGTATAGATAGCTCCGTTTTTAGTCCGTTCATCAATTGGTACGGCTTGTTCAAATACCGAAATCACATCTTCGATAGTAACGATATCCTCAAACGTGTGGGTTACGACAGATTCTCTAAGAAATTCTGCAATGAATCCTTCTGATGGGAACAGTCCATTATTTACTAGAAATGAACCTACAACCTCAGCATCTAATTGCCGAGGGTCTGAAAGCTTGCATAATGTATTAAGTGTTTCCTTACGCATAGTTCCTGTCATTTCTTTGGTTAGACATTATCGTGATTTTCTCGTCTGCTGTGAATTGATACAATCTACAACAGATCGTATCAAGGTCATTCCATAGTGCCTTGATAGCAGGCGCGTAACGGGACGCACGAGATGTAGTCGCATTCATCCGGGTATGAAGTTGCTCAATTTGCCTTGCAACATTTGCCAGTTGCACCATATCGGTTGACATTTCATTATATGAAAGTGTCGGAAATGGGACTGGGTCAAGAAACTGCTTATTAAATTTATAATACCCATTCTGTTGAGGATTTGCGATTAACTTGGCAAAGAATGCAAAAGGAGTCGAATTGATTATTCCAGCCAAAGCATAAAGCCTGTCATCGGTAATATCCTCGATATTAATAAAAAACATATTGGCATTATCGCAATACGCTGTTTCATTCCTTATCACCGCAGCTTGTGGGTCTTGTGTCGTCATAGGGACACAAATCTTCCTATAAACAGCATTGTGGTTATTGGCACGAGTGAAAAGATGCCAAGTTTCCTCTTTGTCCAATGAAGGGAACCTCAAAGGCAAGGTCTGCACTTCACTTTCTATCCGATTTCGATGGCGAGCAAGATACGATGCGGCAAGTGGGAATCTTTCCTGAAAATCTGAGAATATAATTTCCTCAGCTTTACCATTTTTAACATCATAGGGGAAAATAATGTATGTATCTTCCGGTCTTATAGACAGGGGTACAAAATGCTCGTTACACATCAATGCCCTGCAGGCTGATTTTTCAAGCTTGATATTATCTTCTAAAGCCGTGCTTCCATATATATAATCGCTGTCAACATAGTCGACATTGATGTGGTATGCGGGATCCCATAGAACCTGAACTCCAACCTTAATGTGACATATATCGCCAAGACATCCAAGGTTTTTTCGCTTTGACAAGATTAGATTGGTTAAATATGGATTGTCAAAATTCCATGGTGTTTCTGAAATCGAATCCTTGGATAAAGAAAATAACTCTTGATTCTTAGATGACTGATAGGTGAAAGACTCATTGTCTGTTGAAGATTTGTCGCATACAAGAATAGCAACATACGTAATTCGACCATCAAAGAGGTTTGTTTCTTCGTAGTCGTGAATATGACGTAATAACCGATTACCTGAGATAAGTTTTCTTATCCCTTTCCCATAATCAGTTTTAAAGAATCGTTTTTGTATCAGAAAGCCAAGGCTGCCGGTCGGATTTAAAAATTCAAGACCTCGTTCAATAAAAGGTATTGCTAAGTCAATCTTCCCGTTCTTGCTTGATTTGTATCGACACTTTATGTATGATGCCATCGTCGGAAGTTCAACGTTGTAGTTCTTTACTTCTACATATGGAGGATTGCCAATCACATAATCAAAACCACCTTTATTGCTTACAGAAGGAAATGCTTCTTCCCAATTGAATATATTGGTTGCCTCCAACTCATCGGGATTATCAATCAGATTAGGATAATGAGTCAGAACCTCTGATGATACTAATGTATTACCACACTTTATATTTTCTCCAACACCGTTGAGAATCTTAGATCCATATAACCCGACTTGGTCATATGACTGCATATTATACCCATCAATAATCTTCAAAGATAGTGAAAGTTTTGCAACTTCAACGCTTTCTTGATTGATGTCTATTCCAAACAGGCAAGATGATACGATATGCTTCTTACCATTTATATTCAATACGGGTTCTCCATCTATGATCTCATAATACTCTTGACTAAGACTGGTAGGATTCTCTTTGATCTTATTTATCACAGCTCCCTCTAAGTAATCATACATTCCTGCCAAAAACACCCCGCTACCACATGCTGGGTCAAGCATCGTGATAGAAAGAATGTCGTTAACCGTCATATTGTCAAGACGATTCTTACAAAGGGTTGCAGTTATGGTATCTGTTACCAGCGACATCGGTGTTGTCACCGCGCCATTGCTCTTTTTGAACTCCGATTTAAGAGAATTTGATAAGTTCCCGTTTGTATCTTCCACCAGATGATAACCAAGGAAAATATCATATATATCGCTGATGCTCTTTAATGGAATTACATCGAAGCAATAAGGCGACGGATAGTAGAGGTAGGTCAAAAGTTTGGAAAACACATCATTTGAAATGTGCAAGTTGTGTATGGCTGTGAGTCTTTCGAACATAGGACCATCATAGTGCTCATAAAACTCCATATACGATGATGCCTTGAATTTATTCCAGAAACTCGCTTCAAGATATCGTTGTAATAAACCATCTTCTTCAAGCCCCTTTGCTTCACATACTCGTATAAAAAGTATACGATTCAGAATTATCTGTGTCCATAAGTTTAGGTCGCTCACAGATGTCTCAGAATCATTGTTCTCCTTGATTGATTTTGCAAGATCCAGCCGAATATCGCATAAAAATTGGGCGAAGTTTTTGTCCAGAGCATCCGAGCCTCGAAAGTCAACCTTTGCAAAGTCATTCAGTACGTTATCTCTATCGAGGAAACGTCTAAGCAACTCAAAATTGCTGATATACTCATCAATGGTAAAATAATGTATCCTTGCAAAATCAGCGGAGTCTGTGGCATTCGGCATAGCTGTACAGTCATAAATTGCCAGTTCTTCAAAATCAGTTACTATGGAATACGGTGCACCAATAGACCATCCATAGGATCTTATCTGAAATGCGACATTTTTATCGTTTTTGATATCGACTGCTTGTTTCTTGGCATCAATAAAAAAAAGCCTCTTATTACCGTTCATCAAGGTGTAATCTGGCTTTACATAGCGAGAACCTATACCATGCAATTTTTCTCTTTCAGAGCGCTCAAGTGTACGTTCCTGCATTACTTGACGGGTGTTGTTGACATCCCAGCCAAACACCTCAAGCATATCGTTTATCCACATTCGAACAGTTTCTTCAGATGCATTCTGAAGCAAACCATTGTCTCTTGCAGATAAAAACCTTTCAACTAATAATGAAAATTTATTCTTGTGGTCCATAGTTATTCGGTTTTGATGCCATATTCTGTTAGACTTTCTGATACAATACTCAAGACTTCATTAGGTTCTTCATCCTGAGATAACAAATCATATACCTTGCCAGCCAACCATAATTTTTTCAGATAATCGAAATCTATGCCATAAAATACAGCAAGAGCCTTGACATGCTCCACCCTGGCAATTCGTTCGCCATTTTCAATTTTACAATATACAGCATTATCTATACCTATTGCGGAGGCAACTTGTCTTTGAAGAAGATCGTGCTCTTCTCTCAATGATTTCAACTTATCTTTCAAAAGCATAGTCTTATATTTTTGTGCAAAGTTAGTTAAACAAAATGAGACAATCAAATGAATTGACAAAAAATGTCAAGACAAAATATTGCAATACAATGGCAATGCAAAAGACCAAGAACACTTAATGATAATTAATGCCACCGGCAACTGCGGGAGCTGTCGATGGCATTGAATTGGGATTAATGTCACATATGGAAGCCTCCGTTGAGGTGCTTGCCTCGGCGTTTGGCTCGCCATGCATCAAGGGCTTGCTTAGGCGTTAGTTCCGGATGTCTTGCCTTGAACTCAGGGAATGTCTCGGTATCGCCTCCGGATACAGAACAGCCTCCTTCTTCGGAAACGGGCGTTTGTTGAGTATGGCTGACAGATGGGGCAAAGGAAGAAGTTGCGGACTGTTTAGGTTCGTCCGGGTTTGAGGAAAATATTCCCGGGGCCTTGATTTCTGGAACAAATTTCAAATAGACAGTTGAGTATTCTCCCTTACATCCATCGACGCGGATTGCTTTGCCGGCGACATAGTCATTGATCTGCTGTCCCGAAAATTTCACTCCTCGGAAATTGGTTATCGGGACAATAGAGCCGTCGGCATACATCCATTTTGAGTCTGGATGCAATGGGCGATTCTCTGAAAGATGCTTTCGGATATTACCGTAACTGAAACGCCGGTCAATCTTCGATGCAGAAAACCGCTTCCCTTTTCGGGTGTACCACAGGCCTTGCACCTCATGGGTGCCACGCTTGTATTTGTACTCTATACCGACACCTGACGCTTTGAGTTTAGCCTTGAATTTGTCAAAATCGCAGATGTTGCGGTCTTCCCATGCGTCATTTATTGCATTAAAAATCTCGTATCTGATTTTCTCGACACCACGAAGATTATCCACATTAGTATGCTGCTTACCTTCGGAAATATGCAGTCCATACTCCTCAGTCAAGGAACGACAAGCGTCTTTATTGCGACTATAGTCATTACTATCGGAGATTGTCTCACCGAAATTATTGATGCGGCTATACACCAAATGGCAGTGCGGATAATCCTTGTCGAAATGCCGGACCAATATATAAGGAGTGTCTTTTATGTCCATTCTCTCCATATATTTTCCAGCGATTTCAACCATCATTTCCTCTGTCACCTTGTCCTTATCCAAGGCGTGAAAGTTGAGAGAAATGTGTCCGACCGGGTCTTTGACATTCGGGTTCATAGATATGTTATCCTGTAAAGAGGCGGTGATTTCCGCTCGCCCACCTGACAGAAATACATCTTTAGAGTCGATGATTTTCCATTCATCACAGGGCGAACCATCCGGTTTGTCCTTCTTCTTTCGGGTGACATAATCAATGCAACCTCCGGCACTTCCGCCGTTGCTTATCTTGCCCATCATATGCTGTCGGGAGTATTACGATAGGTTTTGATAAGCGACAAAATAAAGTCCCGGCATTCGTATATGTCCCGGAAAAGTTGGACAAGGTTCTCATTTGTTGAACCTCTGTTACTACTGGTGCGATAAAAATCGCGTTAGTTTAGAAGTCATCAAATAAAGAGAG
>ERZ777305.2049-NODE-2049-length-19145-cov-14.834468_pt1 | contig 19145 bp, 21 predicted proteins | sample MGYA00374965_ERZ777305 | MGnify/ENA primary metagenome ERZ777305 (study PRJEB29328, sample SAMD00013331) | mouse gut metagenome | study: EMG produced TPA metagenomics assembly of the Metagenome analysis of fecal microbiota from mouse which was promoted... | reverse complement strand
TAAGACATCGCCCTTTCACGGCGGTAACACGGGTTCGATTCCCGTCGGAGTCATTACGATAGCACTAATGTATTTGCCGATGTGGCTCAATTGGCAGAGCAGCTGATTTGTAATCAGCAGGTTATCGGTTCGAGTCCGATCATCGGCTTGTGTCCGTAAGGGTTTATGGACCTTTAGCTCAGTTGGTTAGAGCAACCGGCTCATAACCGGTCGGTCCTGGGTTCGAGTCCCCGAAGGTCCATTTTATTAATTTAATCTGTTGTTTGGCCTAGTGGCTCAGTTGGTTAGAGCGCCGCCCTGTCACGGCGGAGGTCGTCGGTTCGAGTCCGATCTGGGTCGTTTGGGGTCTTAGCTCAGCTGGGAGAGCATCTGCCTTACAAGCAGAGGGTCACAGGTTCGAGCCCTGTAGGCCCCATGATTTTATTATCTGTCTAGCTGGTGTGGCGGAATAGGCAGACGCAAGGGACTTAAAATCCCTCGGTGGCAACATCGTGCCGGTTCAAGTCCGGCCACCAGCATTATATGTTTGAAACAGAACCCGATTTTAGCCTGTGGCTGGTGCGGGTTCTGTTTCTATTTATGCTTATTAAAAGTCCGGGATTAATTATGGCGGTACGAGAAATTATTTATGAAGGTAAAATCACAAAACCTTCCGCAGGGACCTCATTTCCAGCCTTCTCTTATAATAGCGCAGCAGTCCGGCAGCTTTGTTAAAAAACCAGAAGGAATAGACAAGAACTTTGTTGAAAGAGCCAATGCGTTCCCTTGTAGTTCCATGGTAGTAATTTCCGCCGCAACTGACAGGCTTACCGGAACGGATATAGTTTACCAAATCTGTTTCTGTCATGATGCCGTCGGGAATATCCGTATATGCAAAACCTACACAGTCCGGTTTGTGGGCATCGCTTCCTCCGAAGCCGGGAAGGTTATTTTGTCTGGCCAGACTTGCGGCAGCTACATTTGCTTCAGGGGGTTCGCAGGCATTAAAAGTTTCCATAAAATCAAAGTTTTTTATGATATCCGGTGTTTTGCGGAAGCGCCTGGTGTTGCAGAGGCTTAGGTATTTTTCACCGCAGGGATGGGCAGGACCCAAAATACCACCGAAAAAGTGTACGATTTCTATAAGAAGGGTAACAGGAAGCCCGCGCAGTTCCAAAATGGGTAATTTGATATATTCCGGCATAATTACCAGAATATGTCCGGCATCTATGGTATCATACTCTATGCCTTTTAATACCACAAAATCTTTAAAAGCAGGTTCCTCCCTGTGTTTTTTGTAATAGCGGTAAGCGTCGTAGGAATTGTGGTCGCTGATTAACATGCCATGATATCCTTTTTGTTTTAACAGGGAAACATATTCATCCAGATTAATCTTGCCATCCAAAGAACCTTCCCTGGTGTGGCAGTGCATATCAAACCGCATGTCTTTACTCCTTGTCTAATTCTTGAAAATAGTATATACTTACTATATTTCTTCTTGCCTTTTTTATGCATTCGTTACAAAAGAATCCCGGTTGTGTAAAATTTCGGAAAATAAAAAGGTCACCCTGCAGTGACAAACTAAAACAGAGTGACGATAAAAAAGGAAACGTGCGTTAGAGGATTCGAACCCCCGACCTTTTGGTCCGTAGCCAAACGCTCTATCCAGCTGAGCTAAACGCACATCATATACAGGGAAATAATAGTCATACCTGCAACATTAAGTATTTTACAGGGTTATTTTTAAAATGTCAAGCGGTTTTATAAAAAAACCGAAAACACCAGAAAAATAAGGAGATACAGCGTGAAAAAATTTTTGAAAGTATTTTTTAAAATTGTATTTAGCAGAACTTGGATTATTTTACTGTCATTACTTCTTCAGGTGGCAATCCTGGTAAGCAGTTTTATCTGGCTTAGGAATTATAGTACATATATTTTTGGCGCCATGATTTTTTTAGGTGCGCTTGCTATTATATATTTGATAAACAAAGACGATTTGCCCGAATTCAGAATGGCATGGATTATTCCCATCTGCATATTTCCTGTTTTCGGAATCGTTTTTTTCGTTCTGGTGGATAGAAACTGGGGCAGCAGAAGCCTGAAAAAGGAAATGAATAAAGTGTTTGAAAAAACAAGGCATTACCTGTCCCAGGATTCGGATTCGCTTGTGGTAATACAGAGCTGTGATGATGCGGCGGGGCAGGTGGCTTTTTATTTGAACAGAGAAGGCGGATACCCTGTTTATTGGGGAGAAGAGGCGGTTTATTTCAGACTGGGCGAAGATAAGTGGCAGGATATGCTGAAAGAGCTTAAAAAGGCGGAAAAGTTTATTTTTTTGGAATACTTTATTGTAGAGCCCGGTATTATGTGGGATTCTATATTGGAAATATTGCAGGAAAAGGTGAAAGAAGGCGTGGAGGTCCGCTTCATGTATGACGGCATGTGCTCTCTTTTACTTCTTCCGTACAATTATCCTGAAAAAATGAAGAAGTTAGGTATAAAGACCAAAGCGTTTGCACCGATTATGCCGCTTTTGTCAACCCATCAGAACAATCGTGACCATAGGAAGATACTGGTTATTGACGGCAAAATTGCCTATACGGGAGGCGTGAATCTGGCGGATGAATATATCAACAAAAAAGAGCGTTTCGGACACTGGAAAGATGTTGCGGTAAAAATATCGGGGGACGCAGTGGACAGCTTTACAATGATGTTTTTAAGAACTTGGGATATTCTGGAGAAGCCCAGTGATTATAAGAGGTATCTGCACCAATGTGCAGGGGGGAAAAAAGAAGGGTTTGTAATTCCTTATGGAGACGGACCAAACAAAAAGGAAAATATGGCAGAGAAAGTTTATCTGGATTTGCTGAATACATCAACCTGCTATGTGCATATCATGACGCCGTATTTCATTGTGGACAGTACCATGCTGATGATGTTAAAGTATGCAGCCAAACGAGGAGTGGAGGTGCAGATTATTCTGCCGCACATTCCCGATAAAAAATACGCTTTTGCCATTGCCAGAACGTATTATCCGTCTTTGTTGGAGGCCGGTGTACAGATTTATGAATATACCCCCGGTTTTGTTCATGCAAAGATGTTTGTGTCGGATGACTGCAAGGCGGTTGTGGGTACCGTGAATCTGGATTACAGAAGTCTTTACCATCATTTTGAATGCGGGGTATATTTTTATAGGACGGCTGTTGTCAGAGAAGCAGAGCGTGATTTTCAGGACACACTTAATCAGTGCATCAAGGTGACGCCCGCATACTATAAGAAGATACCTGTGTTATCTAGAATCTGGGGACATGTGTGCAATCTGATAGCGCCCCTTATGTAACATAGGGTATACGTTTTTTTATAAAAAGTTTAGATTCCCTTTTCTTTCCATTTATTTACGGATTACAGCGGACATGCTATAATTGGCAGGAGAAATAAGGTGTGTTTCAAATCCTGTATTAATGGAAGAGGAAGGCAAGTACTTCGGAATGGAAGGATGTTATGACAAAACAAGAATTTCTGGATAATTTACGAATGGCTCTTTCAGGAAGGGCAAGTGCTTATACGGTAGAAGAAAATGTAAGGTATTATGAGGATTATATCCGTACGCAGGTACGAATGGGCAGAAGTGAAGAAGAGGTTCTGAAAGAACTCGGAGACCCCAGACTGTTGGCAAGAAGCATTGCAGAGGCCGGCAGACATGCGGAAACGGGGCAGGCGCGTGATGCGCAATATGTTTCAGGGGATAACTTCGGTGAAGACAACGGCTATGGTTATGACCGGGGATATCGCGGCAAGGTGTATCGGATGCCGGGCTGGCTCATTGCATTTTTGGTGGTGTTTGTCATTATTATTATTCTATCGGCTGTATTTTCCGTGCTTTCGTTTTTGGCGCCCATATTACTGCCGGTTCTGATTATTATGATGGTGATAAAAGTGCTCCGGCGTCATTAAACGGATGATGAGCTGCCAGGGGGGCTGGCAGCTCATCGAGGGGAGTATAAATAATTAATATATAAGGGTTCACAAAGGAAATAATGAAGGGTTATGTTCCTTTGCTGATTTTATTATATAATACTTTAGTACTAATTGCAAGAGAAAAATAGTAAAAAAGTCCTATAAATATAAAGTATATTTTTTGATTGTTGCAGAAATAATATTTGTGTAACTAAAAACAAACAGGAGGAGTTTCACATGTCTAATAACAATCAGAACAATGAAAACCAGAACAAGTACAACAACTGTTCAGACAGTACCAAGAACAGTACACAGAACAACAACCAGAACAACAATCAGAATAAGCAGAACAAGCAGAATAACAACCAGAATAACTTCTAAGTTTTTCTGAGTGGCAAGGGGCGTTTCGGCGCCCCTTTTTGCGTGCGGAATATGGAAATTACTTATTGAAGCTGTGGTATACAATGTTCGATTTTGTGCGCAAAAAACTGTTGGAAGCTGGAAAAAAGAATGGTATACTATTAAGGATAACCGCTAAAGGATTAAAAAACGGCTTGGTGTGAATGGAGAAAAGGGAATGCGGAAATTTGAATTGATAGCCCCCTGCCATTTTGGTATGGAAGCAGTCATAAAAAAAGAAATCATCGAACTGGGGTATGATGTGACGGAAGTGGCTGATGGCAGAGTTACGTTTTTAGGAGATGAAGAAGCCATTTGCCGGGCCAACATATTTTTACGGACGGCGGAGAGGATTCTGATTAAAGTGGGAAGCTTCCACGCGGAAACTTTTGAGGAACTTTTTCAGGGAACCCGCAGTCTTCCATGGGAAGACTATATTCCGGCTGACGGTAAGTTCTGGGTCGCCAAGGCGGGAAGCGTAAAGAGTAAGCTCTTCAGTCCTTCGGATATCCAGTCCATCATGAAAAAGGCCATGGTAGACAGGCTGAAAGGGATTTACCATATTAACTGGTTTGATGAAACAGGAGAAAGCTTTCCAATCAGGGTCTTTTTAATGAAGGATGAAGTGATGGTAGGGCTTGACAGCACGGGAGAGTCTTTGCACAAGAGGGGATACAGGAAACTGACAGCGAAAGCGCCTATTGCGGAAAATCTCGCGGCGGCCTTGATTATGCTGACCCCATGGAATGAAAATCGTATTCTGGTAGACCCTTTTTGCGGCAGCGGTACCATTCCCATAGAAGCTGCCATGATGGCAGCGCATATTGCACCCGGTATGAACCGGGAGTTTACGGCTATGAAATGGGAAAATATAATCGGAAAGAAGTGCTGGTATGAGGCATTTGACGAAGCTGCTGCACTGGTAAAAATGCCAGCCGATACGGATATACAGGGATATGACATTGATGACAAAATGGTGGGGATATCCAGGGAAAATGCAAGGCTTGCCGGGGTGGAAGGGTTGATTCATTTTCAGCGGCGCGGTGTGGATGTGTTGAGCCATGCCAAAAAGTATGGCTTTATTATTACCAATCCGCCTTATGGGGAAAGACTGGAGGAGAAAAGCGCTTTATCTGCGCTTTACAGGACAATAGGAGAGAGGTTTGCGGGACTGGACGCATGGAGCATGTACCTGATAACCGCTTATGAACAGGCAGAGCGGGATATCGGGAGAAAGGCGGATAAAAACAGAAAACTTTATAATGGCATGATAAAGGCATATTATTATCAGTTTATGGGTCCCAGACCACCAAAGGAGAAGCGGCCTGACAGGAAAAGAGGATTATGCGTACAGGATTGAGGATACGGACATTTATATATGCATTGTTATATTGCGTTGCAGCCATGGGCGGCATGATATACTATGCTGACCACAAGATTATTATGATTGATAATGTTGCGCAGGACCAGGTGGCCGGGGGTGTGCAGGATGGTGAGGATGCAGGTTTGGGCAGACAGCTTCGGTTTAAACAGGGGGAAGAGAGCGACGATTATTTGTGGATTCCGTTGGAAGCAGGTGTAAAAGCAGAAGATGTGACCATGGAGAATCACTACATGGACAGGGAAATCTGGATTTACATACGCGGCACGACAGAAAATTATTATGATAAAGAAGCTGTTTTCGGCAATATTTCCCAGGTGGAATCCGGCACATATGATTATGTCCGGGATACCGTGCTGTTAAAATTCAGACTGCTTGATGTGTATGAGTGCAGAAGTTTTATTGAAGAAAACTATCTACATATAGAGTTTGTCCCTCCCAGGGAAATGTTTGACAAAATTGTGGTAATTGATGCAGGATGCGGCGGAAAGGATGAAGGGATTTCAGCATACGGGGTAACGGAAAAAGAGTTTACGCTGGATATCGTGAAACGTTTGAAGCTGTTATTGGAACAGACAGACATAAAAGCATATTATACAAGGACGGAGGATGCGGACATTTCAGAGGAAAGCAGGGTGTATCTTGCCAATGCTGTCTGCGCGGATATGTTTATCAGCATCCGCCTCAATGAAAGTGAGGATACTTCCGTTTACGGTACGGAAACTTTTTACAATAAGGATTATTTTATCCCCGGTTTTGGCAGTGTGCAACTTGCCGATATGGTGGAGAGGAATGTGGTTACCGAAATCAGCGGCCGCGGAAACGGGTTGTTTCCGGCAAAAGAAGATGATATGATATTGCAGGAAGTTAGGATTCCGGCAGCAGTGCTTTGCGCAGGATATGCCACTAACGGAAAGGAAGCCGGTTTACTGCAGGAAGAAACATACAGAGAGCGTATTGCCGAAGGATTGTATCAGGCGATTCTTGAAGCATATGAGTAGTACGGATTTAACGGGGAAAAGGAGGAAAGTATGGCGGACAGGATTGTATTTGCAACGGGAAATGCAGGTAAAATAAAAGAAATCAAAGGGATATTGGGGGATTTAAACATGGAAGTGGTATCCATGAAGGATGCCGGCATCCAGACGGAAATAGAGGAGAACGGGTCTACATATGAGGAAAATGCATTGATAAAGGCAAGGGCTGTGGCAGCAGGAGCAGAAAAGGGTGATATCGTCATGGCGGATGACTCCGGGCTTGAGATAGACTATCTGAACAAAGAGCCGGGTATTTTTTCCGCCCGTTATCTGGGGGAGGAAACATCATACAGGATAAAAAACAACAGCCTGATTGAGCGCCTTGAAGGCGTACCCGAGGAAAAAAGGACAGCACGGTTTGTCTGTGCCATTGCAGCAGTTTTTCCCGATGGAAGGGAATGCACCGTGAGGGGGGTCATAGAGGGCAGAATCGGACATGAGGAAAAAGGTAGCGGCGGATTTGGATATGACCCTATTTTTTATGTCCCTGAACTGGGAAAGACAACTGCGGAACTGACCGGAGAAGAAAAAAATGCAGTCAGTCACAGGGGACGGGCGCTTCAGGCCATGAAGGAAGAATTGCTAAAAAACGGGTGATGGGGACGTAAGATGAAAGTTCTGATTGTTAGTGACACACATAAAAAAAATGAAAATTTTTTTAAAGTGCTGAAAATGGTCTCACCGGTAGACATGGTGATTCACTGCGGTGATTTGGAAGGAAGCGAGTATGCCATATCGGCAGCACCGGACTGTGTTGTGGAAATGGTGGCAGGTAACAATGATTTCTTTTCCCAGCTTCCCATGGAGCGGGAGTTTGAAATAGGAAAATACCAGATATGGGTAACCCATGGACACAATTATTATGTCTCGATGGGAAATGAGCGATTAAAACAGGAAGCAAAAACAAGGGGGGTGGATATTGTATTTTACGGACACACACACAGGCCGGTGATTGACCTAAACGGAGATGTCGTTGCCATCAACCCCGGCAGTCTTTCTTATCCGAGACAGGACGGGCGGAAACCATCCTATGTCCTGATGGATATAGACAGATTTGGGGAAGCGCATTTTACATTGAAATACTTATAATAGGAAGGAGAATGATAAAATGAAATATTCAGACACAGCCAGAGTAAACAAGAGTACGATTTTATGTCATGGAATCATTGACGGCATCACTGCATTGGCGTATTTTGTTGAAGTATTGAAAGGGAGCAGGGATTTACCTTATTTTTTTATGATTGCGGCTCTTTGTATTGTTCCGGTTATCATAGAGGCATGGATTTACCACAGGAATCAGGACAGTCTTTTTATCAGGAAGCTGGTGGCGTGGAGTTATGCGCTTTTGTATGCCGTTGCCGTATTCACTACAAACAGCACGCTTACCTTTACATATGTTATCCCCATGCTGGTGGCAATTACCCCTTATTCGGACCAGAAGTACTGTGTTAAAATCGGAATCGGCGCCATGATTGTCAATGTGGCGGATGTTGTTTATAGGGCAATGACATTCGGATATGCCAAGGAGCAGATTCCCGATTTGGAAATCAGGATTCTGCTTACCCTGCTTATCTGTATTTTTGTTGTGATAACAACAAGGCTGTCAAAGCAAATCAATGAAGACAAGAGGCTGGAACTGGAAACGGAAAAAGAAAAGATTGAAAAGCTGTTACGGGAAGTAATGCGGCTTTCCGGTGAAATGTCGGAAGGGATTGAGCAGATAGACCGGCATATGAGCAAGCTGGATGGCTCTTCCAATGAGATGGGAATTGCCATGGAGGAAGTCAGCACAGGGACCATGGAAGCCGCAGAATCTGTGCAGAACCAGTTGGTGCGCACGGAGGATATCCAGAAGCTGATAGAGGATGTGCGTGAGGTCAGTGCCAATATAGCAAATGGAATGCGTACGGCGGCCGAGGAAGTAGAAACGGGACTTATCACCATGAATGAACTGAAAAGTCAGGCTGTCAAGTCCAAAGAAGCCAATACCACGGTGGTTGATTTGACGGACCAGCTACAGGGTCAGGCGGATAAGATGAACGAAATTATTGCACTGATTACCAGTGTGGCAAACCGTACGGGTATGCTGGCGTTAAATGCAAGCATTGAGGCAGCGCGTGCCGGGGATGCAGGCCGGGGATTTGCGGTTGTGGCAACGCAGGTTTCCGATTTGTCCGAGCAGACCAAATCAGCGGCTGTGAGCATTACGGATTTGATACAGACGGTGGTAAAGGAATTGACAGAGGTAACGGAGGCAGTTGCCATATTACAGGAGAATACCATTGCGCAGGAAGAAATGGCAGTAAAGCTGGGCAATAATTTACAGGTCATTACGGAAATGACGGAGGATATTACCCAAAAGACACAGGGCATGGAAAACATGATAACGGATTTGGCGGAGGCCAATGAGGACATTGTGAAAAATATCCAGACCATATCTGCCATTACAGAAGAAGTAACGGCTCATTCCGGTGAGACGGTGGGAACCTGTCAGGAAAACAGACGGATTGTAAGCGAAGTGAATGAAATTGCAGTAAGACTGAGCAACAATGCGCAGGGATTGAAGGAAATACAGCAGTAATAAAAAGCACCGGCACATAGGATGTCAAAGAACGACATCCAAATGCCGGTGTTTTTACAGGAGTAGCGGTTGACAACCTTTGGCAGGTATTATATAATAAGTTTCGCGTTACAAAAAAGAAAGCATATGTTTTTTGTCGGGGTGTGGCTCAGCTTGGCTAGAGCGCCTGGTTTGGGACCAGGAGGTCGCAGGTTCGAATCCTGTCACCCCGATTTTTTATAGCTACGAGCCGGGCGGGGCCGGCAACGGGAACGGCTGTGGGGAGCTTGCTCACCAACAGCCGTTTTCGTTGTTGGACACATGCGGCAACAGCCGCAAAGCGAGGAAAGCCGCAGGCTTTTCGAGCGTGCCCGGCGGCTGTACGCCCCTTTTTTATTCAGTACTTATGGAGATATGTTTCATGCTTTCATTACAGGAATATGTGAATGACCCATGTGGTACACTAAGCATCCCATATTGGAAATCAAAAGGACTTATTGTGCCAGAAAATATGAAAATCATTCATGATAGAGATTATTTTGGCGGAATGCTTAGTGACTATAATGATGAGGTATACTTTCGGTTATTTCATAATCTAAAAAATATCAGTCAGGTAAATTTGTCTGACATGGAAATAGTATCCGGAGTGTCCGATATTGACAAATTTGTTCGACTTATAAATGCAAGTTATAGTGATTTAAGCGTTACCAAGGAGCAAATGGAAAGTTATCGCAACACTCCTGTTTATTGTTCTGACTTATGGATTCTATTGAAAGAAAAAAATTCAGATACGGTTGTCGCAGGTGGAATAGCTGACTATGATAGAGAAACGAAGGAATTGATTTTAGAGTGGATACAGGTACTTCCTGATTACCGAAAGAAGGGTTATGGACAGTTAGTAGTGAAAAGTCTGTTGTCAAAAATGCAGAATATAGCTGAATTTGCAACTGTTTCAGGAAAAGTAAGTAATCTGACTAATCCACAAGGGTTATATAGAAAATGCGGATTTACCGGTAATGATGTTTGGCATGTCCTTACTCAAAAATAATGTTTAAATTTCACTTTGAAGAATTGTCAGGTTAAGCAGTGGGAACACTGTTTCGAAAAGTGAGTATGGAAAAGATGAGATATTCTTATGACAAAAATTTCATGGGAATTTTATTGTAAACAGGAGAAGCTTTTTGTATAATGAAAATATCCTATAGAAAGAGTGAATATGGAAGAGAGCCGCTTGAAAGGAAAGGAGTTGATATCTATGCCTACAAGCGAAATCCGGGAATTGACAAACCATTTTGTTGAGTAGCTTTTACCTGTCCGAATTTATTTGTTTGGCTCCTTTGCAGACAGCACTTATACTGAGGAAAGCGATTTTGACTTCTATATCATAGTACATGATACTGTATCAGATATTCCCGCAGAAACTACAAAAGCATACAAATCAATTTGCAAAGTGAAGCGGCGTCCTGTGGATATTGTTGTAGGAACCGTAAGCCGTTTTGAGTCCAGGAAAGAAATTCCATCCATGGAAAACGAGGTGTACAGAAAAGGAGTGCTTTTGTATGACGAAAGAAGTCAGAGAATGGTATGAAATGGCGGCTGAAAAGGCGATAAAAGCGCTGATTATGTAAGATATCCAAATGATTTGTTTCTGGAGGAAAGACATGTGAAAGAAGCGTTTGCCGAGTATTTTCCGGCGATGCTGCGGTGACACTTTTTGTAAGGATAAAATCAGCAAATCGCTTCTCAGACTGGACTTCCGGGGGGATAAAGCCGCGTAAAAATGCTTGAAAAAGCCGGGAAATACAAGAAAGGTGTACGTAAGCTGAAATGAGGGAGAAAAAAATTTATTATGTAGAAATATTGCGTCTTACAGCAATCTTTTTTGTGGTTTTCAATCATACAAGGAATTTAGGTTATTCGCTTTATCAAGAAGCAGGACATGGCTTTTCTTATTATGCGTCATTGTCTATGTCAATCTTATGCAAAATTGCTGTTCCTATTTTCTTTATGATTTCAGGTGGACTTCTTCTGGGCAGGAAGGAAACGTTAAAGGATTTGTTTTTAAAGCGAGTTCTTCGGTATACTGTAGTAATTCTGCTCTTTACTTTTTTGCAGTATCTGAGGATTGTACGGGTGCATCCGGAAGAAGGCTTTCACCCGTTGACCTGGCTGTTGTATTGCTATTCCGGTAATATTATAGAGCCTTACTGGTTTTTAAAGTCTTATTTTTCCATGCTGCTGATTCTTCCCTTTCTACGGCTTTTGGTATCTGTCATGAACAAGCGTGATTACATGCTGTTAATAGGTATGAAAGCAATCATGACTATCATTTCCCTCATATACATTTATACGGGTTATGCTGCCAACTTCATCTTCCCTTTTCATGCAGATATCATTTTTTATCCTTTGATTGGTTATTTTCTGATGAATGTGCCGGAACAGGATGAATACAAATTTTTGAACGGCAAAATTCTTTCCGCATCTCTTCTGGCATTTTTAGCCTTGGCTGTTTTTCAGGCCAGAATCTATTTTTTACATCATGGAACATATTCAGAAAATTTCCATTCTTTATATGTATGGATTTTAGCAATGCTGACAGTATTGCTTATAAAGAAAATAAAAGTCAAAACACCTGTAATACAGAGAATTATCTGTGCAATGGGCAGCTGTGTTTTTGGCGTGTATCTAATCGAGGATGTTGTACGAAATCAAGTACAGCGCATTGTTCCTTTTATATCGCCATTTTTGGGCAAATTCTGGGCCGGTATGGTATTTACCTTACTAAGCGTTCTGGTATCAATGTCAATCATTTATTTAGTAAAAAAGATACCTGTAATCTCAAAAATAATCTAGCGCGAATCTGAATCAGTACAGGATATGGTAAAGGAGCGTGAAAAATGATTTTTACAGCAAAAATAGAACAGACAATGGATTATCCAAAACGGATGAAATATATTGCACAGACCGATTCATTTATTGAGCAAAACTGTTACAGCCTTTCTTATGTGAGAAGTGTTTCACAACCCTATGGATGGATAAAAGAATCCGGCACGCCGCCGGGTGAGCATCTTGACGTCATCATCATGACGGATAAGAAATACAGGCTTGGAGATGAGGAACGGGTAAAGATAATAGGAGTCTTTTGCCGCAATGACGGTGACAATAAGCTTGTGGGAGTTCTCGAAAACAGCGATGTGGAGGATTTTTCGGAGCTGTCTGAAAAAGAAAAAGCAGATTTGCACCGTCTTTACCCCAGAGAAGATGCAGGTGAGGGCTGGTTTGACCGGACAATTGCCGAAAAAATAATAAAAGAGTTTTTTGCATTCCATGCTTAGGGGATTTAGCTTCCGGGATATTGCACATTTTGGGTTTATCGGCTTCGGCGGGGCAGTTTCCGAGTTTTCCATGGAACCCCAAAGAAAAGTCATTGCCGATTACATAAACCATCGGATTTGATTCGGATTCAAACCGGAAATAAAGGAGAAACCATGATTACAGACGAGATAAGAAAAGAACTGTTTTTGCTACAGGATGAAAAATATAGGGACTTTCAAATCAAACTGATTCCTACCGTAAATGAAGAATCCATAATCGGAGTGAGGACGCCTGCACTCAGAAATCTGGCGTAGCAGTTTGCGGCAAAAGAAGGAATTGATACTTTTCTTGCCGGATTGCCGCATATGTATTTTGATGAAAACCAGCTTCACGCCTTTATCATTGTTCTCATTATCAAAAAGTGGATATGCTCCGATAAGACTTATACGGTACGTTTTGTCATCGGTATGCTGATGGAGCATTTTCTGAATGATGACTTTGATTCGGCGTATTTGGACATGGTGGCAGATGTGCAGTCAGGGGAGTATTACATTAATATGATGAGGGCATGGTATTTTGCGACGGCGCTGGCAAAGCAGTATGATACGGCTGTGAAGGTAATCGAAAAAAGGGCGCTTGATTCATGGACCCATAATAAATCGATTCAGAAGGCAGCGGAAAGCTACCGTATTACGCCTGAGCAGAAAGAATACCTGAAATCCATGAAAGTTTCGCTTAAATAGCAGCACAGAAGCGAGGAGAATATGTCAAGAACAAAAAAGATGTCCGAGGGGAATCCCGCAGGATTAATTATTACCTTTGCGCTTCCCCTGATGCTGGGAAATGTTTTTCAACAGCTATATACCGTGGTGGACACCATGGTGGTGGGAAAGTATCTGGGAGTGGACGCGCTTGCAGCGTTGGGGGCGTCCGACTGGATGAACTGGATGATGCTGGGCATTGTGCAGGGATTTACACAGGGTTTTGCCATTCTGATGGCGCGTGAGTTTGGCGCAGGACGGTTTGACCGGCTGAAAAACGTGATTGGCAATGCCGGTATTCTCTCTGTCCTTTTTTCGCTGCTTCTGGTTTTGGCGGGTCAGGCAGCGGCACATCCGGTGCTGATGCTGTTACAGACGCCGAAGGATATCCTTCCCAACGCACTGCTTTATTTAAGGATTCTGTTTTTGGGGCTTCCGATTGTCATGGCATATAATTTATTTGCCTGCATACTGCGCTCCATGGGTGACGGCAAAACACCCCTTCAGGCAATGGTGGTTGCCTCCATTACCAATATCGTGCTGGACTTGGTATTTGTGCTGGTGTTTCAATGGGGTATTGCAGGCGCTGCCGTGGCAACGCTGATTGCCCAGCTTGTATCAGGACTTTTTTGTCTGTACCACATCGGGAAACTGGAATTTCTCCGTTTTACAAAAGCGGATTTCAGGATGCAGCCCAAAATGTTTGCAGAGTTATTGAAAATGGGTTCTCCCATGGCTTTTCAAAACTGTATCATCGCTATCGGCGGTATGATTGTGCAGTTTGTAATCAACGGCTTTGGCGTTATATTCATTGCGGGATTTACTGCCAGCAATAAACTGTACGGCATTCTGGAGATTGCCGCCACTTCCTACGGATATGCCATGATTACTTATGTAGGGCAGAATCTGGGAGCGGGAAAATATAAGCGAATCCGGCAGGGAATGCGCGCCGCAGTCCGGATTGCCATTGCCACCTCCGTAGTGATTGCAGCGGTGATGCTTCTGTTTGGAAAAGTTATCCTGGGCTGGTTTATTTCCGGCACGCCAACGGAGGTGGAACAGACGCTGCGGGTTGCCTATTTTTATCTGGCCGTCATGAGCGTATGCCTGCCCGTGCTTTATATCCTTCATGTGGTGCGTTCCGCCATTCAGGGTATGGGAAATACGGTACTGCCCATGGTATCCGGCATTGTGGAGTTTGTCATGCGTACAGCAACAGTCTTGCTGCTGCCGCTTGCAGTGGGGGAGGCAGGCGTCTTTTTTGCGGAGACATCCGCGTGGGTGGGCGCGGATGTGGTGCTTTTAACCAGCTATTTTATCCTGGCGGGAAAGCTTCCTGTCCGGGATGCAGAATAAACGCAAATATTTGCAGAAAGAAGGATAAATGGTGGAAGGACACAAAATTAAAATGAGGCTTTTTTTTGCCGTGGCGGTTTTGGCACTGGGGATGAACACCGCGTGCGGGATGGAAAGAAATGCGGAAAACAGGGAAACAATAGTACCGGAAAGCATTTCTCCCCCAAAGCAGACCGAAGAGGCAAACGAACCGGAGGTTTCCTTGGAAACAAAAGACAATCCGCCGGATAATTTGCAGACGGACGCATTTAAGGAAATGTTCGGACAGGACTGTATTTCGGAGCAGACATTTGAGGTGGAATTAAGCGAATATGAGGGAAAAGTCTATTTTGTTCCTTTGGCGCCGTCAGAGAAGAACGGGGATTTCCGTATGCAGATAATACAGGAAGGGGAAGTTTTAAGGGAAATAAACGGTTATGTTCCCGAGAGTCTTTCGGGAGAAGCTTTTACCAGTCTGGACGCGGTTTCCTTTTATGATGTCAACTATGACGGTCACACGGATATCGTGTTGGTGGAAACATACGGCAGCACAAGCTTTGCCGCTGTTTATTACGGTTATGATGATGATGGTGGTGAATACGGCATTTCGGCTTGGTTTATGGTACAGGAACGTCTGAGTGAAAATATTACTGCCCGGCTGGAGGAAGTTACCGTCTCGGAGATTCGTAATTTGCTTGGAGGCGGAAAGAAAAACGGGGAGTTTGCGGATTACCGGGAAGCGTATGATGCGGTAAGCACTCTTTTTGCACTGGAGGCCGGGGAAGAAAGCGGATTTAACCTTATCTATGTGGATGGGGATGACATACCGGAATTAATCACAGGCCAAACAGGGTATTATGTCAGTATGTACACCTACGACAACGGAAACGTATATCTGCTCATGGACCACTGGGGATACGGCGCAATGGGAAATGCAGGATACGAATACGCTTCGGGGAAAAACAGCCTGAGAAATTACAATTCCGATTATGCAGGGGCAATTTTGTATACAACTTATATGACAGTAGGCAGCGGGCATACGATAGAAACTGTTGCGGAAATCAAGGAAGTCAGTTTTGACGATGCGAACGGAAACGGATGTCTCGACGAAGAAGAGTATGATTCCATAGGTAAATACAGCGTAACTTATATCAATGGCAAAGAAGCGACACAAGAGGAATGTGTAGTCTACGACATGGGACCGTACGAATATATTGAGCCTTCCATGAGTCTGGAGGAATTGAGGACAAAGCTGAATGAAAGGTAATTTGACAAATGAAGAAACATCGCAGAAAATAGGATTCATAAGAAATCAGCGTTTGTGGGTATACTATAGAAATGATACAGCTGCGGGGTTTGTGTCTGCGCGCTGCCTGCACAAACCCATGAGCCTTGTGGCTTTGCGCAACAATGCAGCGCAGAAATGAGGAGAAAAATGAATATTTTATTTTTTGGTACGAAAAGCTATGATAAGCAGTTTTTTGAAGAGTTGTTAAAGAGCGGCGGTTATCATGATTTGGAGATAACTTTTATTGAGCCGAATCTTTCACCGGAAACGGCAAGGCTTGCGGACGGGTTTGAAGCAGTCTGTGCTTTCGTCAATATGGATTTGTCGGAAAAGACCATTCGGACACTGCATAAGTGCGGGGTAAAACTGATTCTGATGCGTTGTGCGGGATTTAACAACGTAGATTTGGATGTGGCAAAAGAATGCGGCATGAAAATCATGCGTGTGCCGGGCTATTCACCGGAAGCGGTTGCAGAACATGCCATGGCGCTGGTATTGACAGCCGACAGGCATATGCATAAAGCGTATATCAAATGCCGGGAAAATAACTTTAACCTAGCCGGTCTTATGGGGGTGAACCTGTACGGAAAGACGGCGGGTATCGTGGGTACCGGCAAAATCGGCGCTGCGATGGCGCGTATCTGTCACGGATTCGGTATGCGTGTCATCGGATATGACATGTATCCCAATAAGAGTCTGGATTTTATGGAATATGTGGATTTTGACCATCTGCTGGCGGAGTCGGATTTGATTTCCCTGCACTGTCCGCTTACGGAAGAAAATTACCATCTGATTAACAAGGATACCATCAGCAAGATGAAGGACGGCGTCATGCTGGTGAATACCTCCAGGGGAGCGCTTATCAAAACCGACGATTTGATTCAGGGCATTAGGGACGGCAAGTTTTTTGCAGTCGGACTGGATGTGTATGAAGAGGAAACCGGGACGGTATACGAGGATATGTCCGACAGGATACTGGAACATTCCACTATGGCAAGACTGCTTTCTTTCCCCAATGTCATGGTAACCTCACATCAGGGATTTTTTACGGTGGAAGCGCTGGAGGCAATCAGCCGGACCACGCTTGACAATGCGCTGGCCTATGTGGAGGGCAGGGAGAGCGGCAACGAATTATAAAAATGATAGGAAATGGGGGATTAAAATGAAAAGTGCGGAAGATTTGCGGGCGCTTCTGGACAGAATAGACAGAAGGGGATACCCGGCGTATAAAGATACAAAAGGAGCGTATTCTTTTGGAAAATATATTTTAGGAATAGACCATGTGCAGGGGGACCCTTTTGCGGCCCCCTCCAAAGTCAGCGTGCGCCTTGCCGGAAAAACAGCCGGTTTTTTGCCGGAGTTATACAAAGAAAAGCATAGGCGGATTGCCATGCAGGATTACCTTTTAAGGCAGTTTGGAAAGAGGATAGAAGACTACTCCTTTAAGGCAAGGGGGTCAGGCAAAAGCGGCCTCATGGGCGTCAGCCGTCCGGGACAGGAGATTTTGGAGAGAAGCGCCTGCCTTGTGGACGCAGAAACGGGCGATGTGGCTGTACATATGGAGATTGGATTTCCGGCAAACGGGAGGACCGTAAATGCCGGAGAGTTAAAGAAAATCCTGTTTGGATTTCTCCCAGAGTGTGTGGAAAAATCCCTCCTTTATAAATCGCTTCCAGCAGACAAACTGAAAGAAAACGCCGATTTGGCGGATGACCAGCATTTTATAAGGGAAAAGATGACGGAAGAAGGTCTTGTGGTGTTTGTGGCAAACGGCGCTATACTGCCAAGACAGTCCGGTGTGTCGGACAAGCCGATGAAAGGGGCCGTGGCATTTTCTTCGCCTGAAAGCCTGGAGGTGGCATTTGATTTGCCGCATAAGGGCATGTTAAAAGGGATGGGTATCAGAAAAGGGGTCACCATGATTGCCGGTGGCGGATACCATGGGAAGTCGACCCTTCTGGAAGCCATTGAACGCGGCGTATACAACCATATTGCTGGGGACGGAAGAGAGTACGTTATCACGCAGGATACCGCCATGAAGATTCGGGCGGAGGATGGCAGGAGCGTGAAAAACGTGGATATTTCCATGTTTATCCGGGATTTGCCAAACGGTAAGGACACGAAGGCATTTTATTCAGAGGATGCCAGCGGCAGCACTTCCCAGGCGGCGGGCGTGGTGGAGGCCATGGAGGCAGGGGCAGGTGCGCTTCTGATTGACGAGGACACCAGCGCAACCAACTTCATGATACGGGACGAACTGATGCAGAGGGTGGTAAGCCGGAACAAGGAGCCTATCATTCCGTTTATAGACCGGGTAAGGGAGCTGTATGAAAAGGAAGGGCTGTCCACCATACTTGTGGCGGGAAGCTCCGGCTCTTATTTCCGAAAGGCGGACTGCATCATCCAGATGGACTGCTACCGTCCTGTGGACATCACGGATTTTGCCAGGGAGGAAGCAGCAAGGTTTCCGGCATCCGGCAGTGACGCGCCGTCGTATGTGCGCCCGTCTTTTGCAAGATGTGTGAAAAGCGACAAGGCAGTGTGGGAGAATGAGCGCCTGAAAATCAAGACGATGGGGCTTGACGGCATTTTGTTGAATAAGGAAACCATAGATATGCGTTATGTGGAACAGCTTGTGGACACGGAGCAGTTAAATGCACTGGGCTATCTGTTAAAATATGCGGGAGCGCATCTCTTTGACGGCAGGAAGACAGTAAGGGAGGCAGCAGACGCGCTTGTGGGGCTGATGGAAGAGAAAGGGTTGGAAGCAGTGTGTGGCGGCGCATATCTGCCGGTTAACCTGGCCATGCCGCGCAGGCAGGAAATTTTTGCCTGCTTAAACCGTTACAGGGGGCTTAAGCTTTAGCAAAAAGCGGCAGGAAAGTCAAATTTATGCATTTCTGTGCGGATATGGCGAAAATGGTGTTGACAATCCTCTCTTGATAGGATAAAATAGCATTCGTCGGTGCTGTTTGCACCGCATGTGTTCGTAGCTCAGCTGGATAGAGCAACGGCCTTCTAAGCCGTGGGTCGGGGGTTCGAATCCCTTCGAGCACATTTGGGATATTTTATATCCTGTATGGTGGGTATAGCGCAGTTGGTTAGCGCGCCAGATTGTGGCTCTGGAGGCCAA